>Ga0068877_10000502_pt1 | contig 33848 bp, 25 predicted proteins | sample NOAtaG_FD_66437 | JGI IMG/M metagenome (GOLD analysis project Ga0068877, IMG submission 66437) | Freshwater lake microbial communities from Lake Erie, under a cyanobacterial bloom - NOAA_Erie_Diel6S_1000h metaG | ecosystem: Environmental > Aquatic > Freshwater > Lake | place: USA: Ohio, Lake...
ATACATTTGAAGGTACCGTAAGGGGGACAATTGCCCATCAACCTTCCGGAAATGGTGGTTTTGGCTATGATCCGGTATTCCTTGCCGTTGGAAATTCCCTTACCTTTGCCGAAATGGCCGCATCGGAAAAACATGCCATCAGCCACCGGGGAAAAGCGGTAGTGCAGCTACTTGATTTTCTTGAGCGGACAATGGATGGCCAGAACGCATCAGATAACGGCTGCGATTGACCGTTGCGAAAAAATCGATGTATGAACGCAGAAAATTTTGCCCAATTCTTATCCGCTAATGCCCAACTTTACCACCTGTCGTACGTAGAGCTGGAAAATCTCGCCATGGAGTTCCCTTATGCACAAAACCTCCACCTGTTGCTTTTCGCAAAAAGCTGGCTGGAACAGCACCCGCAGGCAGAGGTAAATCTCCGCAATGCGGCAATATACAGTACTGACCGCAGGAAACTCTATACTTTTGTACAGGAACTCGGCGGGCAATTGATAACACCGGGCGCACAATTCAATATGCTCGAAGATTATCTGGAGCTTGCCCAATTATCCCGCCTGCCAGAGCTACAGGAACTGCCGGTGATGGAAACGGGCAGCTTACCCTTATTCGATGTGCCCGAGCAAATAATCCCGCCAGCCGAAACTGCACAAATACACCCAAAGCGAAAAGCAGCCCCGCCACCGCCACTCAGCCAGGAAGAAATCCGCGAACAACTCTCCCAACTTTTCCAACTCGACGGACCTGGGCAAAATACCCTGCCCAGACCCGAAGCCCCGGAAAAGCCACTAAAAACCCCGACATCTGGTACCGATAATGCTTTTGCTGAAAATCTGCGCAAAAAACTCGCCTGCCGTCTTGAGGAACACCCAGGTGCCCACCCAGGAGCAACCACAGCAACCGGTACGCCACCGCCCAACGGCATACCGCTGCCCAAAAGCGCGTTCTCCAGTTGGAAAAATAACTTCTCCGTAACCTATCTCCAGGAACGGCTGGATGCACTAAAAAAAGCCCTTAGCCTCCCGGATGAAACCCTCCATGCCGACCCGGTTGATGCCATCGCGCGCGATAGCGTGCGCGAAAATCAATTCCTGGCAAGCGAAACACTGGCAGAACTTCTCCTGCGCCAAGGCCAATACGAAAAAGCATTGCAGGTTTATGAACGCTTAATTTTGATTTTTCCCGAAAAAACAGCTTTCTTTGCAGCCAAAATCGAAAACATTAAAAACAATAAAACATGACGGTAATTACTATCATCATAGCCCTGGTCAGCACCCTGCTGATCGTCGTAGTGTTGGTCCAAAATTCCAAAGGCGGCGGCGTGGATGCTACCCTCGGTGGATCACAGGCCAATCAAATCTTTGGAGCGGCTAAATCTGCCGACTTCATCGAAAAACTGACCTGGTACCTCGCAGCGGCACTCTTCGCACTTTGCATTGTGGCGACCTTCATTGCCGAATCTAACGTCCCGGTTAATCAGGTACCTCTGCCGCAATAGTCAATTACTCCGCATAAATTTGGGTTGTCGGGGTATTCCCGGCTCAAAAACTTTTGCCCGCACCTGCCATTTTGCAGCACACCGGGATGGGTGTGGCGTATCTCATACTCCGCATAGCGTATAGCGCGCGTTCCAACGTGTCTGCTGCAAGGCATTCCACGCCTGACATAAAACAGTATCTGCAGTGAGGCAGTTTTGCCGCAAAAGCCCCTGCCGGTCATTCAAAATATTCCGGGGTTGTGTAAAAAGCCCCCAGCAATGAAATTTCCCACCAGAGTAAAGAATCGCAGTTTTAAACAACCTCAGCATACATTCAGGCCAACCACTTTGCTATATGCCACCAGTTGATTGGACTGCTCTTCGCACATTTTGTCAGCCTGCAACTGAAAATTTGTCACTTTATTTGGTTTGGCACATCCTATGCTATAAAAAGGGTGATATTTTTTAATTCACAAAACCTGATTAATATGAAGCCAATTAATGATCGCGTGGTCGTAAAGCCGGCAAGTGCCGAAGAAAAGACCAAAGGGGGGATTATCATCCCGGACACTGCCAAGGAAAAGCCACAGCGTGGCGAGGTAATCGCAGTCGGCCCGGGAAAAGAAGGTAATATGATGACCGTTCAGGTCGGCGATGTCGTACTCTACGGCAAATATGCGGGCCAGGAGTTCAATTTCAACGGCGAAGAGCTGCTGATTATGCGCGAAGACGACATCCTCGTCGTCCTTTCCTGATTCCTAACCTTTTTATTACGGTTTCAAACAACAAAACAATATGGCAAAAGAAATCAGCTTTGACCGGGATGCCCGGGAAAAACTCCGCAATGGTGTTGACGCACTGGCCAATGCGGTAAAGGTCACGCTTGGCCCTAAAGGGCGTAATGTGGTCATTCAGAAAAGCTTCGGCGCGCCCCAAATTACTAAGGACGGCGTTACTGTAGCAAAAGAAATCGAGCTCGAGGATGCAGTCGAGAATATGGGCGCGCAGATGGTAAAGGAGGTAGCGTCAAAGACCTCGGATATCGCCGGGGATGGTACGACTACAGCAACCGTTCTGGCGCAGGCGCTGATCAACGCAGGCCTCAAAAATGTCACTGCAGGTGCTAACCCGATGGACCTCAAGCGCGGCATTGACAAAGCCGTACGCGTGGTCGTAGAGTCCCTGCGCGAACAGTCCGAACAAATCGGCGACGAGTTTGAAAAAATCCGCCAGGTAGCGGCTATTTCTGCTAATAACGATGACGAAATTGGCGAGCTCATCGCCGATGCGATGAAGCGCGTCTCCAAAGATGGGGTCATCACCGTCGAGGAAGCAAAAGGTACCGAAACGTATGTAAAAGAGGTTCTCGGGATGCAATTCGACCGTGGCTACCTTTCCCCCTACTTCATCACCAATGCCGAGGACATGACTACGGAGTATGAAAATCCGTTCATCCTCATCACCGATAAGAAAATTTCGAACATGGCGGATATCGTCCCCGTACTCGAAAAAGTTATCGGTAGTGGCCGCCCCTTACTGATCATCGCCGAAGATATCGAAAGCCAGGCACTTGGCGTCCTGGTCGTTAACCGCCTCCGCGCCAACCTCAAGGTAGTAGCCGTCAAAGCCCCCGGCTTCGGCGACCGCCGCAAAGCAATGCTCGAAGATATCGCCGTGCTCACTGGCGGTACGGTCATCTCCGAAGAAAAAGGCTATAAGCTGGAAAATGCAGACCTGAGCCTCCTCGGTATGGCCGAAAAAATCCAGATTGACAAAGACAACACAACTGTCATCAACGGAAAAGGCGAACAGGAACAGATCAAGGCCAGAATTAACCAGATCAAGCAGCAGATCGAAGCGACTACTTCCGACTATGACCGCGAAAAACTCCAGGAACGCCTTGCCAAATTGGCAGGTGGAGTGGCAGTCCTCTATGTGGGTGCCCCGACGGAAGTAGAGATGAAAGAGAAAAAAGATCGTGTGGACGATGCCCTGCACGCTACCCGCGCAGCCATCGAAGAAGGGATTGTTCCCGGCGGTGGTGTAGCCCTCGTCCGCGCAATCGCCGCACTGCGCAACCTTAAAGGTGCCAACGAAGACGAAACAATCGGTGTAAGTATTGTCCGTAAAGGCCTCGAAGCGCCCCTGCGGACGATCTCCGAAAATGCCGGCGTCGAAGGTTCCGTCGTCCTCCAGAAAGTACTCAATGGCAAAGGCGCATTCGGATACAACGCCCGTACCGACAAATACGAAGACCTGAAAAAGGCCGGTGTAATTGATCCGACAAAAGTGACGCGTATCGCACTGGAAAATGCAGCTTCTATCTCCGGGATGGTACTCATCACCGAGTGTGTCGTCAATGACAAGCCCGAGAAAGAAGGCGCCATGCCCCCAATGCCAGGCGGCGGAGGTATGCCCGGAATGATGTAACGACAAAAAGCCGTCTGAAAAGTTATTACCCGGATACGGTAAAATTTCGAGACGGTATCATAAGAAGTCCTGGGGTTGTGTAAAAGGCCGGAGGCCGTCATTTGACGGCTGACGCCGCCAAATTGAATTTTTCAGTGCCGCGTTCTCAACGATTTTGCTTCGCAAAATCGTTGAGAACGCGGCACTGAAAAATTCAATTTACACAACCTCAGGACATTTTTTTGATCCCAACCCTGGAACAATCCCGATATGCGCTTTCAAAGGCTGGCAACAGCGATCAGCCTGTTGCCCGCATCGCTTCGATTTCTTCAGGTTTTTTGGGGATTGGTGTACCCAATACACGACAGCCTTCTGCGGTAATTACAATATTATCCTCGATACGGATGCCGGTGAAGTTCCTGAAGGCCTCGAGCTTGTCGTACCGGATAAAATCTTTTGCCCTACCTTCTTTTTGCCAGATATCAATAAGCTGCGGGATAAAATAAATACCCGGTTCGACAGTAAGGACAAAACCAGGTTCCAACTCCCTGGCGAGGCGCAGGGATTTCAAGCCAAACTGTTTGCTGCGTTCAAGTCCGGGGCGGTAACCGACATATTGCTCGCCCAATCCCTCCATGTCGTGTACATCGAGCCCGAGGGCATGCCCGAGGCCATGGGGGAAGAAAAGTGCGTGTGCGCCCTGTGCGACCGCTTCTGCCATATCCCCCTGCATCAGCCCAAGGTCTTTCAGGCCATTGGCAATTTGCAGGGCTGCCTTCAGGTGGATTTCCCGATAGCCTACCCCAGGCCGGCATGCCGCAATTGCATCTGTTTCCGTATTCAGAACGATTTCGTAGATATCTCTTTGTTGTGCGGTAAACCGCCCGGAAACCGGGAATGTGCGGGTAATATCGCCGGCATAACCATTAGCCGTTTCCGCACCAAAATCCCCAAGTACCATCTGACCGTTGCGGAGTACGTTATGATGTTCGTGGTTGTGCAGTACATGGCCATTGACGGTCAGGATTACCGGATAGGAAAGGTTGCCCCCCCCGGCTACGGCAATCCCCTCGACCAGGCCTGCAAGCTGGGCCTCGGTCATGCCCTCACGCGCCTGGCGCATTGCCGCAACGTGCATTTGCCCGGTAACCTCCACAGCGTGTCCGATCTCCTCGATCTCTGCGGAAGTCTTGGTCATACGCTGCCGTACCACCGCCTGGATGAGGGCCGGAGAAGCCCCTTTGGTTATATCGTCAACAGACCTTCCCAGCCATCGCGAGAGCTGGATTACCTGTTCGCCGCGATAAGGGGGCAGGTAATGAACTGTCCGCCCCTGGGCGAGGGCGGAAGCAATATGCCCGCTGAGCGCTTCATAAGGCAAGGCCTTTTCGATCCCTGCCGCTTCCGCAAGTTGAGCAAGTGAAGGCTGGGGGCCCATCCAGACAATATCGTCAATCGTAGGTTCCTGGCCGAAGAGGACGGATGTACCGGACGAGGCATCTAAGAGCAGTACGAAATGCGGAAGGCGGATACCCGTGAAATACAGAAAGGAGCTGTCCTGACGGAAACGATAGACGTTATCGGCATAATTCATCGGAGCCTCCTCGTTGCCTGGAAGCAGGATAAGCCCGTTTCCAGCTTCTTTCAGGAGAAGTGCCCGGCGTGTTCGGAACGTTTCAGGTGTATGCATCTTCGTATGGTTGGTGATTTCAAAAATCCTAGAAGTTCAATTGCTTTTGCGCCGTGCGATTTCATCACGGATTGTAGCGGCACGCTCATAGTGTTCCTGTTCGAGTGCTTCCTCCAGCATAGTGAGAAGCTCCTCATCTGAATAAGCGCTCAGCCCGCGTTTGCCGGCGGGAAGGGATTTCTCGGGTGCATTTTCCCAGATAATCCCTGCCTGATCTATAATCGGACGATAGGTAAAAATCGGACAGGCAAAGCGGATGGCAAGTGCAAGCGCATCCGAAGTGCGCGAATCAATTTCATAAATCTGTCCATCGGGCGATGAGCAGACGAGCGTGGCGTAGAAGACATTGTCCCTCAGGTCGGAAATCAGGACTTCTTCCAATTGAATAGAGAACGTGCGCAGGGTATTGGCCAGTAAATCGTGTGTAAACGGGCGGTTGGGCTTAACCCCTTCTGCTGCCGATGCAATGGCCTGTGCCTCAAAAGTGCCGATTACGACCGGTAGGCGGCGTTCTCCCGCCTCTTCTTTCAACAGGACGATATAGCTGGAAGGTTGGGCTTCATTATGTACTAAAGCAACGATATGCAGCGGTAACTTTTGCATGGATTTATTAAAACTTTTTCAGCGGCTGTGCCTCCACAAATTACTTGTATGATTTCTTTATCCAACATACGGTTTGTTTTTGGTTATTCCCACAATTCACGAAAAAAATCCCTGCAACCGCCTCATTTAGCTTGTATAGCCCGCTTAGAAAGCGGCATGGGCTTTTGCGTCAAAACCGTCATTCAGGCCCATTCAGCAAATCCTGGGCAGTTGTTCGCCGGGCAGCATACCCACAACCCTTTTACCACCGATACGGCTTTTCAACAAAACCTGGCCGGGGTGGTCGGCAACGATTTCTCCAATGACCGCGGCGCCGGATGTCTCCGGCAATGTTTTCAGGATCGCTAAGGCATCGGCGGCAGTACTTTCCGATACAATGGCAATAAATATCCCCTCATTGGCCACATAGAGCGGGTCAAGGCCAAGGATTTCGCAGGCCGACTCGACAACTTCGTCAATCGGCAGGCTGGATTGTTCAAGCGCTACCCCGAGCCGCCGGTCGCGGGCAATTTCGTTGAGCGTTGTGGCCACTCCACCGCGGGTAGGGTCGCGCAAGAGGTGTACTTCCTGCCCCAATACATCGAGCAGTGCCTTTACCGGACGATGGAGTGCCCGGGTATCGCTTGTAATCGTACTCTCAAATTGTAAGCCCTCACGCACCGAAAGGATGGCCATCCCATGTGCCGCAACCGGGCCACTGACAATTACCCTGTCCCCTGGAACTACCCGGGCACTTTGAATAGATGCCTGGGGGTGCAGCGGGCCAATACCCGTCGTATTGATAAAAATCCCATCCCCTTTGCCGCGCTCCACCACTTTGGTATCGCCCGTTACCACATTTACCCCGGCAAGGGCGCAGGATTTGCGGATCGAAAGCAGGATTTCCCAAAAATCGCGCATCGGAAATCCTTCTTCCAGGATAAAACCAAGGGAAAGGTAGCGCGGCAGCGCACCACACATCGCGAGGTCGTTGACCGTCCCGTTAACCGCCAGCTCGCCAATATTGCCCCCCGGAAAAAATAACGGAGAGACTACGAAACTGTCGGTACTGAAAGCCATCCTCCCTTCCAGGTCCAGGATTGCCCCATCGTGTTTTTGTGCCAACCATTCATTATTGAGGAGTTCGAAGACCCCTGCCTCGAGCAGTTTGTTCGTAAGCAACCCTCCACTGCCATGCCCCAGGAGGATACGGTCAAAATCGAGCTGGGGCAGTGGGCAGTACCAGTTCAGCAGCGATTGTTTTTCTTCAAAAGCCGACATGCTTTGTTTTTATTTTCGATAATCACGGTAACCCGCAGTAGTGGACATTTCCCCATCGCCTTTGCCAACAGAAATCAACCGATCTCCACAGCCTGAAAATGGTAATATGCGGCACAAGCCCCTTCCGAAGATACCATGGGGGCGCCGAAAGGCGATGAAGGCGTACAGCCCTTACCAAACTGCGGGCACTGCTGCGGTTTTTTGATCCCTTTCAGCACAAGCCCTGCGATACAATCCGGGTGTTCCGGTGCTTTGGGAATATCCACCTCAAACTTAACCATGGCATCATAGCCCCGGAATTCGGGCCTTAGCTCATAGCCACTCCCCGGAATATTCCCGATCCCGCGCCATTCCCGGTCAGAAACCTCAAAAACCTTATGGATGACCTCTACTGCCTGGGGGTTGCCCTCCGCTTTTACTACCCTGCTGTATTGGTTTTCCAGTGCCGCCACGCCCTGCTCGAGTTGCCGGACGGTCATCAGGATACCCTGAAGCAGGTCCACCGGCTCAAAACCCGTCACAACAATCGGTACCTGGTATTTTTCCACCAGTGGGCCATACTCCGACAGGCCCATGATGGCACAGACGTGCCCTGCTGCGAGAAACCCGTCTATCTTTGCTGTCTCATCGTTAAGCACCGCTTCCATTGCCGGTGGGACCAGTACGTGAGAGGTGAGGATAGAAAAGTTTTTCAAACCGAGCAGGCTGGCCTGGATCACCGCCAGCGCATTTGCAGGGGCGGTCGTCTCGAATCCCACTGCAAAAAAAACGACCTCCCTGCCGGGATATTCCTGCGCCAGCTTCAGGGATTCCAATGGAGAGTAGAGGATCCGGATGTCGGCACCATTGGCTTTCGCTTCGAGCAGGCTCATCTTCGACCCGGGTACACGGACCATATCGCCGTAGGAACATAAAATCACCCCTTTATCCAGAGCGAGGTGGACTGCTTTGTCAATCAGGTGCAATGGGGTGACGCAAACCGGGCAACCCGGCCCATGTATCATGTTAATTTGTGGAGGGAGCAGGTTCAGAATGCCATTTTTGACCAATCCATGCGTCTGCCCGCCGCATACTTCCATGATACTCCAGGGGCGCGTTACGATTTCATGGATTTCATCCAGGTATTGCCCGACCAGTTGTGGATCTCTATATTCACTTAAATATTTCATATACGTCAGATATGTGTTGATGGACTTTTTGAGGCAAATATATTAGCCATTCCTTGCCTCCGCCGTGAAATATTATTTCCTGGGCGGGGCGGCTTGAAATGAAGCTATCTTAACAGGCGTTTTGCAGCTTGCGCCGCCAGAAAATAGTTTGGGGTTGCGCAGGAAGTCCCGGGAGCGTGCAAAAAATTCGCTGCCAGGCAACTCAGACCTCGTGCCCTCCGATTTGTGCGAGGGCCAGTTGTCCCAAAGCGATGTTTTCGTCATTCGGGCTCACCTGTTGATGGAACAGCAGCCTGAACCTGCTTTCCAGCCGCAGGTGCAGCAAATCCACCAATACGGCATTTTGGAACACCCCACCGCTGAAGGCAACAGCAGATGGCCGGACGGCCTCCGCGATAATCTCGATGGCATTCACGACCCAGCTATGGAACTGGACGGCGATTTCGCCGGGTGCAGTCCCTGCCCGCACATCCGCAATGACCTGTTCCAGCAGCGAGGATAGCATCAACTCTGTTCCCTGCCAATGGCAAATGTAACCCTTTGCTTTTTTCCAATCATTATTTTTTAGCCATTGTGCCGCGGCTGCTTCCATGCGCATTGCCGATTCCCCCTCGTAGCTGTTGCAGCTACCGAACCCACAAAAAGCGGCGACGGCATCGAATACCCTGCCCATGCTTGAGCTTTCCAGTGGCCCCTCTTTTTCCAACAAACGCATATAGACCTGCCACTCTGTTGTTGAGAACCATGGCGAGAGCAGGTCTGCTGCGCCATCCAGGCCGTTGGCAATTGCCAGTGCCGACAGCCGGGGCTCTCTGGACATTTTATCCCCTGCAATATGAGAAAAATGTGCTAAATGTGCAATACGCCGGATTTGTCGGTGTTCCCAAACAAAAAATTCCCCTCCCCAAATCCTACCGTCCCTCCCCCAGCCCGTGCCATCCAAGATTACGCCGAGCACCGGGGCAGGGTCTGAAATACGCCCATGTTCGGCAAGTATTGCGGCAAAATGCGCCTCATGGTGTTGATAAACTGCTAATGGGACTCCCTCTGCCGAGCAAATTTCCAGGGCCAGGGCCCGGGAAAAATATCCGGGATGGGCGTCGGCAAGTATTTTTTCAGGATGGGTGCGAAACAGCCCGTGCAGATGCGCGAGCACTTTTCGGAAATGCACCTGCGTCTGCCAGTGGTCTAAGTCGCCCAGGTACTGGCTTAAGTATAAATTGCCGGCATGTAAAAAAGCGAAGGCACTTTTGAGGTCTGCACCCATTGCAAGCAGGTCGCCCTGCCATGATTTAGCAGCGGGAAGGATGAGTGTCGGTGCAAGCCCCCTCGAACGGCGAAGCAAAATCGCCTGCCGGGCCGCAGGGCTAAAGCGCAGTACGGAATCGTCGAGTGGGACGACGATATCCCGGTCGTGAGAAACAATCAGGTCGGCAACTACGCCCAGACCTTCCTCGACCTGGTTATCGGTATATACGATGGGCGCATTGCTGACATTCCCACTTGTCGCCACGACAGGCCGGGGAAACAACTGCATCAACAACTCGAGCAAGGGGGCATAAGGGAGCATCGCACCGATCTGGTTCAGGCCCGGGGCAATTACCTCAGCAGCCAGGCCAGATCCGGGTACATCCCTCAGGGGGAGCAGTACGATTGGGGAAACGTGCCCCAGGAGCGCATTTTTTTCTGCCTCTCCGGGCGCCGTATCCTTTTCCAGTGTTTCGAGGTTGGGGTACAACACCGCAAATGGCTTGGCCGGGCGCTGTTTGCGCGCCCGGAGGCGCCTGACCGCCTCTGCGGAGGTGGCATCTGCCAGGAGCAGATACCCGCCTATCCCTTTAAGCGCGAGGATGTGGCCTTTCGCAAGCGTATCGGCAGCCTTTTGCAGGACATCGCCCTGTTCTTGCTCTATCGCCCCTGAAGGCAACAGCAACTGCAGGCGCACCCCACATACCGGGCAGGAATTGGTTTGCGAATAAAACCTCCGGTCGGCGGGGTTTTCGTACTCCCGGAGGCAGTCGGCGCATTGGCGGAACCCCTCCATAGATGTTCGCTCCCGGTCATAGGGAAGGGCATGTGATATGGAGTAACGCGGCCCACACACGGTACAGGTCGTAAAAGGATATCCAGAGCGACGATCTCCGGGGCTTTTCAGCTCGCTCCTGCAGTCTTCACAAAGTGCAAAATCCGGGCTAAGCAATAGCTCTGCCTTCGCCGGCGTATCATCCTGGACGATTTTGAATGCAAAAAAAGCCTTAAAAGGTACCTTCTCGACCGCAATCGAAGCAATGTGGGCCAGCCTCGGATAGCCCGACCTGATGGTCTCCAGTAATTCGGCAAGCCCGGCTTCATCTGCGTTGATCGCTATATGGACCCCGTCGGCAGTATTGCTCACCCAGCCTGACAATCCCAACCGCTGTGCCAGTTTTAGCACAAAAGGCCTGAACCCTACCCCCTGAACCTGCCCCCGGATATGTATGTGATAAGTTTCCATGCAGACGAAAATAACAATTTCCGCGAATGGGAAGCGTACTTTTTTCAGCCGCATACTGCCTGTCCGACGATCTGCTACAAGGGTTGTGTAAAAGCCTCCGGTATGTCCTGGGGTTGTGTAAAAAGTATTCCGCCGCCTTCGGCGGCGAAAGAAAGTTTTCGGCGTCAGTCGCCAAATGACGGCCTCCGGCCTTTTTACACAACCCCAGGATAGGGAGCCGTTCAAAATAATTTCACAGGGCCCAATAATTGGGATAGTTTGCTGGCACATAGCGATGAAGCAAGCCATCCGGAACGGATTATCGCTGTTAAAAGGGGCAACATAGCGGGAAAAGCGTACTTTTGCAGAAATATAAGAACAAGCATGAAAAGCGTACAAGAACTCCTCGCATTGCTCGATCTGGAGGTTTTGGAGGAAAATTTGTTCCGCGGCGAAAGCAAAACAGTGGGCAGCAAGACCGTATTCGGGGGGCAGGTACTCGCTCAGTCCCTCATTGCGGCCATGCGCACCGTACCGGAGGAGAGGGTGCTGCATTCGCTGCATGCGTATTTCGTCCTTCCCGGAGACCTGGAACGCCCTATCGTTTTTCAGGTTGAAACGATACGCGACGGCGGCAGCTTTACCACGCGCAGGGTGAAGGCCATTCAGAAGGGGCAGGCGATTTTTCTCATGTCAGCTTCTTTCCAAATCCGGGAAGAAGGGCTGGAACACCAGATTTCCATGCCCAAAGTACCTACGCCCGACCAACTGGCAAGTCTGGAAGATATCGCTATCCAGTTCAAAGACCAGCTCCCGGAAAACCTGAAGCGCTATCTAAACCTGGACCGGCCCATCGAATTCAAGCCGGTGGAAATGATCAACCCTGCCATACCGGTGAAACAGGAGCCCTTCCGACATATCTGGATGCGCGGGAAAGGGGCGATGCCCGACGATTTCCGGCAGCACCAGGCGGTGCTCGCCTATACCTCGGATTACAATCTGCTGACCACCGCGATACAGCCCCACGCCGATGTCACTACTTTCGCCAAGCTTAAAATGGCCAGTCTTGACCATGCCATGTGGTTCCATCGCGATTTCCGTATGGACGAGTGGCTGCTTTATGCTATCGAGAGCCCAAGCGCTTCCAATGCCCGGGGCTTTACCCAGGGGAGTATCTTCAGTACGGATGGAAAACTCGTCGCCTCAGTAGTGCAGGAAGGATTGATGCGCAGGGTGTAAACGTAGTTAAAAAAAATGCCCCCTCACCAACGTGTAGCGATGAAGGGGCATGGAGGTATTTTGAAGTGTAGGTCCGGCCTGTCGGGCTGAACTTATTTTCAAATACCTGATTGAAAAAGCTTTCTCATAGCATAAGTCCTCTCAAAGTACAAGTCCTCTCAAAGTAAGCCTCGCAAGCTTGTTTTTAATGCAGTGCACAGAAAATAACCCGCATAATACATGGCGAAAATATCGCCCCTGGCATGCACTTTACTTATTAATCTTTTACAAATATAACCGTTTCTTTTTAAAACTGCAACATTTTTTAAAAAAAAATACCGTATTCTCTTTCAAAGCCTATTTTTTTCAAAAAATCACTGGGTGGCTGATACGCGTATGCGTGCGTGCCATTTTTTCCTTAAGGACCGCCACATCAGCCAAGGTTATCCCAAATTATTTTTATCTTGTGGAACAAAATCCCCTGTGAAGCAATTAGCTTAACAGGACAATAAACTTGCTGTGATGGGATTATCCTGCGGTAATATGTTTATTTCGCACCCTACTATTTTTGTGTGGACGAAAAAACGTATTTCGTCGCCAGGTTGAGCCGTTGCGACAAGCCTCATCATCAACAACCCGTATTTTCTGTATGGCACTAATAGGCAGGCAGGACATTTTGCAGGCGATTGCATCGGGAAACCTGAACCAGGCGGTCGAGTTGTTTTTGTGTCTGGCGGAAGCCAGTAAAATCAACAGTCTTCAAAATGACGCCACTATGCTCTCGGGGCGGCATACACGTCTTCAGGCCGACGCCTCCCGGGGCATTCTCACCAGGGAAGAGAGCAGGATCGAAGAAGCCCGGATTATGAGTGCGCTCACCGCTTATGCGCAACAGCTTCCAGAAGGGTTACAGGCCAACTATAGGGGTATCCTTACCCCACCAGCCAGACCTGCGGAGGTCATTACCGAAGTGCCGCGACCTGTGTCTCCGACACCAGTAAATACGGGCTTAAAGAAAATCCTTTTCCTTGGGGCCAACCCGGATGCTACTACACAACTGCGCATCAACCAGGAGCTGCGGGACATTGAAAACGGCCTCGAGCGTGCAAAGCACCGCGACCGCTTCGACCTGGTGGCCAAGTGGGCCGTTCGGCCCTCGGACCTGCGGCGTGCCCTTCTGGACGAGTCGCCCCAGATCGTTCACTTTTCGGGGCATGGGGCTGGCGATGCGGGCATCATCCTGGAAGACGATCAAGGGCAGCCCAAACTAGTTGCCTCCACTGCCCTCGGCAACCTGTTCGGCCTTTTTGCCGAGCATATCGAATGCGTAGTGCTCAATGCCTGCTATTCGGAAATCCAGGCAGACGAAATCGTCCGGTATATTCCTTTTGTGATCGGCATGAACAGGGCCGTCCCAGACTCTACCGCCATTGAATTTTCGGTCGCTTTTTACGATGCCCTCGCCTCCGGAAGAGATTACCCTTTTGCTTATCAGTACGCACGCAGCGCCATAGAGCTACAAGGCCTCAGCGGGGCAATGATCCCGGTACTGAAACAGCGCGGGGCATAAACCCCGGGATACCAAACGCAACAGCACTGTAAACAACCGGATACCCAGGCTCAAATCTCCAAAAACACGATAAAAATATGAACAGATCAACTTGGTTACCGATGCTGGCACTATTGCTCGGCACTCTAAGGCTGACAGGCCAGCAACAGCAATTTATTTTCACGGACCGCCCGGCAGATTATGGCATTTCCCCCACCCGCCTCGCCTTACTGGACGACTTCCTGGCTAAATGGGTGAATGAAGGGAAAATCCCCAACGCTGCTACCTTCATCGCCAAGCGGGGCAGGATTATCCACTACAAAGCATTCGGATTCAGGGATATGCAAACGAAAATGCCCTTGGAAAGGGACGATATTTTCCGGATTGCCAGCCAGACCAAAGCGATTACTACGACAGCCATCCTCATGCTCAATGAAGAGGGCAAACTCCTGCTCGACGATCCACTGTCCAAGTACATCCCGTATTTTGCCAATCCAAGTGTACTGGTAAGCTATGATTCCGTCTCCAGTACCCTGGAAACCCGGCCTGCCACCAGGCCCATCACGATCCGTCATTTGCTCACCCATACTGCGGGCATTCCTTATGAGCACCCCCTGGAGCACCTTTCCGAGTACCAGGTGCCTTACTTCAACGCGCTCGACAGCATTACCCTTTCCATGGTAATCCCCAAAATTGCGTCGCGCCCGCTCCTCCACGATCCGGGAGAACAATTCACCTATGGCCTGGCTACCGATATCCTCGGTTATGTTGTCGAAATCGTGGCTGGCCAAAGTCTGGCCTCTTTTTTCAAGCAAAAGATTTTCGAGCCACTCGGGATGGACGATACCCATTTCTACCTTTCCCGGGAAAAAGCGATTCGCCTGGTCGAGCTATATTCTTTGCCCTCCGAAGACAGCACCCTCCAGGTCTCAAATAATTTCAGCAACCGCTATTTTCCTATCCAGGGTGCGCGAAGATATTATTCCGGAGGTGCCGGGCTGGTGTCCACAATCGAAAACTACGCCAGGTTCTGCCAGATGCTACTCAATAAAGGGGAATTCAACGGAAAACAAATCCTTAGCCCGGCATCGGTGGAGCTCATGTTCCGCAACCAGATCGGAGACCTTAAAATTGCGGGCAGGAACGACCCCTTTAGTTTCGGGCTGGAAATTTTTTCTGATCAGAGCCACTATGGAGGCCTTGCTTCGCCCGGTGCCGCAACCTGGGAAGGAATGTACTGCAGCGGGTTTACCATAGACCCCGAAGAAAACCTCATTGCACTGGTGTTTACCAACATCCATCCCTTTGTGTATTACGGGGAATTCCTTCAAAAATTCCGCAACCTGGTGTACCAGTCGTTGACGAAATAACTCCAACGCTTTGCGACGGGCCAGCATCGTGCGAAAACAACTGGTTTTCCTACTTTACTGCCCCGTCGCAACAGCGGGCGACGGGGTACATATTGTATAAAGCGGAGTGCCCTACTCCACCAATAGCCGGGCGGCGAATACTTTTTCACCTGACACAAAGCGCAGGGCATACCAGCCGGAGGGCAACCGGCCCGGGTCGTAGGCATCATTGACGGGGGTATCCCGCCAATGGCGCAGAAGACGGCCTTGTAGATCAAAAATTTGTAAATCACCTGATTGGATTTCGCGGGGAAGGTTTAAATGAAAAGTGCCGGCGGTTGGGTTGGGGTACACCTGCATCGCGGAAACTCTTGCCAGCAGGTCTTTTGTACTTGTCGAAACCACGCTTTTAAAAGGTGTTTTGAATAATTGAAGCCCACCCCTGTTGTTGCCTACAGCCATTTCGAGAAAACCATCCGCATCCAGGTCGGCAAGTGCAGGGCGGGTATTGGTGCCCAGGATTTTTGCCGGGATAGACGAAGGCATTTTCGCAAATTCGCCGGTCAAATTACCTTTTGCCGCTTTGAACAACTGGATGCCCAGGTCTTCGGTACCGCTCACGATAAGCAGGGAATCCCCTTGTGCCAGGAGGGCCGGGGCGCTCATCCCCGATACATATCCTGTCTGGCGGGTATCAATTCCTCCAAAAAACTGAAGGTTGGGCGATTGGGCGACGTTGGCGTTAAATGCAGGAGCACCTTTTGAACCGACATTTCTAAAGAAATTGACGTTGCCTGTTCGCTCCCCAACCAGCAGGTCCTGCAGGTTATCGCCATCCACATCGGCGATATTGGGGACACTCGCCAGGCCAACATCAATATTCAGGTAGGGGAAAACCGGAGCTGCAAAGGACATCGCCTTGCCTGCGCCGGCCTGGTTTTGCAGAAAGAACAATCTGCCCGCCTCTTCGCCCACGACCAGGTCAAGGTCGCCGTCCTGGTCGAGATCGCCAAAAGTTGGCGAGAAACCCGATGCAGTTGAGGAAAACCTGGAGAAATTAAGCCAGTCCTCGTCGCTGAGGGTAAAATTCGGACGGGAGAGCGTACCCGTATTCAAAAACAGGAACATCCGGGTATCTTTATCGTTGTCGGGATGATAGAGGGCCTGGTTGCCCACGATGAGGTCCAGCAGACCATCGCCGTTGACATCGGCAAAGGCGGGGTTGGCGACAGTACCGACATCAATCATCTGCCCTACGAGAAAATCCCGCTGTTCCAGGATAAAACGCGGTTTATCTGCGCTGCCCTGATTGCGATACCACCAAAGAACGTTTCGGTTTTCGCTGCTATAGCGGGCACTCGGCGCAACCGCAAGGTCTCTTTTTCCATCCTGATCAATATCGAGGTGGAAAGCCGCCGGAAAAATCGTGATATCTATTGGCACATCGTTGGCAGGGAAGTAATTTTCCTGCTTGTTCATCCACGCCTGTTTGCAATCCCCGCCATTCATCAGCAGGGTCATATTGCCGAACGAGACATCGCCGAGCAATAACTCCCGGTCTCCATCGCCGTCCATATCGAGCGTGAGCAGCGTGGAGCCTGCATGTCGGTAGTTAAGGGAAAGATCGGAAGCAGCCGGCTTATAGCAGCTACCGGCCGTTGCGGCGAGGTCTATTTTTTCTGTAAGGCCACTTTCATAAAAGCCGCCCCAGCATTTATTATCGAGGGTAAACTGGAGGCTATCCCGCCCGAACCCCCGTTCCACCGACTGGTTTTTGTACCATTCGCAATAGCCCCCGGTAAGGTTAAACGTCAGTAAATCCAGGTCGCCGTCACAGTCCACATCGTCCACTGCCGGATAGTCGGCACGGGTAATATAAATTGGGGTGAGCACGCTGCCCTGCAAAGGGAAGGAAGCCAGGTTGAACGGCCCGCGATGGGTAAAACGCTTGAACCGGAGGCTATCTCCCTCATAATAGCCCGTAAAAACACATAAGCCGTCCACGCCAGTCATATCGGAATAGGCGAAAATATCCTTTACCCCGTCCCCATTATAATCGCGCAGGAGGACCCAGCTTTCCAATACCGGCATTGCTGCGGCATAAGCAGGGTTGAACGTATAGACCGTTTTGCCCGATTTCGTGCCTGCAATAAAAACAAGATGCACATTGCCTTCCCGGTCAAAAACATACAGATCGTCCATGCCATCGCGGTTAAAATCCGCAGTGGATAATTGCGGCGCGTTGAGGCCGCCCGCCCAGGGATTATCGAGTGGTACCCCGCGGACAGTAACACCTGTGGAGAACGGCTGGAAACCCTGCGCAAAGAGCCCCTGCCAACAGCATAATGCCAATACAATCAGCGGCGAAAAGGAAAGTATCCTGGTCATTTTTTGGCTTATTTTAGAACGATACACGATATACTTAAAGCATCATATTAAATCTAATCAAATATTATGCCAAAAACTAATATAATCTACCGCCCGAGGTAAAAAACAAAAGCGGGGGTTCAGGAAAGCCGGAAACCAGCAGGCGCGATATTAAAAATTATTTTGCCGTGCAGGATAAGACGACAAGATAATCGCTCAGGTCTTTGGGGGGGGAAACCCTACGCGCTGCCGGTGAAGGCGGCAAAGACTTACCGGACAGCCTCTGCATAACAGACTTATTGCAAATGGATTATCGAAACAGGTTTATTATTTGTCGGTATGTACCGTACGCAGATCAAAGCCTTGTGCGGAACACGCGAACAGCATTTCGCAGTATGACCCCATAAGCAGGATATTGGGGCGGCCGCTCCATTATTTTATCCTTTTCAACCAAACAAGCGGCGCAGACGGCTGAGCAGCCGGAGCAACCGATGATTGATAGCCGGTGTAGCATTAAAAAAGTGCCCGTTTATCGTTATCCAGCCTTGTTCTTTTCGGAAATCGCGCAATTGGGTATAGGCGGCGTACTGTGGTTTTTGAAGTGGTGCCTTCCAGTACAATGCCCTATCCGTAAACGCATAACCTTCTTTACAGGTACCCAGCACGCTTTGATCAACGATTATGAGGATTTTTTCGTCTTTAGCAGGAAACAGGAAGCGCTTGCTGGCCTGGGCAAGCTTTTCGACTGGCATGCGCAGAAAGTCGGTGTAGAAATCCTCCCCTTCTGCTTCCAGTTGGAGGAAATCGAGTACTATTTGTACCATGGAGACCTTCCCGGCCTCGGCGTACTGATATTTCAGGATTGCCTCCGGATAGGATGTTTCGCACAGGTCTTGAGCAAAGCGGATTACGAACTGATCGAGCAGATCTTCGAAAAGGTCTTCGATCAGGGCGTTGACTTCCTGGGGCCAGGCCTCGTCTGCATCGTGCATTTCCGACAGGAGCGTGGACAGCTGTGCGATCCTGCGCAGGATCGTATCGCGGAAGCCCGAAGTATAGAGGCGTTCTGAGAATTCGGGGAATGATTCCCGGTCATGCTCACGCTCCAGCCGTTCGCGGAGGGCAAAAAAGAATTGTTCGTTAAGTTGTGCCTCGACATTTCCGCGCAGGTCAACCCGCATGGGTGCCCCGCCGGTGCGTGGATCCAGGAGCGGTTGCTCTGTGCCGCAATTCCAGCAAAACCTGGCCTCCAGAGGCAGGGGTGTATTGCATCGGGAACATCTCCTCATCTAAACGGCTTTTCACGTGTTTCGAACGGCCACCAAGGCGATCACAATCGTCATGACAGGACGCGATAGGGTAAAACAGCACTTTCCCCATTCTGCTGTTCCATCGCAACGATTCGATTTATAAACAAAAGGCACGCCGTATCGTTTAAAAGGCGTCGAAACGAACACATGGCAAAGCAACGAAAAAAAAGCGACCTTCCACAAAAAATATGTGTGGTTTGTAGCCGTCCCTTTTCCTGGAGAAAGAAATGGGCCCGGCAATGGCACGAGGTAAAATATTGTTCCGAACGCTGCCGAAGGAGCCTCCAGAAACCACTGGGGGATGAAGGGGCAGAAAAATAAACAGCAATGCAAAAGCCCATACCGGAGACCGAACACTACAGCGAATACGACTCATTCGCCTTTCATCCACATAATGTGCTGCTATTTCTGCTGTTGCTCGGCATCAGCGCCCTTTTCCTAAGTATGAGTGCAGCGTTCGTTTACACCAGGGTACAGAGTCAGCTCCCACCCTTACAACTCCCACCCTTGTTTTTGTTGAACACCCTCCTCTTGCTCGGCAGCAGTGCTACAATGTTGTGGGCAAAAAAATCCTATCTGGAAGACCACACCCCCAATTATCAGAAATCCTTACTGGCGACTATCGCGCTTTCGCTTATTTTCCTGGTTGCCCAGGTCTTTGCCTGGCAGAGCCTTTTCCGGCAGAACGTTTTCATTGACTCCGACAATTCAGCCGGGTATTTATATGTGATTTCCGGTCTTCATTTTCTGCACGTAATCGCCGGTTTACCTTTTCTGGGTGCATTTTTATGGAAGGCTTATAAAAAAATGGTGGATCCCGTGAGTGTACTGGTGTATTTTTCCGACCCGGAAAAGCGGCTCAAACTCCGCTTGCTGACGATCTACTGGCATTTTCTCGATGGTCTCTGGGTTTATCTTGTCTTGTTCTTTTATATCAATGCCCTGCTGAAATAGGCGAAAACCGGGGCAAGACTTATGAGGCAGGCTCGTGCGGGCAATATTTTCCATTGGGGTCGAACGATTATCTTTCAAACGCCCCCTTCAGATCATTTGGTGCCCCATAGTTTATGCGGTTGGGTGCGGAAAAACTCATTGCAAGTCTAATATTTAAAAAGCTTTAGCCTGTTTCGGAAAGTTGCCCGGGCAAGTGTTATATTTGCGCAGCAAAAACCTGCGGGATGCCCGGAGTGCGTCTGCATCGCGATGATTTCAGCATAGACGTTTTTCGCGGCACATTGCAGCATTCGGGCGACCTTTCTACAGGAAAACCTGAACAGATATATCTTAAAAGCTTATACATGGAGGCAGGTAAAGCACCTCAAATCGGCGTTCAGACGGCGGCGCAGCTTGGATTGACAGAAGATGAATTCCGGAAAATCGTCAAGTTCCTCGGCAGGACGCCTAACTTTACAGAGTTAAGCGTATATTCCGTGATGTGGTCGGAGCATTGCTCCTATAAAAATTCTATTCACTGGTTGAAAACCCTTCCACGGGAGGGCAAACGTCTGCTCGTGGGTGCGGGGGAAGAGAATGCAGGGCTGGTGGATATCGGCCATGGCCTGGCCTGTGCGTTTAAAATCGAATCGCACAACCATCCGTCGGCAATAGAGCCTTACCAGGGGGCTGCTACCGGGGTCGGTGGCATCCACCGCGACATTTTCACGATGGGAGCCCGGCCAATTGCTGCACTTAATTCCCTGCGCTTCGGCAACATAGACCTTCCGCACACCCGGCACCTGGTGCGCGGGGTCGTAAGCGGTATTGGGCACTACGGCAACTGTTTTGGCGTGCCCACAGTTGGCGGGGAGGTTTTCTTCAACGATTGTTATAACCAGAACATCCTGGTCAATGCCATGTCGGTCGGGATCGTCCAGAAAGGCCATACGATATCGGCCAAAGCGGAAGGTATCGGCAACCCGGTGTTCATCGTCGGTTCGGCGACGGGGAAGGACGGTATCCACGGTGCGACTTTTGCTTCTGCTGACCTCACCGAGGATTCTGCCGACGATCTCCCTTCCGTACAGGTTGGGGATCCTTTTCAGGAAAAATTGCTTTTAGAGGCCACGCTCGAAGCCGCTTTGACCGGTGCCATTGTCGGGATGCAGGATATGGGTGCGGCAGGCATTTGTTGCTCCACCTCCGAAATGAGCGCCCGGGGCGAGGTCGGGATGCGGATTGACCTGGATAAAGTACCTACCAGGCAGGCGAGCATGAAAGCCTGGGAAATCCTCCTGTCGGAAAGCCAGGAGCGTATGCTCATCGTCTGCCACAAAGGAAAAGAAGCCGATTTACTGGCGGTCTTTGAAAAATGGGATATTGTTTGTGCGCAAATCGGAGAAGTAACCGAAGGTGGGCAGCTCGAGTTCCTGCACCATGGCGAAGTAGTGGCAAGTATCCCGGCGGCATCGCTCGTACTCGGTGGGGGGGCGCCGGTGTACGTCAGGGAATATGTCAAACCCAGGTACCTGGAGAAAGTACAACGCTTCAAATTATCTGCCCTGCCCAAACCTGCCAATTTTGCAGAAGCGGCCCGAAAACTCTGGGCTTCCCCCAATCTCGTCTCCCGGAGGTGGATTTACGAACAGTACGACTCCATGGTGCGCACCAATACCATTACGACCAATGCCCCTTCTGATGCCGCCGTCGTACGGATCAAAGACACTTCCTGTGCATTGGCGCTCACTACCGATTGCAACCCGGCATACGTCTATGCAGACCCTTATATCGGTGCGATGATTGCCGTTGCAGAAGCTGCCAGGAATATTGTCTGCTCAGGCGGTGTGCCCCTGGCCATCACGAATTGCCTCAATTTCGGCAACCCGCACAACCCGGAAGTCTATTGGCAATTTGTAAATGCCATACGGGGAATGGGCGAAGCCTGCAGGAAACTGGACACCCCGGTGACGGGCGGCAACGTAAGCTTTTACAACCAAAGCGTATTAAAAGACCGCACCGAGCCGGTATTTCCCACTCCGACGATTGGTATGGTCGGCCTGATCAAAGACCTGGACAACCAGATGACCCTGGACTTCAAGTCCGAAGGCGATTTTATTTATATGCTCGGCACCCCGCATAACGATCTCGGAAGTGCAGAATACCTGCGCCATGTTTGTAAAATACCCTCCTCGCCCATACCCTTTTTCGATATAGACGAAGAGCTTCAAATCCAGCACGCCGTCCTGCAACTCATCGCCAAAAAACTGGTCGTATCAGCCCATGATATCTCCGATGGCGGGCTTTTTGCCGCATTGATGGAGTCTGCAGTCAGTGCGCAAAGAGGTTTTGAGGCAGAAACCGATCAGAATTTCCGCAAAGATGCATACTGGTTTGGCGAATCCCAGAGCCGGATCATCGTGAGCCTAAAACCGCAGCGGGAAGATGAATTCCTCAACTTTCTCAATATCCATAATGTTCCTTTTTCTAAAATTGGGGAGGTGAAAGGGACAAATGTATGGATAGACACCGAAGATCTTGGTCATATCGGCGAATGGACCCGGGTATATGAAGAAACCCTCGGAGAAAAAATGGCCCATGCCATCTGAGTCCCGGAACATTCCCGCCATTCATCTTTCAAGCCCTTCAATGCGTTCAGTAAATCTTCAAATACGCTACTTATGAAAAACATATCAATCATTTTTGTTTCGTTGGCACTCCTGTTTTCGATGGGCAGTTGTGCCCCCAAAGGCACGGTCATTGACGGGGAGATCACGGGAGCAGGTAATTTACAAGCCTTTCTCGACGAAGTCATCATCGGAAAAGCCTCTACGATTCTGGCAAAAGCAGATATCGCCAGTGACGGGTCTTTTCGTATTTCAATGCCCGAAGGTGTGGAACCCGGAGTGTATAACCTCCGCATCGGCGCCATGCGCATCAACCTCATCCTTAGCGGCGAGGAGAAAAAAGTAGTGATCAAAGGCGATTTAAACACCTTGCCCAATTACGAAGTCGAGATTCAAGGTTCCCCGGACTCAGAGATCTTTGCTGCCACTATGCGCGCCCTCATCCAGCAACGTATGTCTGCTGCCGACGTCAGCAAATTAGTGGACACCGTGCGCAACCCCATCACGGGGGCCTTCGTGGCCTTCCGCGCAATGGGCACTGCGGGGGAGTTTCTGGAAATCCAGAAAAAAGCACAGGCGCGCCTTCAGGGGAGCTATCCAAATCTGGAACTCACGACTGCGTACGCCGAGTTCCTTGCAATGGTCGAGCAGCAGTATCAGGCCCAGATGGCACAGGAATTAGTCCGGATCGGCGCCGATGCCCCGGATATTTCCCTTCCCAGCCCAAGTGGCCGCAAATACAAGCTCTCCGACCTGAAAGGGAAAGTGGTTCTGCTGGACTTCTGGGCAAGCTGGTGCGGGCCCTGTCGCAGGGAAAACCCCAACGTCGTTTCTGTTTATAATAAATATAAGGATAAGGGCTTTACCATCTTCAGCGTTTCGCTGGATGGAGTAGATGAAAGTATCCGGCAACGTCTTGCCTCTCCACAAGAACTGCAGAATGTGCTGAACACGACCAGGCAACAGTGGACACAAGCGATCAAAGACGATAACCTCAGTTGGGAATACCACGTCAGCGACCTCAGGCGCTGGGATTCTGCTGCAGCGGATATGTATGGCGTGCGGGGTATCCCCCGAGCCTTCATGATCAACCGGGAAGGGAAAATCGTCGCCACCGAAGTACGGGGTGCAGCAATGATCGAGCAGGAATTGCTCAAGCATCTGTAAGGGGTCTCCAGCCCGGGTAACCTGGGCTCACCCAACAAATTTATTGCGCAGGGCTGCCAGGATAATCCCCGTGGCCACCGCCGCATTGAGGGACTCTGTGCCCGCTCCCTCCTGCTTTGGGATTGTAAGCCTGCCCTCCAGCAGTCCCTGGCAGGAGGGGGATATTCCTCCGCCTTCATTGCCGATGACGACCATCGTCCCGGGCGTCAGCCCGTTTACGGCAAAAACATTTTCCCCATGTAAGTCGGCCCCCAAAACCCGGAGCCCCGGAAAAGCCGATTTGACCGCCTCCAGGTCGCAAACTTCCGTGCACACCCTCAAAAATGCGCCCATGGAAGCCTGGATGACCTTTGGATTAAAGACCTCTACCGTTTCCGGCGATAAAAAAACGTGGTGTACGCCAAACCAATCCGCGATACGCAGGATTGCACCGAGGTTGCCGGGATCCTGGATGCCATCGAGATAAAGGGACAAGTCCGACCTAAGCAGGTCATCAAGGCGTGGCAATACCCGCATATCTACGACGGCAATCACCTGCTGCGGGGCCTGCATGGCCGAAAGTTTTTCCAGATCCCCGGCACTGACTTCAACGACATCTATGCTGCGATTTCGGATAAGCCCTGCGTGTTGGTCCAGCCATTCAGGCAACCCATAGAGCTCTTCCACGGTCCAGCGCCCGTCCAGCAATAATTCCTGGACGATCTTATCACCTTCTACCAGGAATTTGTGGAACTTTTGCCGGAACTTCTTAATTTGCAGCGAAGTAATCCACTTAACTTTGTTTTTTGAAAGACCCATTGTTCCCAATTGCGCATTCTGCATGAAAAGTTTTCAAAAACAGTGCTTTCTTTGCTTTGGGGCCTCCATCCTACTAGGTTTGACCGGGTGCAGTCCGACCAAATACCTGACTGCAGACCAGTTCCTGCTGGAAAAAAACGTATTGCACCTCAGCAGCACTTACCCCATCGAAAATAAACGCACCCTGAGCTACGAACTCTCTACCCTGTACCGGCAAAAGCCAAACGGCAGCCTTTTCCTCTTTTTCCCCCGGGAGTGGTTTTATTTCAAGACGGCAGCGAGGCAGGACACTTCCCGCTTCAATAGCTGGATCAACCGCTTTATCGCCGAGGTGCCCGCCATTTATTCCTATGACCTTGCTAACCAGGCCGCTGCCGGAATGGAAACTTTCCTGCAATATAAGGGGTATTATGATGCAAAGGTATTTGTCGAGGAGCAGCTTGCCGGAAAAAAGAAAAAAAAGCTCACGGCACACTATTATGCCGATACTGGTCACCGCTATACTGTGGACAGCCTCTTTCTGCGTTCCCCTGACCCTGCCATACAGCGTATCCTGGACGACCATCTCCGGGAAACCTTTTTCAAAAGAGGCGAAAATCCCGATGGGAAGATTTACGAGCTGGAGAAAGACCGTATTTCGAGGCTATTGCGCAACCACGGCTATGCATTTTTTTATCCCAACTACATCTCGCAGATGGAAGTGGACACCACCCGGTACAGCCATTATGCCGATATCTTTCTCAACGTGGTGCCTCCCTCCAACGACCCCAACTTTCGTACGTTCTTCGTCGGCGATATTGTCGTTTACCCTGCCTACTTCCCGGGCATTAATGACTATCCCCTCCGCGACACGCTCATTGACGGGATTATTTACCGGGACACTGCCTTTAACTTTTTTGTAAAACCTGCAACGATAAAGGATGCGATACACCTGCAAAAAGGGATACAGTACAAAGACGAGCTTTACGATGTTACCAACAAGCAACTCGGAGGCCTACAGGCTTTTCAGTTTGTGCGTATCCGGCAGGAGGCCGACAGCCTCTTCCCCAATAAGCTGAATTTCAGGATAGAGCTCACCCCCACCCCAAAATTCGAGACCGGGGTAGATTTCGACATCAATTATACCAACCGCAGCAACGCTGCCGGTATCGGCAACCTCATCGGGATATCCCTGAGCCCTTCTATACGGCACCGGAACCTGTTCAAGGGTGCGGAGACCCTGCTCAGCAAATTATCGGCAGGGGTAGAAGTAAACCCCAGCCCCGATGGCACACAATTCTGGAATACCGTTGACCTCAGGCTCCAATCCGATTTATACTGGCCAAAATTCAGGGATTACCTGGGTATCTGGAAGAAGCTCGGCCCTTTACTTTCTACCCGCGAACAAAGGAGCCAGGGCGGTGGGTTTTACCCGTTTCTCGAATCCTCCGGCACCTCTCACCTTTCCGGTAGCCTCAATTATGTTTCTCTGCTCAATTTCTACAATTATACCCTTTTCAATGCCGGGTATGGATTCGATGCGCGTACCGCGAGCCGGCGCTACAGCATCAACCACCTCGGGATTGATTACCTCAGGCCCGTATTTCAGCCCGCTTCGGATACCATCATCAACCAGAATGCCTTTTTCCGCAATTCATTCAGCAGGCAGCTTTTCGTCAGCCTGTTATTCAAGGACCTCAACTTTGTATCTGCCACACGGCCCAACAACATCGGCATATCGAAATATCTGGGTCTCAACCTGGAGACGGCAGGATTCGAAACCTGGGCGGGCAATGCGCTGTACAATCTCATAGGGGGCAACCAGGACACCCTGAAAATCCGTGGGGTTTCCCTGTCGCAGTTCGTCCGGCTCGACACAGATTTCCGGGTGTACCGCCAGATAGATTCCAAGCGGTCCCTCGCGCTCCGGATCAACGCGGGCATTGCGCGTCCCTTTGGTTTCAGCCGGGAAGTGCATTACGTCAAGCAGTTTTTTGCCGGTGGCCCCAACAGTATCCGTGGCTGGCCGGCCCGTGCCCTTGGCCCTGGCGGGCATATAGATTCCCTTTCCATTACCGGGCGAAACCCCCTGTTCTTTTATCAGGCCGGGGACCTTAAATTCGAATTCAACCTGGAATACCGGTTCAATATCTTCTGGCGCCTCGACGGGGCCTGGTTTCTCGACGGTGGCAACATCTGGACCGTCCGCCGGGACCCAACCCGACCGGGGTCACAATTTCGGTTCAACACGTTTACCGATGCCGATCTGCCTCCCGGAAAAGGGGTTTACGATCCTTTTTACAAACAAATCGCACTCAGCCCGGGGTTTGGGGCAAGGCTCGATTTCACCTATTTCATCTTTCGCCTGGACCTTGGCCTGAAGATGCGCTACCCTTACCGTTGGGACGGTGTCAATTTCTGGAACCCGCCCAGGAACTGGCTCAAAAACCCCAACATCAACCTGGGACTTGGCCTGCCGTTCTAATTGCCCCCTCCGGTAAAAAGCCGCTGGCTTTTCATTTGACGGCTTGCAACGCCAAATGACATTTTTCAGGGTGGCGTTTTCAACGATTTCGCTTCGCGAAATCGTTGAAAACGCCACCCTGAAAAAATCCAGAGGCTGTCGCATGAGTCCTGAGGTTGTGTAAAAAGTATTCCGCCGCCTTCGGCCGCGAAAGGACCAAAGGACAAAGGACGACCTCCGGTCTTTTTACACAACCCCATATTTACTGCAGATTGGGCATTGACTGGGATTGTGGCCGCGTGCCGGGCAGTATTTCCGCCCAAAAAAGATAATCTGGAGATGGAGCTTGTTCCAGGCTGTTTTGGGAAACAAGCGCTTCAGGTCGTTTTCTGTCTGCACGACATTTTTTCCATTGCTCAGGCCCCAGCGATATGCGAGGCGGTGGATGTGGGTATCTACCGGAAAAGCCGGCACCCCATAGGCCTGGCTCATGACCACAGACGCTGTTTTATGCCCTACTCCGGGCAGTGCTTCCAATGCCTCGAAATCTGCGGGGACTTGCCCGTCATATTTTTCCAGCAGGATAATCGAGAGGTCGCGGATCGCTTTTGCTTTTTTGGGTGCCAGCCCGCAGGGCCTTACGATATTTTCGATTTCGGATACCTCCAGCTTTGCCATCTCCTGCGGGCTTGCGGCACGCGCAAAAAGGTGGGGCGTCACCTGGTTGACCCGCTCGTCGGTACACTGTGCCGAAAGCAATACTGCGACCAGCAAGGTATAGGGGTCTTCGTGGCGGAGCGGAATGGGGGTTTCCGGGAAGAGGTTTTCCAGGATTTCTGCGATTTCGGCTGCCTTCTTTTTTACACTGATCTGTTTAGGCATATTCAAAAGTACCATGTTGCGTATCCACAATCACCCGGTTTTCGCCGGATGCCTCTACCCTGCCGATGACCGTTGCCGATATGCCCAGCGATCCTGCCAGGGCGATGACTTCGTCTGCTATTTCGGGGCGCACAAAGACTTCCAGGCGATGCCCCATATTGAACACCTGATACATTTCCCTCCAGGACGCCCCTGATTCTTCCTGGATCAACTGAAAAAGCGGGGGTATGGGGAAGAGGCCATCTTTTATCGCTGTCTGGCCCCGGAGGAACTTGAGCACCTTCGTCTGTGCCCCTCCGGTGCAATGGATCAACCCATGGATGTGCTGCCGGTGGGTTCCGATCAGTGCACGCAGGAAAGGCAGATAAGTGCGCGTGGGAGAAAGGAGGAGTTTTCCTACCTGTACATCGCCGCCGGAAGTCTGAAGCAGATCGCCGAGCTTTTTAGAACCACTGTACACCAGGTCTTTTGGTGAAAGCGGGTCGAACGTCTCCGGATAGCGCAATGCGTAGTCTGATGCCAAAACATCATGCCGGGCCGAGGTCAGGCCATTGCTGCCTATGCCGCTGTTGTAAGCCTTTTCGTAAACTGCCTGGCCGAAGGAAGCCAGCCCAACGATCAGATCGCCGTTTTCGATTTTATTTTCGATAACATCTGCGCGGCGGATACGTGCGAAAGCGGTGAAGCCCACATCCAGGGTACGGACGATATCGCCGACATCTGCCGTTTCCCCACCGCTGAGGATGATATCCACCCCCCATTTCTGCATTTCCCCGATAAACTCCGTTGTGCCCTGGATCAGCGCGGCAACTACATCACCGGGGATCAGGTTTTTATTCCTGCCGATTGTCGAAGAAAGGATGATCCCGCCCGTACAACCCACACAGCCCATATCGTCGAGGTTCATCACGATTGCGTCCTGGACGATACCTTTCCATACCTCCATATCCCCCGTCTCCTTCCAATACAGGTAAGCAAGACTGGTCTTTGAGCCGGCGGTATCGGCGTGCATGAGGTTACAAAAGAGGGGATCTCCCCCTGCCACATCGGGGATTATTTTACAGAACGCATTGGGGTACAAACCCTTATCGAGATGTTGGATTGCCGCGTGTACTTCTTCTTTACCTGCCGACACGCCCCGGCGGCTGTAACGGTCTATTTCGGCCATGTCGTTCTTTTATGCAAAGCTATGCATAGAATTTAACATTTTTAATTAGGCGGGGTTTAATAGGAATTTTATATTTGCAAACTGCCCCGTAAAAAGGTCCCATGGATTACACTATGAAGAAAACAGATTTACTTTAGTTTTATCAGCCCCCCAGCCAATGGATTTCCCATTTATGGTACGAATCTGTTGTTCACTGATAAAGCGCCAACAAATTTATCGCAGTGTCAAATCCATCGTCGCTACTCACACCATTTAAAGGGGCCTCCAGGCGTCTGATTTCCGGGATACTCGCCTTTTCCCTGCTCGCTCTTTTTGCAATGGCTGTTTTCCCGGAGAATTCTAAGAATACCAAAGCCAACCTTCGTGGCAGCCAGCAGGTTATTTCTGCTTTTCCAATTGTTGTGCCTACGGTCAAATTTGGCTTTGCCCTCGACACTTTCGCTGTTGAGGAGGGGGAGGTCGCACCGGGTCAAATCCTGGGTGAAATGCTTGCCCGGCATGAGGTCGGCCCCAACCTGATCACAAAAATGCTGGAGGACGCAAAAGGCACCTTCAGGGTACAGGATTTCAAGACGGGCAAGCCCTATTTATTCCTCACCCGTTCGCCCGATGCCGGCCTGGATTACTTCATCTATGAGCCAAGTGTTTACGAATACTTTATCTTCCATTTCAAGGGGGAGCCGCGGATCGAGAAAGTCGTGCGCCCCGTGGAGGTCAGGCAACAGTTTGTAGAAGGGACCATTTCCTCTTCGCTCTGGCAGGCCCTTGAGGACGGCGGCGCAAGCCCGACGCTGATCGCAAAAATGGAAGATGCCCTGCAATGGTCTATTGACTTCCACCATCTTCAGAAAGGGGATCATTTTCATGCCCTGTACGACCAGCAGTACGTCGAGGGGCAGGCAGTTGACCCGGGACGGGTACATGCTGCGCTATACCAAACCGGCGAAAAATCCTACCATGCCATTTACTACGAGCACAACGGGGAAAAAGGATATTACGACCTGGAGGGACGGCCTGTCAACAAAGGCTTCCTGAAAGCACCGGTGAAGTTTTCCAGGATATCGTCGCATTATAACCTGCGCCGTTTTCACCCTGTCCTGAAGCACGTACGCCCACATCTCGGAACGGACTACGCCGCGCCTTATGGCACAGAAATCTATGCCGTTGGCAACGGGGAAGTCATTGAGGCTTCCTATAGCCGGGGTAACGGCAACTATGTGAAGATCCGCCATAATAAGCAGATTACCACCCAATACCTGCACATGCGCGGGTTTGCCCGGGGCATCCGCAGGGGCAGCAGGGTAAGCCAGGGACAGGTAATCGGCTATGTTGGCGCCACTGGCCTGGCAACAGGCCCGCATGTGTGCTTCCGTTTCTGGATGAACGGCAAACAAGTCAACCACCTGAAGCTCAACTTTCCTCCTCCCGAACCGCTCCCTAAAGCTGTGTTGGATGAGTTCTTCCCATACCGGGATTCGCTCGTGGCCCAACTCACGAATTCTATGCAGACGAAAGCTGGTTCGCCGTGACGCGCGGATCAGTTCCAGCTCAAATGCTCGGGTAATTGTGCGAGTACCCCGTAAGTATCGCCTTTATCGGACATGATTTGTTGCCAGAGGTCCTCCGGGGCAGAGCGGAAGAGGTAATTGGCGTCCATCCCGGCAGCTATCCAGGAGCCTACGCGTATTTCTTCTTCCAGTTGCCCATCCCCCCAACCGGAATAGCCTATGAAAAAACGGATGTTGTCGGGAAGGATAAGCCGCGAAGCGATCAGAAATTTGAGTTTCTTATAATCCCCTCCCCAGAATACCCCGTCTGAGACTTTCACACAGCCGTCCAGCAGCGGGCCTACATTGTGTACATAGTGGACGGTATTGGTTTGTACCGGCCCACCCCAAAAAACCCTCGACGGGCATTCCGGGAAATCCTCCAGCAGCTCATCAATGGACATCTCCATCGGCCGGTTCATAATAAACCCTACGCTGCCGCCCTTTGCATGTTCGGTCAACAATACCGCCGTTCGCTTGAAATTGGGATCCATCATAAACGGTTCAGCGAGCAATACCGTGCCTTGCATTAACACATTATCTTCCATATCAAGCCAATACACATTATGAAAACCATTTTCAAAGTGCGGAAGTCGGCAGCTTCCGGTCAATTCGTTTGAAGAACCCTTGCAACACCTTTCCTGTTCCCCCGACCTCGACAATTTCTTGTACGCCATCCTGCAGCATATTGCGCATAGTTTGCGTCCAGCGGACCGGGGACGTGAGCTGTCGGATCAGGTTGCCCCGGATTACGTCCGGGTCGGTCTGTGGGAGTGCATTGACATTTTGATAAACCGGGCAAACCGGCGCCACGATTGCTGTATTTGCAATAGCAGCAGCAAGGTCTTCTTCTGCAGGCTTCATCAGCGGAGAGTGAAATGCACCACCTACCGGCAGCAAAACGACTTTGGTTGCTCCGGCCGCTTCGAGTTCCTTCACTGCAATTTCGACCCCTTCGACCGAACCGGAGATCACCAGTTGGCCCGGGCAGTTGTAATTTGCCGGTACCACCACAGCATCAATCCCGGCACAAATCGCTTCGATGACCTCATCTTCCAGCCCGAGTACCGCTGCCATCGTGCCTGGCACCTGTTCGCATGCGGCCTGCATGGAAAAAGCCCTCTTCGCTACCAGGGCGAGGCCATCGGCATAACTCATCGCCCCGGCAGCTACCAGTGCGGAAAATTCCCCCAGGGAGTGTCCCGCCACTGCATCCGGGCGAAATGCGTCTCCGGCCATCTTGGCTTTAACTACAGAATGCACAAATACCGCTGGCTGCGTCACTTTTGTCTGTTTCAAATCCTCCGCATTCCCCCTGAACATCACCTCGGTGAGTGCAAAGCCCAGTATTTCATCTGCTTGTAAAAATAAATCCCTTGCAAAAGCCGAGGACTCGAACATATCGAGCCCCATCCCTTCGAACTGTGCCGCCTGGCCTGGAAAAACAAAAGCTTTCATTGGATACATTTTATTTGGGCAAAGGTACAAAATTTTGTGTCCGGCGCGATAATGACGCTTTTATCTACGATTCCGATATATTTGTAGGAAATATTTTTATCTCTGCGGAGAAATTATGAAGATTCGTCATTGCAGGTGTTATAATTCAAAATCAATCAGCGAATCGCATCCTGGTTTGATTTGCGGCAGGCCACCTGAAAAGTGTCTCAGGTAAATTTACCGGAGCGGCAGCGTGTTGAAAGCAGCATAAGAGGCTCCACCGTAAAGACGCCACCTGCCGCCGAAAGAAAATCCCCCGCACAGCGGGCCAAAAATCAACGCAAATGAATTCCATTCCATCCAACAGTATCGGCCAATTGAGGAGGGCATACGACCTTATGACCTCTCCCATGCTCCGGCACGCTACTTTCTGGCTGGTGGTATTCATGATCCTCATGCTACTGGAAGGTACCCGCTACGGCGTGCTGTTTGCGCTCACCAACGAATTCATCAATACCTTTTTTTATGTCGCCATTATTTACTTCAATATATACTACCTCATCCCCAGCTATCTGAATAAAAAACAGTTTTTGACCTACCTCATCCTGCTAATCCTTGCATCCGGCGTTATCACCCCGATCAAAATTCTGGCATTTTACCTAAAGTTCAGCGGGAAGCCGGAATTACAGTTAGGGCTCTTAGAAAATCAATTTGGGTATTTTCTAACCATTTTTTTAGCCGCCTCGCTTGGCACGGTTGTGAAAATCAGCAACGACTGGGTACAGCAGCTCAAGGAGCGGCAAGATCTGGAGCGCCAGACCATGCAGTCCGAGCTTAGGTTCCTGCGTTCGCAAATCAACCCCCACTTTTTGTTCAACACCCTCAACAGCCTTTATGCCCTGACCCTTAAAAAATCTGACCTGGCCCCCGAAATTGTCCTGAAGCTTTCGGAAATGATGCGTTATATGCTGTACGAATGCAACGAGAAACGCGTATTGCTGAGTAAAGAGATCAGCTATCTTCAAAACTATATAGACCTGGAGCGGCTGCGGCAGGGCAATCAGGTCAAAATAGACTTTGGGGTAAGCGGTAACATCGGCGAGCAAACCATCGCACCGCTGCTATTCATCCCTTTTCTCGAAAATAGCTTTAAGCACGGCATCATGAACAACCTGGAGAAAGACTCTTTCGTCCATATCCGGATTGCCGTTAATGGCAGGCAGCTGCATTTTTTCATCGAAAACAGCAAACCCCGGCAACGGCCCATCCGGGACCCCAACCGCGTAAGTGGCGGTATTGGCCTCGCCAATATCCACCGGCGGCTCAATCTCCTCTACCCCAAACACTACGATTTACGGATCAACGATACACCCAATACCTACGCCGTCGTCCTGGATCTCGAATTAGACTGACGGCCTAAAATCATCTGATTTATGATAAAAGTAATCATCGTGGACGACGAGCCCCTGGCACAGGACGTGCTGGAGACCTACATCGAAAAAATCCCCGAGCTGCACCTGGTACGCAAGTGCAACAACGCGCTGGAGGCAAATGAAGTCCTCAAACGGGAACACATTGACCTGATGTTCCTGGATATCCAGATGCCACAGCTCACCGGAATTGACTTTGTCAAGACCCTTTCCAGGCCACCACTCGTGATCTTCACCACCGCTTATTCCAACTATGCCGTCGAAGGTTTCGAATTAAACGCCCTGGACTACCTGCTAAAGCCGATTTCCCTGGAGCGGTTCATGAAATCGGTCAATAAAGCCCAGGAGCAACTGGACCTGCAACAGAAAGAACGCCCCGAGGAACATTCAGCCGATAGCTATATCTTTGTAAAAGCCGATAAAAAGCTCATAAAAGTTAATTTCGACGAGATCGTTTATATCGAAGGGCTCAAAGATTATGTCATCATCCGACTTGAAAACCAGCGCGTAATTACCCTGCAGACCATGAAAAGCCTCGAGGA
>Ga0068877_10000504_pt1 | contig 33759 bp, 31 predicted proteins | sample NOAtaG_FD_66437 | JGI IMG/M metagenome (GOLD analysis project Ga0068877, IMG submission 66437) | Freshwater lake microbial communities from Lake Erie, under a cyanobacterial bloom - NOAA_Erie_Diel6S_1000h metaG | ecosystem: Environmental > Aquatic > Freshwater > Lake | place: USA: Ohio, Lake...
TGACCGCGAAGGCGCCGTGGCGGCGCTTGACCGCGAAGGCGCCGTGGCGGCGCTTGACCGCGAAGGCGCCGTGGCGGCGCTTGACCGCGAAGGCGCCGTGGCGGCGCTTGACCGCGAAGGCGCCGTGGCGGCGCCATGAAGACTCGTTGCGGAGCCCTGGGCGCGCTCGACCGTCTTCGGCTCCGGCGTCAGCCTGCGACCCGCGATGACCCTCCGCGGCCTCGTCTTCCTGGCGTTGCTCACCGCGCTCTCGCTTGCCTGCACGTTCTACGTGACGGGGCGGAGCCTCGAGGCCGCGGGCCAGCTGCGGCGGACCGACGGAACCGAGCGCCGGGGTCTGCGTGCCGGCATCGCGCTCGGCCTCTTCGCGGCCAGCCTCCTGCCCCTCCTGAGCCGCTTCGGCCTCACCCGCGACCAGGCGTGGAGCGAGGTGCTGTCGGCGACCGGCTTCTTCGTCGTCCTCGCCTTGCTCCTCTCGACCGCGATCCTTCTCGCCATCGACGCGCCGCGCTGGCTCGGCGGCTGGCTCGCTCGGCGACTCCCCGCTGCGGCCGCGCCCTCCGACGCCTCGCTCGTGCCCGCGCCCTTCGCGGAGGCGACCGAGGCCCTCGCTGCGCCTGCGACGGGCCGCCGCGCTTTCGTCGTCCGATCGCTGCACGGCGCGGCGGGCCTCGTCGGCGCGGGCCACGCCGGCTACGCGATGACGCTCGGCCGGCACGACTACGTCCTCGAAGAGCGCGTGATCCGCATCGCGAACCTGCCGAGCGCGCTCGAGGGGCTGACCATCGCGCAGATCTCCGACGTGCACGTCGGGACCTTCGTGCGCGAGCGCGAGCTCGCGGCGGGCCTCGACCTGCTGCGCCGCGCCCGTCCGGACCTGGTCGCGATGACCGGAGACCTCATCGACTACGATCCTCGCTACGTCCCGTCGCTCGGGCGCTTCGCGCGCGAGATCTCCGGATTGCGACCCCGCTTCGGCGTCTTCGCGGTCCCCGGCAACCACGACTACTACACCGACGTGGACGCGGTGCTCGCCGCGCTGCGGGGAGCCGACGTGACGGTGCTCCGCAACGACGCGCGCGCGATCGAGGGGCGCCTTGCCCTGCTCGGTACCGACGACTGCTGGGCCGAGCGCGACAACTGGGGCGCCCGCTACGATCTCGGCGCGGCCCTCGCCGCTGCGCCGCGCGACCTCCCGCGCATCCTGCTCTGCCACAACCCCGAGCGCTTCGCCGAGGCCGCGCCGCACGTGGACTTGCAGATCTCCGGCCATACCCACGGCGGGCAGGTGCAGCTGGTGGTCCGCCCGGCGGACATCTTCCTGCGCCACGGCTTCGTCGAGGGGCACTACGAACTCGGCGCCTCCCAGCTCTACGTGAACCGCGGCTTCGGCACCGCGGGCCCGCCGGCGCGGCTCTACACGCCGCCCGAGGTCACCAAGCTGGTGCTGGTCCGCGCCTGACTCACTCCATCGTGTCGAGCACCACCTCCGGGCGACGCTCCCGGAAGCGCGCGATCCCGGCCTCGGTGAACTGCGCGGCGCAGGACACTGCGAGCGACGCGAGCGAGGGGAGCGCGACGGGCTCGGCCCATCGTGCATCGACCACGGCCCGTCCGTCGTGCGGCACGAAGACGGCGCCGATCTCCACCCACCCGCCCGCCGCCAGCCAGCTGGGCCCCGGGCTCTGCCCCCTCGAAGCGGATCGAGACCGGCCCGCGGTTCCCGAGCTGCGTGCGGATCTCGGCCGGCGTCGAAGTGACCGTCGGCGGAGCGCTCGGCACGGCTGCGGCCCCGCGGGCAGCCACGAGCAGCAGACCGAAGACCGACCCGAGCCGCACGTGCATCCGGGGCCGCCGCACTCCCGGGCGATTGCCGCCCATCGGCGTGCGGGAGCGGACCAGCGAGCCGCGCGCTCGGCCGTGGGCCAGACCGCCGCGAGCACGTCGCCTAAGCGGCGGGTTCGCGTGAACGAACGCGACCACCCCCTGCAGCAGCCAAGAGAGGGCGGCCGAGGAGGTAGGCATCCGCAATCCGCCCGAGATGAAGCGGGCCACGCAGGTGCGGCGTCCCGAGGATGCCGCGTGGCCGTGTGCCCGCGGTCAGAGGCCGAGGAAGCGCTCGCGGTAGCGCGCGAAGCGGGCGTCGACCTCCGCGCCGCTCAGGCCGAAGTCGGGCAGGGCGTAGCGGTGCACCCCGTGTCGGTGCTGCCCGTGCGTGCGCAGCAGATCCTTCGCGTTCGTTTCGGTCTCGCGATCGAACGAGAGACCCAGCTCGCCGTAGATGCGCCGCAGCGTCTCGATCGGCCGCTCGGTGAGCTCCTCGTAGCGCACGTCGACGAAGTAGCGCTCGCCCGCTGCCTGCCGCGCCGCCATCGCGCGCTCCACCATCCGCTCGACCTTCCGGCCCCAGTCGCGGCCGATCTCGTGAGGATCGATCCGATCGCTGAACACGCCGCGGCCGTGCGCGACCATCGAGCAGAAGGACGCGAGCGTCGTCTTCGGATCGCGGTGCGTCCAGATCACCTTCGCGGTCGGGAACACCCCGAGCAGCACGTCGAGCCACTCGAGGTGATGTGGCGTCTTGAGCACCCAGCGGGCGTCCTGTTCCGCGCCATGCGACTGGTATGCGAGGAGCTTCAGCGCGCGCTCGAGGGTGCGGTAGGCCGGCTCCTGATCCTGATCCTCGAGCCAGCGCGAGAAGCTCGGCACCCGCAGCGTCGCCTCGGCGACCGTGCTGCGGAAGCTGAGGTCGAGCAGCAGCACTTCTTCTTCGGGCGACTCGGCCTCGACCGGATGCACCGCGAAGAAGTCGGGCGAGAGGTAGCGCAGCGCGCGCTCGGCGAGGGCTGCGTTGTTCCGGCGCGGATCGGATGCGCCCTCGGCCTCGGGGCGGTCGCTGGCTCCGAGGGGCGCGGGCGCGAGCGCCTCCCAGGAGCGCAGGGCGCGCAGGCGCCGATCACGCGCCAGCAAGCGATGCAAGAGGGTCGTGCCCGTGCGCTGCAGGCCCACGATCACGACGGGCGAGGCGACGCGCACGGTGTCGATCTCGGGGTGCTGTCGGTACTGCTCCTCGATGCGCAGCCGGTTCGCGAGGTTCGAGACGAGGCGCTCGCGCACCATGTGCCGCCCGATCGGGGTGAGGTGCGCCTCGCCCTCGATCGCAGCGAGCAGCCGGGTCAGCGGCTCGCGGAACGAGGGCTCGCCGAAGTCGAGCAGCCCCGTCGCCCGCTCGGCAGCCTCGAGGAGCGAGCTCGCCTCGAGCGACGCGCGCAGGCGCGAACGCCCCGCCAGGCCGAGCGCCAGGTTCGCGCCGCGGACGAGGAGCGGCCGGTACGGCGTGCGGTAGTCGGTCGAGGTCGTTCGGCTCACGGCAAGCCCTTCACGTCGGCGAGCTTCACCACCCGGCACCGCGGCTCGGGCGCCCCGTCGAGGTCTGCCGGCTTCACCCAGCGCCAGCACATCGTGCCGAAGCCGTGGTGCACGGTCTCGATCCAGTTGGGCACCCCGGGATCGGCGTGCGCCACCACCACCCGCAAGCTGCCGTCCTCGCGGTAGCGCGCGGTCTTGCTGTTCAGGTGGATGCGGTGAAACCGGTAGTCGAGCGACTCCATCCAGTGGTTGTTGAGCTGGAAATTCCAGTGGTCGCAGGGCGGGGGCACCGCGTCGATGACCAGCGCCTCGTCCTCGGCGAGCTGCCAGTACGAGTGGTAGTAGGCGATGTCGGGCACGCCGCCGAAGGCGTTCGAGAGCGCCTGATCGAATCGCGGAAGGCGGTTCGGATGCTGCGCGGCGAAGCCCGAGGCCCAGCCCTGGAAGATCATCGCCGCGCCCGCCACCAGCGTGCCAGCGCTGGTGAGCCCCGCGTCCATCTGCGCCGCGCTGAGCGCCGTGCGCGCGACCGGCTCGCCGACGCGCTCGATGTGCAGCTCCGCGAGCACCTCGGTCTGCGGATCGAGCCGCGTCTGCCGGACGATCAGCGTGCCCGTCTCGGGGGTCATCGGGAGCCAGTTCTTCGCGCCCTCGGGACGCTCGCACGCGAGCTCGATCTCGAAGCGGCCATCGGCGTCGAGCACCAACTCACCCGCGTCGAGGTGCCCGGTCGGCGGCATCCCGCGGCCCTGCCCGTAGTGACCGATCTGCGTCGCGAGGCCGAGGTAGTGCACCGAGTTGCGGCGGCCCGTGATGCGGTAGCGGTAGCGGCCGGAGATGCATGCGTTCTGGTAGAAGTTGTCGGGGTTGTCCGCGCCCATCTTCACCGTCTCATGCACGACCCGCATCAGCCTCGGCGCGAGCGGATCGTTCGCCTCGACGAAGACCTCGAGGCCGGCTCGGACGAGCCGCGTCAGGTAGCGAAATCCCTCGGCCCGGCTCAGCGGATCGCTCGGCCCGCTCAGGACGACGTTCCCCGCGCTCCGGAGGTTGTCGCAGAAGTCGTTCCAGGCCTGCCCGCTCACGATGCGTTCGTCGCTCATGGAGCGCGATTGGTATCACCTCCGCCGGCCACGCAGGAGGCCCCTCGCGCCCGGGCCCCTCTCGTGCCGGTGATCTGCTAGCCCTCGGCGATGCCGGAGCTCCCCGAGGTCGAGCACGCGCGTGCGCGGACGGATCGCTGGTTGCGCGGCGAGCGCATCGAGGAGGCGCGCTCCTTCGATGCGCTCGTCGTCGTCGATGCCGAGGCCTTCGAGGCGCTTCGCGGCGCGATCGTCGAGGGCGTGCACCGCTGCGGCAAGCACCTCCTCCTCCGCACCACCGACGGCCGTGCGCTCTGGTTCCACCTCGGCATGACCGGACACGTGCAGGCGCTGCCCGCGAGCGGACCCATCGCCGAGCCCGCGCTCCCGCGCTTCACCCGCTGGGCCCTGCGCACCCCGCGGCGCCTCGTGGTGCTCACCGATCCGCGGCGCCTCGGCCGTGCCCACGCGGGACCGGTCGAGGCGATCGAGGCCGAGCACGTCGGCCGACTGGGGCCCGAAGCCACCGACGCGAGCCCCGCGCTTCTGGAGCGGATCCTCGATACGAAGCTCGCGCTCAAGGCGGCACTCATGGATCAGGCGCGCCTCGCCGGTCTCGGGAACATCCACGCCGCCGAGGCGCTCTTTCTCGCAGGCTTGCATCCGGAGCGTCCGTCGCGATCGCTGCGTCCCGCCGAGCGGGAGCGGCTGGCCGCCGCGATCCGCGAGGCCCTCGCCCGCGCCGCCGTCCCGCCCGACGAGGACCTCGTCTACGTCAACGAAGGCGGCCCCAACCCGTTCCTCGTGTACGGCCGAGAGGGCCGGCCCTGCACCGTGTGCGGTGCCGCGATCGGCCGCGTCACGACCGCCGGTCGCTCGACCTACTTCTGCCCGCGCTGCCAGCCGCGCCGGCCGAAGTCCCCTGCGCCGCGCCGCTGAACGACCATTCAGAATCCGGGGAGCCGACCGCCGCCGTCGCGCTTGGCACGCGCCGCCAGGCCCGCCGCGAGATCGCGCGGCGTCGTCGGCCCGCCATACACGAAGCCCGTGTAGAGCTGCACGAGGTTCGCGCCTGCACTCAGGCGGTCCCATGCGTCGTCCGCGGTCTCGATGCCGCCGACGCCGATGACCGTGCGCGCCGGACCGAGCTGCTCGCGCACCCGGCGCACGACCTCGGTCGCCCGCGCCTTGAGCGGGGCGCCGCTGAGCCCGCCGGCGCCCATCGCCTCGACCTCGGCCGCGCCGGTGCGCAGGCCGCCGCGGCCGATCGTCGTGTTCGTCGCCACGATCCCCGCGAGGGCCAGCGTCGAGGCGAGCTGCGCCGCCGCATCGACGTCCTCGTCGGCGAGGTCCGGCGCGATCTTCACGAGCAGCGGCGGTGCGCTCGTGCGCGCCGCGTCGCAGGCCTCACCGCTCGCCCCGAGCACCGCCTTCAGGATCGGCTCGAGCTTCTCGACCGCCTGCAGGTTCCGCAGCCCCGGCGTGTTGGGCGAGCTCACGTTCACCACGAGGTAGTCCGCGAGCGGCGCGAGCAGACGTGCGCTCGTCGCATAATCGGCCGCGGCGTCGGCTTCCTCGACCACCTTGCTCTTGCCGATGTTGATGCCGACGATGCCCTGCCCTCGGTCGCGATCACGCAGGCGCGTCGCGGCGACCTCGGCCCCGCCGTTGTTGAAGCCGAGCCGGTTGATGAGCGCCCGATCGGCGGGCAGGCGGAACATGCGCGGCTTGGGGTTGCCCGGCTGCGGGAGCGCGGTGATCGTGCCGATCTCGACGAAGCCGAAGCCCAGCGCGAGGAGCGCGGCGTGTCCGAGTGCGTCCTTGTCGAAGCCCGCAGCGAGACCGACCGGGGAGGGGAACGAGAGCCCCATCGTCTCGACGCGCAGCGCGGGATCGGGCGCAGCCCCCCAGGTCGCTCCGACGAGGGACGTGCCTCCGGGCAGCGCGCACGCTGCCCGCAGTGCCCCGAAGCCCAGATGATGCGCACGCTCCGCATCGAGCGAGAAGAGGAGCGGCCGGGTGAGGCGGTAGAGCAGGCTGGGCATCGGGCGGCGGAGGGATGCGTCGGCCCTGCGCCTTCGTCCAGTCAGGGCGTCCGCGCGGGCTCCGGCTCGCCGAAGCGCCGCAGGGCGGGGAAGATCACCGCCCAGATCACGGTGACCGCGATCGCGAGCGCGCCGCCCACGATCACCGAGCGCTCCGGGCCGAGCCAGCTCGCGAGCAGGCCGGACTCGAGCTCGCCGAGCTCGTTGCTCGCCGAGATGAAGAGCAGGCTCACCGCGGCCACCCGGCCCCGCATCTCCGGCGGCGTCGAGCCCTGCACCGCCACCTGCCGCACCACGATGGAGACCATGTCCGCGGCGCCGAGCACGACGAGCGCGCCGAGCGAGAGCCACAGCGACTCCGAGGCACCGAAGACCATCGTCGCAGCGCCGAAGATCCCCACGCACACGAGCAGGACCTTGCCCGCGTGCCGGCCGAGCGGGCGTGCGCCGAGGTACACTGCGACGACCGCCGCCCCCGCCGCGGGCGCCGAGCGCAAGAGACCGAGCCCCTCCTCGCCGACGTCGAGCACCTCGCGCGCGTAGTAGGGCATGAGCGCGACCGCGCCCCCGAGCAGCACCGCGAAGAGATCGAGCGAGATGGCGCCGAGCACCACCGGGCGCTGCCACACGAAGCGCAGACCGCCGGTGAGCCGCGCGAGCGTCGTGCCATCGACCGAGAAGCTCCGCGGCTCGTGCTCACCCCGCACCGTGAAGAGCACCGCGAACGCGGCGAGCTGCAAGAGCGCTGCGAGTCCGTAGGCCGCTTCGGCGCCGAAGGCCCCGAACACGATGCCGCCGAGCGCTGGCCCGATCAGGATCGCGCCCTGGAAGGTGGTCGAGGCGACCGCGACCGCGCGGGGGTAGAGGCGCGGCGGTACGAGCGAAGGCAGGAGCGCCTGGCCCGCGGGGCCGGCGAAGGCGCGCAGCGCTCCGAAGCAGAAGAGTGCTGCGTAGGCGCCGTACATGCTCGGGATGTTCGCGCGCGACCACGCGAGCAGCGCCGCCGCCACCGCCGCGATGCCCAGGTGGCAGGCCTGCAGGACCCGCGCGCGATCGAAGCGATCTGCGACCTCGCCGCTCACGAAGCTGAAGACCAGCATCGGCAGGAACTGCACGCCGCCCACCCACCCGAGCACCGCCGGGTCCTCGGTCCGCTCCCACGCCTGCCAGCCCACGACGACGCTGATGACCTGGATCGAGACGACCGCAGCGAGGCGCACGGCCTGGTAGCGGAGGAAGCTCGGCTGCCCGAGCAGCGCACGAAAGCCCCCGTCCGCCGCCTCGTCGTTCACGGCCCGATCGCCGTCGCGGGGGCGGGACGCAGCTGCCGCTCGAGCGCGAACACCACGACGGGCACCACGCTCACGATGGCGATGGAGACGAGCGCTGCGTCGTGCATCCCGACGAGCCGATCACCCTCGGTGCTGAGGAGCAGCGAGGAGAGGCTCGAGCCGAGGGCCAGCGCGACGTGCCGCACGGTCGACTCCATCGCCATGAAGCGGGCGCGCGCCTCGGGCCGCGGGACCTTCGAGAGCAGCGTCTGGTTGGCCACGTTCCGGAGGCCTCCGGAGAGCATGAAGAGCACGAAGAACAGGTAGATGGGGCTCTCGGCGGTGCCCAGCACGAAGAGCGAGTAGGTGACGGCGTTGCCGAGCAGCGTCCCGGCGAGGCCCACCGGGAACGAGCCGAAGCGATCGACGAGCCGGCCGAACAGCCTCGTCGTCAGGATGCTCGCGGCGCCGCCCGCGAGGTAGAGCGTGCTCATGCGGTCGCGGGGAAAGAGCAGGTTCCCCTGCACGAAGGCGGCGACGTTCGGGATCACGATGAAGAGCCCGATGTTCGATGCGGACGACATGAGGAACGCGGTGAGGCTCCGGGTCTCGAGCGCGACCTCGAAGGTGCTCCGGATCGAGCTGCGCTGCGCAGCCTCGACGTGACCGCCCAATGGGGGCAGCGACCACCACGCGCCGCCCGCGGCGGCGAGGCCCATGCCGCCCACCACGAAGAAGGGCACGTGCCAGCCGCCGAGGCGGGCCAGCTCGAGGCCGGCGGGCACGCCGAAGATCGAGGCCAGCGAGAACGCCATCATCACCGTGCCGAGCGCGCGGCCGCGTCGCTCGGCGGGCACCACGTCCGAGACGATCGCGAGCGCGAGCGAAGTGGCCGGTCCACCGAAGAAGCCCGCGACCACGCGGCTCAGCGCGAGGGTCGTGAGATCCGGCGCGAGCGCGCCGCCGAGCGTCCCGAGCGCGAGGCCGAGGAGCGAGAGCACGAGGGCCGGGCGGCGATCGAAGCGGTCGAGCACGAAGGCCCCGGCGAAGCCGCCCACGCCCGCCGCGGCGGTGTAGCTCGCGGCCAGCAGCGGCAGGCGCGACAGCTCGATGTCGAGGCTCGCGGCGAGGTCGGGCCCGAGGGGCATGACCATCATGAAGTCGAGGATGTTGACGAACTGCACCGCCGCGAGGGTGAAGAGCACGGCGCGCTCGCGGCCTTCGGTCAACATCGTCGGGCGTTGTGCCCCAGCGAGGAGCGCGGTGCCAGGGACTCAGTAGAGGCCCGGAACGAGCCGGAAGCGAACCGTCCGCGCGTAGACGTCGTACGCGGGGTCGCCCGCGAGCCGCTGCTCCTCCGCGGCGATGCGCGGCGCGAGCGCGAGGCCGGCGGCGAACCCCGCGATCGGCGCAGCCCACCACGCGAAGGCGCCCGCGGCGATGGCCGAGAGGGCGAGCTCCAGCGCGTAGATGGGGTGGCGTACGAGCCGGTACGGACCACTGGTGCGGAGCGTGCGGCGTGCGGCGAGGACGGCGAAGGAGCTACCCAGCCACGCGAGCGCGAGGCACGCGACGAGGGACACCGCGAGGAACCCATGCGCGAGCGGCTCGGGCCAGCTCGGCCCGGAGAGCTTCCACGCCGCCGCGCCGACGAGGATCGAGGGCAGGGCACGCAGGCCGTCCTGCCACCGCGGGGGCTCGCCCACCGGCTCCCGCACGAGGAAGAGCACGCCCGCCGTGGCGTTCACCGCGGCCGCACCGAGGCGCGCTGCGAGCGGGGGCCCCCCGTCGTGCAGCAGGCCGAGCGCAGCCCACGAGATGCTGCTCGCGGCGAGCAGCGCGTCGAGGAACCGTTCGAGCCGATGCGCGTCCGAGGCCGGGGTCACGGTCCGTCGCCTGCGCGCTCAGAGGTTCGTCAGGACGTCGAGTGGGTCGCCACCCCGCGCGAGCCAGCGCACCCGCACGTCGCGCGCGAGCTCCGGCTGTCCCACCACGACGACGACCTCCTCGCGCGTCGAGGCCTCGGTCCATCGCGCCGCGAGGGCATCCTGCACGAGCACCCCGTGCGGCCCGTCCGGCCCGGGCATCGAGACGCGGATCGCGACCTCGATCCCCGCGCGACGGAATCTCGCCAGGTCCTCCGGCAGCGCGACATGCGCTTCGCTTCGTACCCCGTAGTCGAGGGAGCGCACCAGGAGGCCGCGTGCCCCGAGCGCGACGATCGCCGCGCGGGCCGGCGCGATGGCCGTGCCGGTCGCCACGACGCGGACGCGCTTTGCTTCGGCCCGCTCGAGGGCGAACCCCGCGCCCAGCGGTCCGCGGATCGGGAGCTCGGCGCCGAGCGCCGAACGCATCAGGCGTGCAGCCGCCTCCCCGCCGCTTTCGGGGTCCGTACGGACGAGGAGCACGGCCCCGGCGTTCTCTCCCGGCGCGTTGAGCAGCGCGAAGTAGCCATGCGCGTCGGTCTCGGGGAAGAGCTCCACGAACTGCCCCGCCCGCGCATGTGCCTTGCGGAAGGCCTCGTCGATCTCGAGCGTGACCCGCACCTGACCCGCCGCCGCAGGCTCGCGCCCGACGAGCCGCGCGCGGGCCATCACAGGCGGATCTCGATGTGCGCCTCGCGGCGCAGCTCGTCGAGGAAGAGCCGCTGCTGGGTCTGCATCGCCTCCTGCAGCATCTCTTGATAGATCTCGTTCTGCATCTCTTCGAAGGGCGGCAGCTCGCTCTCGGCATACTCGCGGGCCCGAAGAAGCAAGATGTGGAAGCCGCGCGAGCCTTGGATGGGCTCGCTCACCTGGCCGGGCTCGAGCCCGGCGACGGCTTCTTCGAGCGCCGGGTCGAGGTCTCCCTCTGCGAGCCTGCCGAGCTCTCGGCCGTTGTGCTCGGACATCGCGGTCTCGAAGTCCGCCTCGGAGACGATCGACGCACGGATCGCCTCGGCCTCTCGGCGCGCGCGGGCCAGGTCGGTCGCGCCCGCATCTGCGGGGAAGCGCACGAGGATCTGTGCGGCCACGTAGGCGAGCGCCCGGCGCGCCCGCGCGACCCGCTCGTCGTAGACGCGCCGCACGTCCTCGATCGTGATGTTCACCCGGCCGCGCACGCGCGCGTTCAGCACGCGGTACTGCACGAGCTGGCTGCGTACGTCCCGCCGGTAGGCCTCGCGGGTGGCGAAGCCCTGCAGGCCTACCGCCTCCCAGAATTCCTCTTCGCTGAGCCCGGATTCGCGTCGCACCGTCGCGATGGCCTCGTCGACGTCGCTGCTCGTCACCGTGATGTCTTCGTCCTCGGCGGCCTGCGTGACGAGGCGCTGCTGGATCAGCAGCTCGAGCACCTGGGCGTAGACCTGATCGATGGCCGCGAGGCGCTGCCGCTCGGTCGGCAGGCTCATCGCCCGGCTCAGGTAGGGTGCGGCCTTGAGCCGGAGCTCGGACAGGAAGATCGCCTCGTCGTCGACCACCGCCACGACCCGCTCGACGACCTCGGCGCGCCCCGACTGCGCGAGCGCCGTGCACACCGCGAACGCGACCGCGGCGCCGAGCGCCGCGCTGCCTGCGACCCGTCGGATCATTCCGAACCTGGACCGTGCGGAAGCGCTGGGCCGACCGGTGCGCCCACCTCGTCGGAGGGCAGGAGCGCGTCGAGCGCGCCGCCCGTCGGAGTGATCCCGGGCGGCGGGAGATCGAGGTGGATCTGGTCGAGCAGCTCGAGGTGCTCCTCCACGTCGGCCGCGCCGCGAAGCTGGGTGATCAGCTCCTCGATCGCCGCCTCGCGGCGCTCTCGGAAGAGACGGTGGCGAATGGGCCGCGCCGCCTCCTCCAACGTCCGATCGATTGCCGAGCGCCGCCCGGTGAGCTTCACGATGTGCCAGCCCGCGGCCGAATGCACGAGCTCCGGCGCGACCGCGCCGATCGACTCGAGCGCGAACGCGGCCTCGACGACCTCCGCCGGGACCTCGGGTTCGGTGCTGCGCCGCTCGGCCGGCCGCGACACGAACCCGATGTCACCGAACCGATCGCGGCTGCCCGGATCGGTGTTGTGCTCCTCGGCGAGCGCCCGGAACAGGCGGACCTCGCTCGGCGCCGCGAGGACCTGCCGCAGCACGCGTCGCGCAGTGGCCTCGCTCGTGAAGAGGATGTGGCTGATCCGCACCTGCGCCGGCGTGTGGAACTCGTCCTGGTGCGCCTCGTAGTACGCGGCGACGTCGGCATCGCTGACGTCCTCGGGGCGGAACCGGTCCTCGTAGTCGCGCTTCAAGAAGCGGCGGATGACGATCTGCTGCCGGGCCCGCCGGACCTCGGGCAGGTCGTCGAAGCCCCGCTCGTCGGCCTCGTGCGCGAGGAGCTCGAAGCGAACCAGCTGATCGAGCAGCTCTCGGCGCCGCTCGGGGCTGTTGTAGCGGACCGAGAGGAAGGGGCCCTTGCTCGCCACCACGTCGGCGAACTCTCCGACGGTGAGCACCCGGTCTCCGATCGTGGCGAGGGTCGCGGCCCGCTCCTCTTCGGTCAGGCCGTGCAACCGCTCGCCCGTGGGCGCCGCGGTGGTCCCGCCCTCGTCGTCGCCGTCCGAGCACGCGATCGCCGTCGAGACGACCACCGACAGAAGAAGGAGCGGCAGAAGACGCCCACGAATACCGACGCGCACGGGGCGGACGTAGCACGGGCCCCGCCGGACCAGCAACGCCCGCCCGTGCCTCCGTCCGGCCCGCCCGCGTCCGAGCAGCCCGCGCTCGACGCGCCCGCGTCAGACGAGCCCGGGCAGCGGGCCGCTCGAGTAACGCGGGTCTCCCCAGCGCGCGACGTCGAGCCCGAAGGCCTGGGCCACGCTCGTCCACAGATCGTTGTGGGTCTGCTCGGCAAAGCGCAGGTGCCGCCCCGTGCGGAACGTCGGCCGGCCCATCGCGTCCTTCACGTTCCCGGCCACGAGCAGCGGCAGGTCGCGGGTGGTATGGCTGTTGCCCCGGCCGAGCTCGTTCACCCACACCACCAACGTGTGGTCGAGCATCGTCTCGCCATCGCCCTCGGGGATGGCCGCGAGCCCATCGAGCAGGTCGCCGAAGCGCTCCGCGTACCACGCGTTGATCCGGACGAGCTTGTCGATCGCGATGAAGTCGAGGTCACCGAGGTGAGAGAGATCGTGGTGCAGATCGGAGATCCCGAGCCACGGGAAGGCGATGTTTCCGACCGAGTTCGTCCACATGATCGATCCGACCCGCGTCTGATCGCACGCGAGCGCCATCGTCATGATCTCGTTCTGCAGGCGCACGACCTCGGGGTAGTTCTCGTCGGCGCGCGGATCGAGCGTGCCGGGCAGGTCGGGCCGCCGGCAGGACGCGCCCGCCTCCCCGGTCGCGCCGAGGCGCAGCTCGATGTCGCGCACCGTCGCGAGGTGGCGATCGAAGCGCTCTCGGTCACTGCCGGACAGGGTCCGCCGCGCCCGCTCGAACTCCGCGACGTTGTGGTCGAGCACGCTGCGCCGCCGCGCGATCCGACGGCGCACCTCGTCCGGGTCCAGGGTCGGGTCGCCGAACACGTCGGTGAACGCGCGCACCGGATCGCTCTCCGGCGGCAGCGGCTCGGACGGAGCCCGGTAGGACATCCGCGTCCAGACGTTCTCCGCGTCCGAAACGCGCGCTCCGAGCTCGAGGGAGGGCAGGGCGGTCGTGAGCGTCGTCGACAGGTGCGCGGCGATGGCCTGATCGATCGAGCGCCCACTCGACCAGCTCACCGGCGGGCAGGAGTCGCAGCCGCCCATCACGTCGCCGGGCAGGAGCTCGACGCCGGTGAGGATGTGTCCCATCCCCTTCTGGTGCCCATCGCCCGGGCCCGCATCGGTCGAGAGCATGTCGATCCCCGAGAGGACGAGCAGCTTGCTCCGGTGCCGCTCGAGCGGCGAAAGGATGCGCCGGAACGTGAAGTCGCTCTCGCCGCCGTCGGGCGTCCACTCCTCTCCGATCGTCCCGTTCGGGGAGAAGACCACGATCAAGCGGCGCGGCGGATCGTCCTGCGCGGCCGCGGTGCTTCCGCGCACGAAGTGGTGGGCGAAGGGTGCGAGCACGGCGGTCGCGCCCGCGCCCGCGAGGAACGTGCGTCGCCCGAGGCCCGGTCGACGAAGCGGCTGCGAGAACCAAGCAGGCGGGTGGTTCATGGCGTCACCGGGGCCGCTCCGACGCGGCGGTGGAGGAAGTCGTCGGTCTGGGTGAGGGCGACCATCAGCTCGCGCAGGTCGTAGCCCGACGCGGCGAAGCGCTCGCGCAGCGGGACGGTCGTGCATGCGTCGGCCCGGGTCTCGACCCGGCCGTTCGCGAAGCGGAACATCTGCGAGGCCACGCACGCGTGGAAGGTATCGCTCTCTGCGAGCCGGTCGCTGAGCTCGATGGCGCCGTCGAAGGGGCCGCTCGCGTCGCCCCCCTCGAACACCTCCCCGCTCGCATCCACCGCGAGCCCTCCCTCGTCGGCGCGGAAGCGTCCGATGCCGTCGTAGTGCTCGAAGCCATACCCGATCGGATCGATGCGCTGGTGGCAGCCCGCGCAGCGTGGCTCGTCCCGGTGCGCGTCGAAACGCTCCCGGGTGGTGAGGCCGGGATCGAGCTCGGGCGCCGTGAGGTCCACGTCGCCCGGCGGCGGCGCGAGCACGTCGCAGAGCAGCCGCGTCCGCACGAACACGCCGCGGTGGATCGGGTCGCTCTGGTTCGACTTGCCGAGCAGCGCGAGGAGCGCCGGATGGGTGAAGAGGCCCGCCCGCTCTCCGGCCGGCAGCGCCACCCGGAACAGCCCGCCGCGCGCCGGTCTCGCTCCGCTCGGGATCGTGACGCCGAAGAGCGGCGCGCTCGTCTCGTCCACGTACGCGAAGCCGCCACGGACGAGGGCGTCGAGGGAGCCCGTCTCCATCGCCTCGTCGAGGCTCGCTTCGAGCGAGGCCGCGAGCGCATCGCGCACCGCGTCGCTCCACATCGGGTACACCGCGGTGTCCTTGGAGAGGCTGCGGAGCCGATCCAGCCCGAGCCACTGCCGGAAGAAGTCCCCGTGGCTCCGCTCGAAGCGGGGATCCTCGATCATGCGCCGCGCCTGGGCCTCCACGTCCCTTGCGTTCGCGAGCTCGCCCGCCTCCGCGGCATCGAGCAGCTCGTCGTCGGGCATCGAGCGCCAGAGGAAGAACGAGAGCCGCGAGGCGAGCGCGTAACCCTCGACCGGCACGACGTCCCCCGGCTCTGCGCCCTCCGGCGCGGGCTCCATGCGGTACAGGAAGTGCGGAGAGACGAGGAGGGCGTTCACCACCAGCTCGATGCCCTCGTTGAAGCCTGCCGCAGGGTCCGCCGCGAGATCGCGTCCGGTCCGGAACATCGCCAGGAGCTCGCCCCGTTCCTCCGCCGTGATCGGCCGGCGGTACGCGCGCCGCCCGAAGGACGTCACGAACTCGGCGGCGCAGGCCTCGCCCGCGGTGCCCGTGGGCGGCGCGCTCGCGGTGCAGCGCGCGAGCGAGGGGTCCAGCGCGGCGAGGTCCGCGACCGACTCGGCGGCCAGCGCCTCGGCCGCGTCGAGGTAGTCGCGTGCCAGGGCGTCGGAGACGCCCACGCCGACCTCGAAGCCGATCGTCCCATCGTCCGGCGGAAACGCCGCGGCGAGCCGTCTCGAGGTGCCGAGGAGGTCGGCCACCACGTGGTCGTACTCCACCCGGCTCAGCCGCCGCATCGGCGCCTCGACCGCCACCGGCGCCTCGCAGGACACCGGTCCCTCGTAGCCCCGCTCGCGCGCCGGGCCCGCTTCGATCGTGCCGTTGCATCCTGCTCCGGCGAGGAGGAGCAGCGCCGCACACCACCCGTCGAACCTCGAAGGCATCGGTCGTCTCATGCGGGCTCCTTCCGGACGAACAGATTCGGCGGCAGCGCCTGCACGAACGCGTCGCGCGCGCGCTGCACCGGCCCGAGCTCCCGACCATCGAACGTGATCTTCACCGTGCATTCGGGATCGTTCAGCCGCGGGTAGCTGCCCACCGAGACCCCGGGATGGGCGGCCTCGAGCCCCTCGAGCAACGCCGCGATCTCGCCCTCGTCGGCCCGCGTGTACACCGCGTGAGAGTGGAACGGAGCGTCATCGCCCAGCTGGGCGCGGAGCAGCGGCAGGCGGGCGCGGAAGATCTCCGGCACGCCGGGCAGCAGCCACACGTTCTCGATGCGCACGAGCGGCCAGCCCGAGGCCGGCCCCGCGACGAGCTCGGCTCCCTCCGGCAGCTCCGCCATCCGCAGATGTCCTTCGCTCGTGCGGTCCCCGAAGTGGGCGCGGAGGCGCTCGACGAGGGCCTCGTCGCGCACCACCCGGCGACCGAAGGCCCGCGCCACGGCGGGCACGGTCACGTCGTCGTGGGTCGGGCCGACCCCGCCCGACGTGATCACGACATCGAAGCGCGCCCGGAGGGCGTTCACGTCGTCGGCGATCTGCGCCGGGTCATCGGGGCACACCACGACCCGCCGAAGGGCGATCCCCATCGCGAAGAGCTCCGCGGCGAGCGCGGCGACGTTCGCTTCGTGGACCTTGCCGGTCAGGATCTCGTTCCCGATGACGAGCGCGGCGGCGGAGCGGGCCATGGACTGCCGGACTCTACCTCGCTCCGCCGACGACGAGGCGGGGACGATTTCGTGTCAGTCCGGCGCGCCCGGCGGCGCCTGGGGACCGAACGCGAAACCGCTGGACAGTTGTACCTGAACGGGTTATCAGGCCGCAATCCCGCGGCGAGCCCGCAACCCTTCCCAGCCGAGGAGAACGACACATGGCGAGCCAAGAACGAGACCCCAACCGCGACCGCGCCCTCTCGGCCGCTCTCGGTGCGATCGAGAAGACCTTCGGCAAGGGCGCGATCATGCGCCTCGGTGACGGGGAGCAGGCCAAGGACATCGCGACCATCGCGAGCGGCTCGCTCTCCCTCGACATCGCCCTCGGGATCGGTGGCTACGCCCGCGGCCGGATCCTCGAGGTCTACGGCCCGGAGTCGAGCGGCAAGACCACGCTCGCCCTGCACGCGATCGCGGAGGTTCAGCGCGCCGGCGGCGTCGCGGCCTTCATCGACGCCGAGCACGCGCTCGACGTGACCTACGCGCGCAAGCTCGGGGTCAAGACCGACGAGCTCGTCGTCTCGCAGCCCGACCACGGCGAGCAGGCCCTCGAGATCGCCGACACGCTCGTGCGCTCGGGCGCCGTCGACCTGATCGTCATCGACTCGGTCGCGGCCCTCGTGCCCAAGGCCGAGATCGAGGGCGAGATGGGCGATCAGCACGTCGGCTTGCAGGCCCGCCTGATGAGCCAGGCCCTCCGGAAGCTCACCGCGACGGTCCACAAGTCGAACTGCACGCTCTTCTTCATCAACCAGATCCGGATGAAGATCGGCGTCATGTTCGGCTCCCCCGAGACGACCACGGGCGGCAACGCGCTGAAGTTCTACGCCTCTCAGCGCCTCGACATCCGGCGCGTCGGCACGCTCAAGCAGGGCGAGCAGGCGATCGGCAACCGGGTCCGCGTGAAGGTCGTCAAGAACAAGCTCGCACCGCCCTTCGTCGAGTGCGAGTTCGACGTCCTCTTCGGCCGGGGGATCAGCCGCTCGGGCGACGTCGTGGACCTGGGCTCCGAGCTGGGCGTCATCGAAAAGTCGGGCGCGTGGTACAGCTGCCAGGGCGAGCGGATCGGCCAGGGCCGAGACAACGCCCGGAACTACCTGGAGCAGCACCCGGAGATGATGGCGTGGGTCGAGGCCCGCATCCTGGAGAAGCACGGCCTGAAGCGCGACGTTGCGGCCCCGGCCCCCGAGGCCGAGACCCCGGAGCGTCGCCCGCGCGCCAAGGCCTGATCGCTGACCGCACCGCCTCGCTCCCGCCGAGGCGGTGCCCGGGGGCGGCGCGGGGTTGCCCCCCGCGTCGACCGGGAGCCGGGCCAGAGACGATGGCAGACCCTGGAGCGCGGCTCGGCGGCGCACCCAGGGTCCGGCATCTCGGAGCGCAGCGTTGGGTTGCTGCGTTCCTCGACGTTCCTCGCCTCCCGTCCCGCGGGTGCTTCCGCGCCGCCCCCATCGGTCCGCTGGGTCTCCTGATCGTGTCGCTGCTGTGCGGTTGCGGGGCGGCCCCCAGCCTCGTGGCCCCGCCGGAACCGACGCCGCTCACCGAGCACCTGCCTCCCGGCGCGTCGCTGATCGTCCTCGTTCGGCCGACCGAGCTGGTCGCCGACCCAGCCCTTCGCCGCCTCTTCGACGCGCTCTTTCTGCCCGAGCGGCTCGACGCCTTCCAGGCCTTCAACGGGGTCGACCCGCGTCGCCTCGAAGGTCTCGCCTACGCCGAGTACGAGGCCGGCACGGTGCTGGTCGTTCGGGGGGGCTTTCACGCCACGGTAGCGGTGGCCGAGATGGCGCACCGCATGCTGCCCCTCGAGTCACAGAGCGACGAGCCCTACTTCCGCCGCGCAGGCATCTACCGAGGCGAGCGCCGGGACGCGATCGCCCTCGATGAACAGACCCTCGTGGTCGTGACGGGCGCGCCCGTCCTCGCTGGCCGCGCGCTCGCCGGCGGGCGGAGGGCCCTCGACGCGGATGGACGCGCCCTCGTCGAAGCCCTGCCTGCGCCGCTCGTCGTACTCTGGCCGCAGCCCCTCGGGTTTCCCGCCGACACCGGGGTCGGCCTGCTCTTCGCCCGGGAGCGCGCCCTCGGGCTCGCGCTCCGCGGCGCGGGCGAGCGGGTGCGGCTCGAGGCCGAGGCCCGTGGCGAGTTCCCACCAGGAGTCCAGGACAACCTCCGGGCCCTCTTCTCCTCTCTGGCTCGCTCCGACCTGGGCTCGGCCGTGGGAATGTCCGAGGCGGAGCGAACGTTCTCGGTGGATGTCACACCCCACGGCGTCCGCGCGTCGGCCGAGCTCCCCGCGGCGTCCCTCGCCCGCGGCATCCGAGCGCTCCTCATCGCCGAGCTCACCGAGATCGTCGGTGCAGACCTCCTCCGGGGTCCCCACGACGGGCGCAGCGAGTCCCCGGACGGGCCGCATTGATGTCGGAAAAAACGCGGGAAAACCCCGCTCGATCCGATTGACCCCCCCGGGGGTGTCTGGTAGATCTCGGACCCTTCTCGAGCGCCGGGCCGAGCTTCCCTCGGCCCCCGTCTCCCTCGCTCCGAGGGGACCTCGGGGGGTGGGCTCCGGTCCGGCGGTTCCGCAGGACCGCCCCGTGGAGGAATCGCGCATGGATTTCAAGGTCGGTGAGAAGGCGGTCCATCCGCACCACGGAGTCGGCGAGGTCACGGCCGTGGAGACGAAGGAGATCGCCGGCCACAAGAAGGCCTTCTACATCCTGAAGATCGTCGACACGGGGATGAAGGTGATGGTCCCGACCGACGCCGCGGACCGGGTCGGTCTGCGGGGCGTCATCTCGAAGAAGGACGCCGACAAGGTCCTCGCCGTGCTCCGCGAGACGAAGGTGGCCGTGACGGCCCAGCCGTGGAACCGCCGCCACCGCGAGTACGTCGAGATGCTCAAGAGCGGCTCGCCCTTCGAGGTCGCGAAGGTCCTCCGGGACCTGACGCGGCTCAAGACCGACAAGGACCTCTCGTTCGGCGAGCGTCGCCTGCTCGATCAGGCCCGCAGTCTGCTGGTCACCGAGCTCGCCCTCGCGCGGAAGATCAAGGAAGATCGCGTCGAGGCGGAGATCCAGGGCATTCTCGGCTGAGCGGGCGCGCGGACTTCCGCGCGCGCGGCAAACCCGCCCGAGGCCTTGCGTCCATCGGCGTCCGGGAGCAAAGCGCGGTCATGCGATCCCTGCGAAGCGCGCTCGTCGCCCTCGGTCTCCTCTGCGCGTCGGCGGCGATGGCGGCGACAGCCCGGGCCGACCATGACATCGACACGCCGTTCACCGGAAGCCGCCCGGTGCAGCTCGACCTCCATGGCGGTCTGGCTTGGTACGGCTTCGGATTCGCCGGAGGCGCTCGCCTCGGCATCCCGCTCGTGCAGAACGGCTTCGTTCCGTCCCTCGATAACGCCGTCTACCTGAACTTCGGCATCGACACGTACTTCATCGACTGGAACGGGTGCCGCATCCGGGGCGGCTTCGATTGCGGTCGGCAATACGGTTTCGGCCTGGGTTTCCCCATCGCGCTCCACTGGGAGTTCTACTTCAACGACCAGTGGTCGGCCTTCGCCGAGGTCGGGCTGCAGGTCTTCGTGCCTCCCTCCGTGTTCTACGGGGACTACTGGGAGCCCGCGGATCAGGCGGGGGCCTGGGTGATCGCGGCGGCCGGTGGCAGCTACCACTTCAGTGACGCGGTCGGGATCACCCTGCGGGTCGGCAATCCCTACGTCGCCTTCGGCGTCACGTTCTACCTCTGAGATCCCGCCCGCGGGGGGCGGGACCGGTCAGCCGCGTGCGGCGGCGATGGCCACCCGGGCGGCCTCGAAGTCGGCCGGCTTCTGGATGCTCACCGCCGTGGCCCCCTCGGTCGTCCGCTTGATCATCCCCGTCAGCGCCGTTCCGGTGCCGATCTCCACGAACAAGGTCACGCCCTCCGCGACCATCCGCTGGATGGCCTCGTCCCAGCGCACCGGCCGGCTCACCTGCCGCGCGAGCGCGTCGCGGGCCTCGGCGCCCGACCGCACCGGGGCGGCGTCGACGTTGGTGTAGAGCGTCGCCGACCCGGCCGCGAAGGGGATCGCGTCCAGGTACGGCCGCAGGTTCTCTTCCGCCGGCTTCATCAAGGCGCAGTGGAACGGGGCGCTCACCGGGAGCGCCATCGCGCGGCCCCCCGCGCCCTTGGCCCGCTCGCTCGCCGCCTCGACCGCGCCCGCGTGCCCCGCGATGACGATCTGCCCGGGGGAGTTGTAGTTCACGCACTCGACCACCTCGCCCCGCTCGGCCGCGACGGCGGCGCACACCGCCTCGAGGGGGGCCCGCTCCATCTTCAGGATCGCCGCCATCGCCCCGACGCCGACGGGGACCGCCGCCTGCATGAGCTCGCCCCGCGTTCGCACCAGGCGGACCGCGTCCTCGAGGCGCAGGATGCCCGCCGCGACGTTCGCCGAGTACTCGCCGAGCGAGTGCCCGGCCACGACGTCGGGCCGCTCACCGAACGCTCGGAGCAGGGCGACGGAGGTGGTCAGGATCGCCGGCTGGGTGTTCCGGGTCAGCTTGAGGGCGTCCTCGGGGCCCTCGAAGCAGAGCTGGCTGAGCGACTCGCCGAGGGCGTCGTCCGCGGCCGCGAAGATGGCCTTGGCGAGCGTGCTCTCCTCGAACGCCTCGCGGCCCATGCCCACCCGCTGCGAGCCCTGCCCAGGAAACACGAACGCGACGCTGCCACGCTGGATCTCTGCCATGTCGATCCTCCGGAGGGCCCGACTCTCGCAGGGCGCGACCCATCGCGCACGCCCATCCCGGCGCGCCGCGTTTTGCAAACATCGTTCCCTTCCTGTTTTCGGCGGCGTATACTCCCCCCTGCTCTGCGGTACGGCTTTTGCGCTCCCTCCCCGGGGGCGCGGACGACCGACCGGAGCCGGTGACGGATGGAGATCAAGCAACAGCTCAGGCAGACGCAGCAGCTGGTCATGACCCCCCAGCTGCAGCAGGCGATCAAGCTGCTGCAGATGTCGCGGATGGAGCTCGTCGACCTCGTCCGGGAGGAGATGCTCGAGAACCCCATCCTCGAGGATCAGACCGAGATCGGCGAGGTGACCCCCCGGGGCGTGGTGGTCGAGGCGCCGCCTCCGCCCGAGACCACGACGATCGAGCAGGCAGTCGCCCAGGACGACCGGAGGTCCGAGCAGACGGTCGCCACCGAAGAAAAGAAGACCGACGAGATCGATTGGGAGCGCTACCTCGAGAACCACGCGCTGCAGGGGCCGCCGCCCTCCACCGGCCGCATGAGCGACGAGGATCTGCCGGGGGTCGAGGCGACCCTCTCTCGGCGAGAGGGGCTGGTCGAGCATCTCGCTTGGCAGATCCGGATGAGCGACCTGACCGAGGACGAGCGACGTTTCGCAGCGCTCGTGATCGGCAACCTCGACGAGTCGGGGTACCTGAAGCTCGACGACGTCGCCCCCGCGGACGTCGTGCCGCTGCTTGCGGCCGAGGCCGAGATCGATCCCGAGGACGCCGAGGAGGTCTTGAAGATCCTCCAGCGCATGGACCCGCTCGGGGTGGGCTCCCGCGACCTGCGCGAGTGCCTGCTCATCCAGGCCGAGCACCACGGGCTCGACCCGCTCTCGGTGAAGATCCTCTCCGAGCACATGCCGGACCTCGAGAAGAAGAACTTCGCGCGGATCGCCCGAACGCTCGAGGTGGATGTCGAGGAGGTCTACGACGTGGCGCAGGTCGTGGCCGAGCTCGAGCCGCGACCGGGAAGGGACTACGTCAGCGAGGAGCCTCGGTACATCGTCCCGGACGTCTACGTCTCGAAGATGGGCGAGAGCTACGTCGTGCAGGCGAACGACGATGGGATGCCGCGTCTTCGCATCAGCGGCTTCTACCGCGCGGCGATGGCGGGGGATCCGCGCGCGAAGGAGTACATCCAGAACAAGCTCCGCTCCGCGCAGTGGCTCATCCGCAGCATCGACCAGCGTCGCAAGACGATCGTGCGGGTGACCGAGTGCATCGTGGAGAAGCAGCGGGAGTTCTTCGACCGCGGCATCGAGTACCTCAAGCCGATGATCCTCCGCGACATCGCCGAGACGATCGGCATGCACGAGAGCACGATCTCGCGGGTCACGAGCAACAAGTACGTCGCGACGCCCCGCGGGGTCTTCGAACTGAAGTACTTCTTCAACTCGGCGATCCGGCGCGACTCGCAGGAGGACATCGCCTCCGAGTCGGTGAAGCAGGCGATCAAGAAGATCATCGGCGAGGAGGACCCTCGCGAGCCCTACAGCGACCAGAAGATCGTCGAGGTGCTGGCGCAGCAGGACATCGTCATCGCGCGCCGCACGGTGGCGAAGTACCGAGAGATGCTCGGCATCCTGAGTTCGGGGCAGCGCAAGAAGTTCTTCTGACGCGCGGCGCCGAGGTCACGCGAGATCGACGTTCCCGTGACGCGGCGACCCTGATATGGTTGTCCTCTGGAGGCCTCACCCATGGAAGTCGCGTTCACGTTCCGCCACGTCGAGTCGTCCGAGGGGGTCAAGAACTACGCGCGCGAGAAGCTCGCGCGGCTGCAGAAGTACGTTCGCGCCCCGCTTCAGGGGGAGGTCGTGCTCTCGCAGGAGCGCCACCTGTTCCGCGTGGAGGTGATGCTCTCGGCCGGTGCGAACCGGTACGCGGGGCACCACGACTCCGAGGACATGTACGCGAGCATCGACCTCGTCGTCGACAAGCTCGATCGACAGATGCGCGACAGCAAAGCCGAGCTCACCGACCGCAAGAAGCACTCCGGCGGCGTCGCCCAGATGGGCGGCAAGGTGCCGCGCGGAGGCAACGAACTCTGACAGCGGCGCTCCCTCGAGGCGGGCTGCGCTCTCGGCGCGGCACGTCTCGGGCGGGTGGTGGGGCGGTGATTTTTCTCGCCCGACGCTGAGCGAGCGTGCACAGTACGGCCCGTTTCGATGTTGCTCCGAGAGATCCTCGACGTCCCGCGGATCGACCTCTCGCTCGACGCGTCCGACAAGCGTGCGGCCCTCGACGCGATGGCGCGGCTGCTCTGCGCGGGCGCCGCCGGCGCGCAGGATCCCACCGAGCTCAGCCGGATCCTCGCCGAGCGAGAGCAACTGGGCAGCACCGGCGTCGGAGATGGCGTCGCGATCCCGCATGGGCGCGTGCCTGGACTGGATCACTTCGTGGCCGCGCTCGCCGTGTCCCGGGGGGGGATTCCGTTCGAGTCGGTGGACGGGGCCCCGGTCGATGTGTTCTTCGCGCTGGTCGGTCCCGAGCGTGCCGCCGGTGAGCACCTCAAGTGCCTGGCACGCATCGGGCGCCTGCTGCGGGACCCCGGCGTGCGCCGCTGTCTGCGCGAGAGCGACGATCCCCGGCAGGCGATGGCGCTCGTCCTCGCGGCCGACACCGCTTGACAGCTCGTTGGGTCTGCCGCGAGGGCGTGGTAGCCTATCCCCATGCCGCTTCGGTACCGTCGCTTGCGCTCGGTGGTCCACGTCGCTCTCGGTCTGGCCGCGCTGCTCTCGTGGAGCGCGCTCGTCGGCTGTGCATCGGGAGGGGGCAACGACGCCGGTGTCGTGACGCGCGACACCGGGACGGACTCGGGTGCGATCGATGCGCCGCGCGACACGCCGGTCGTTCTCGACGTCGGCATGCCCGATGTGCCGGCGCCGGACGCGGGACCCGGCTGCGGCGGGGTCGTCTGCACCGGCTTCTCCCGCTGCGTCGATGGGGTCTGCGTGGACTATCCGCCGTGCCGCGGCGACCTCACCTGCCCGACGCCAGGCGATGTGTGTACCGCGCGTGTGTGCGTGCCGGGAGGCGATGACCCCGACGGTGACGGCTCGCCTGCCCGCGACGACTGCGACGAGACCGACCCGACGCGCAGCCCGCTGCTTCCCGAGGTCTGCAACGCGCGCGACGACAACTGCAACGGCGCCGCCGACGACGGCGATCCGGCCACGATGTGCTCCCTCTTGCCCATGCTCGGCGTGTGCATGAGCGGCACGTGCAGCTGCCCGGCCGGAACCTTCGACTTCGACATCGCGGTCCCCGGCTGCGAGTGCTCGGGTACGCCCTCGGCGGGTGCTGGGGTCAGCTGCGACGCGGCGATCGCGCTCGGCGATTTCCCCGACACCGGCACCATGGTGAACGTCTCGGCGAACCTGCTGAACGGCGCCGAGGTCTGGTACGCGTTCAACGCGATCGATACGCCGGACTCCTCGTGCGACAACTTCCACGTGCGCGTCGAGCTGCAGGCCAACCCGGGCGGCGCCTACGACATGACGGTCCTCCGCGGCAGCTGCACTTCGACTGAGTGCGATGGGACGCCGGTCACGGACTACTCGTGGCAAACCGATTTCCGCGCCGACGTCGCGGGGCGGCTGAGCGGCGAGTGTCCCTGCACCACCGCCGACGTCCCGGGGCTCGACGAGACCCGCTGTGTGGACAGCGGCAGCGCCTACTTCATCCGGGTCAGGCGGATCGCCGGCGTCGCGCCGGCTTGCGATCCCTTCGTGATCCAGGTGTCGAACGGCGTGTTCAGCACCTGACGCGGGCTCAACCGCGTCCGAGCTCCACGAGCGCCCGCCGGAGCTCGGCGCGGAAGTCCGGGTGGGCGATGGAGATCAGCGCCTCGCCGCGCTGACGGAGGCTCTTGCCGTGGAGGTTCACGGCGCCGTGCTCGGTGACCACCCAGTGCACGTGGCCGCGGGTCGTCACGACGCCTGCCCCCGGGCGCAGAGCCGGCACGACCCGTGACACGGTGCCTTTGGCGGCCGTCGAGGGCATCGCGATGATCGGCGTCCCGCCGCCGGATGCAGCGGCGTGCATGAAGTCCATCTGCCCCCCGATCCCCGAGACGATGCGGTGCCCGATCGAGTCTGCGCAGACCTGCCCCGTCAGGTCGATCTCGAGGGCCGAGTTGATCGCGACGAGGTCAGGGTTCTTGCGGATGAGGGTGATGTCGTTGGTGCGATCGCAGGGGTGGAACTCGACGAGCGGGTTGTCGTCGACGAAGTCGTAGAGCGCCCGGGAGCCGCTCACGAAGCTCGTCACGGTACGTCCGGGGTGGACCTTCTTCCGCAGGTTCGTGACGTTGCCGGCGCGGAGCAGGGGCAGGAGTCCGTCGGAGAACATCTCGGTGTGCACGCCGAGGTCGTTCTTGTCGTGCAGGCGCGAGAGGACCGCGTCGGGGATCGCGCCGATGCCCATCTGAAGCGTGGCGCCGTCGGGCACGAGCTCTGCGACGAGCGCGCCGATCTGCGCTTCGGCGGGGCCTTCTTCGGCGGGCAGGTGTTCGGGCAAAGGACGGTTCGTCGCGACGAAGGCCCGCACCTCTTCGAGCGGCACGGTGCTCGCGCCGAGCGTGCGCGGCATCTGCTCGTTGACCTCTGCGATCACGAGGTCGGCCGAGTCCACGGCGGCGCGGGCCGCATCCACCGAGGTGCCGAGTGTGCAGAGGCCGTGCCGGTCGGGCGGGGAGAGCTGCACCAGCGCCACGTGCAGCGGGACGGCCCGCGACGTGAACAGCCGCGGGATCTCGCTGAGGAAGATCGGCATGAAGTCCGCGCGACCCTCGGAGATCGGGCCGCGCAGGTCGGGCCCGGTGAACAGGGAGACCGAGCGGACCCGGCCCTGCACCTCGGGCGCCACGAAGCGCGCGGTGCCTTCCGTGTGGAGGTGGTAGACGGTCACGCCCTCGAGGTCCTCGCGCTCCGCGAGCGCGTCGAGCAGCGGAACGGGCGTTGCCGCGGCGCCGTGCACGAACACGTTCGCTCCATTCGGGACGAGACGGACAGCCTCGGCCGCCGAGACGGCGGAGGCTCGGTAGGAGGCGCTCATGCGCGGAGTCGAGCGCGCTCGCGGCAGGCGCGCTGCGACATCGCTCACCGTGCGGCGCGGCTCGCCTGCAAGAGCGCCATCGCGCCGAGGGCCCGCCGAAGCTCGTCGACCGTGAAGTCGAGGTGGACGTCGAGCCCGGCCTCGTTGCGGGTGAAGGTCGCGGTGCGGAGCGGACGGTCGAGCTGCGCGGCGCGGACGAGCATGTGCTCGGCGTAGAGATCGCGCTGGCTCGTCAGCCACGTGTGGGCTGCGCCGCAGCGCTCGGCGTCGGCGAAGTCGCCGTGGAAGCGCAGGTCCGCGCGGGTGCCTTCGGCGCCATCGACCATCTCGAGGCTGTAGCGCTGCGGGCCCTCCGGGTAGCCTGCGTAGCTGGGCATGGGCTCCTCGGATACGACCGACAGCACCTCGTTCGGACCGAAGGCGAGCTCTGGCTCGAGCAACTCGTCGCTCCGCCGACGGGCCGCGTGATCCTGGGCCACCTCGATCACCCGGGCGAGCTCGTCGGCGGGCGCGAGGACCAGCTCGTGCGGCGCCGTCAGGACGAGCGTGTGCAGGACCGGCAGCGCCGGATCGGGGTAGTCGACGACCGCGAAGCCATCGACCTCCCGCCAGGCCGGCGCCGTGCCGTGGTCGACCGCCATGCGCAGGATCCGGTCGCGGATCGAGGCTTCGTCGCCGACGTACCGGAGGACGATGGTGCGGCGATCGCTGTAGGCGCCACCGCTACCGACGAGCACCGCGTCCATGTCGCGGATGGGCTCGAGCCCGGAGCTGCCGGCCCACGCCTGGTAGCTCGCCGTGGAGGTGAGCGCCGAGGCGAGGTCCGGCGCGATCGGAGAGCGGCGGATCCGGCTGACGTCGACGCGCACCCGGAACCGAACGCCTTCGGGGAGGAACGAGCGCGGCGGGCCGGAGGGCAGGGCGCGCGCTTCGCCCCCGCTGTTCTCCGCGGGCGCGAGCCCCGATCCGGCCGCCGAGGGCGAGGGGCCACAGGCGGCGAGGACGAGGGCGAAGAGCGGCGCGATCGTTCGCATCGTCCAAGGCTAGTGCCCGCTGGCCTGCACGGCCAAGGGGAAGCCGTGGGCCGAGGTGCGGTATAAGGCGATCGTGGCGACCGACGCGAGCGAACGAGAGCGCCCTGCAGGGCCGCTCTCCGCGTCCGACGCGCAGGTGCTCGGCGGGCTCGCCGAAGCACCCCCGCTTGCGGTGCTCGCGGCGGTCCTGGCGGTCGTCGACCTCGCGCTGAACCGGATCGCCCCGCTCGTCGTGAACATGCTCTCCGAGGACCGGAACGTCGCCGTGCACCTCCTCGCGTACGGGGCGCTGCCGCGCAACGTTGCGGCGATCGCAGGCATCGTGGCCCTCGCCGCGGCGCTCTGGTCGGCGCTGCGCATGGCGGGATGGGCGGGACTCTGGCGGCGCCTGCAGGTGGCAGGGCTCTCGGGGCTGTTGTTTCCGGCCCTGCTTCTCGGCCTCTTGCTGCCGAAGGAGCGCATGCCGTCCCCGGTCGTGCTCGTCGCGGTCGGCGTCGGCCACGCCCTGGTGGCGCTCTTCGGGATGGTGGTTCTGCCCTACCGAAGTGCATCGGCGCGTCGGGCTTCGCTCGGGGCGTCGCTCACCTCGGGCCTCGTCTTGACGCTGCTCGTTGCCTCGAGCCTCGAGACGATCCAGCGGTTTCTCGAGACCCCCGAGAGCCTGCTCGCAAAAGTGACCTGGAGCGTCATGGCTGGCTCGAGGCTCCTCGGCGAATGCGTGTGGTGCGTCGTGCCGTGGCTCGCCCTCGGGCCCTCGTTGCGCTCGCTCGTCGTGGAGCGCCGGGTCCGGCGCGCCCTGCTGCCCGCGCTCGCGGCCGCGCTCGCGCTCGCGGCGGCCGCCCAGGCGTGGCTTCATCCGCACTACACCATCGTGGCCTACTCGGCCTTTCGCCTGACGTTCCTGCCGGAGGCGTGGGCCGGACTGCACGGGCTGCTCTCACTCGTCGCGCTGGCGGTCGCGGGTGCGACGCTCCTCTCGGAGCGTGCCGAACACCGCCAGCACGCCGCGGCGGTGCTGCTCTGGATCGCTTGCGGATTCTCGCCCCGCTCCCTCGTGCAGGTGCTCTACTTCGTCCTCGCCGCCGCGCTCTTGGCCCGGGTCGCGCAGGTCTCGGATCCCGAGGGCCGCCGACGCGCGCTGCTCCCGTGGGGCGCGCTGCGGGGGGCTGCCGCCGTGCCGGAGGACCTCCGTTGAGGCGTCAGCGCCGGCGGCCGATCCCGGTCGTCGTCTCGTCGTCCTCGCCGAAACCGTCGTAGGGCGCACGGGCCTCTCGCGGAACCGTGGCGGAGCCGGCCTCCGGGGGGGCGATCGGGCGGCTCGCGGCGAGATCGCGGGCGTTCGGGCGGACCATCCGAGTGATCACGAGGTCCTCCGCGGGCTCGCGCTCCGCGTTCTCGGCCTCGGCGGCGCGGCGGCGCGCGAGCAGCAACTCGGGAGGGACGCCCGACAGCGCGAGCGTTCGGTCGTCGAGCGCCAGCGTGACGTTGCCGAACGCTTCGTCGTCCGGCTCCTCGGCGGCGGGAACTGCCTCACGGGCGGCTGCCAACTCCCGGAACATCGCGACGTCCCCGAGGAGGGTCGCGTTGCCGAAGTCGTCTTCGTCGTCGAAGAGGCTGGCCGGTGCGGGCGAGGGCATGCGGGGCGCCGAGAGAGAACTCCGCTCGACGAGCTCTTCCTGCGCGAGCACGTGGCGCAGGCTCTGGTCGAGCGCGTCGACGTACTCCGGGTCGAGGGAGGAGGCCTCGGCCGGCGTCGTGCCCACCGGCTTCTCGGAGCGGGGGCGCGGGGCTGGTTCGCTCTCGAGCAAGTCCTCGTCGACCAGCTCGTCGAGGTCCTCGAAGGCCTCCGCGTGGGTGGGCACCTGCAGCTGGGCGGTCACCGCCCGCTGATCGCGGCGGCGCGCCGGCGCTGGGTCCGCGAAGAGCGCGCGCATGTAGGCGGCGAGGGAGGCGCCCGAGAGGTGCAGCTCGGCACCGTACACGAACGACTCCAGCTCTTCGCGCAGCTCCTCCGCGGTCTGGTAACGCTGCTCTCGGTCCTCGGCGAGGGCCTTCTTCACGATGCGCTCGAGCTCGGGATCGAGGCTCGGATCGGTCGCGACGAGCGAGGGGACCTTGCAGGCGAAGGCCTTCGTGATGGTGTCGCGGTCGTTCGCGCCGAGGAAGAGACGGTCACCCGAGAGCAGCTCCCAGAGCACGATGCCGACCGCGAAGACGTCACTCCGCTGGTCGAGTGTCATGCCGCGCAGCTGCTCGGGCGACATGTAGGCGAGCTTGCCCTTGATCGTCCCCGCCTGCGTGTGGCCGGCCCGCCCCACCGCCTTCGCGAGCCCGAAGTCCGCCACCTTCACCTCGCCTTCGTAGGAAACGAGGACGTTCTGGGGCGAGACGTCGCGGTGGATGATCTGACGGGTGCCGGACGGATCGAAGGGGTTGGCGTCGAGGAAGTGGGCGTGGTGCAGCGCCTCGCACATCTTCAGGACGATGTGACAGGCCACCTCGAGCGGGAGCCGCTGGCCGCGCGCCGCCTCGGCGTCGCAGACCGCACGGACGTCCTTGCCGTGCACGTACTCCATCGCGATGAACCACTCGTCGCCGACCCGGCCGAGGTCGAAGATCTGCACCACGTTCGGGTGGGAGAGGCGGACCGCGATCTTCGCCTCGTCGACGAACATCGCGACGAAGTCGGCGTCGGTCGCGTAGTGCGGCAGGATGCGCTTGATGGCGATGGGCCGCTCGAAGCCCTCGGCCCCGCGCATCGTCGCCCGCCACACCTCGGCCATGCCGCCGACGCCGATGCGGTCGATGAGCTGGTACTGGTCGAGCACGGGCTGGGAGTCTACTCCTGCTCCCTGCACGCGAGAAGGCCCCCGGGGGAACGGTCTCGTGACGCGGCGCTGCGGGCCGGCCCGCCCCCCGGCGGGCACGAACGCCGGTTCGCGGGTAAGCCCCGGCATGGACCTCCGCCTCGGCGACCCCTTCACCCTGGAAGACCTGGAGGCCCTCGCCCAGCGGCGCGCGTCCCTCGTGCTTCCCGGCGAGGTTCGGGCCCGTGTCGAGGCGTGCCGGAGCGCGGTCGATCGACTCGCCACCCTGGGCAACGCCGCCCCCAACGTCTATGGGGTGAACACCGGCTTCGGGGCGCTCGCCGAGACCCGCATCGACGCCGAGCAGGTCCGCGCGCTGCAACGGAACCTCGTGCGGAGCCACGCGGTCGGGGTCGGCCCCGCGCTCCCGACCGCCGTGGTGCGGCTCATGATGGCTCTTCGCGCGCAGACCGTCGCGCTCGGGCATTCGGGTGCGCGGCCCGCCGTCGTGGATCTCCTGATCGCGATGCTCGCTCGCGGCGTGCACCCGGTCGTGCCGGCGCAGGGCTCGGTCGGCGCATCGGGGGATCTCGCGCCGCTCGCTCACCTCTCGCTCGTGCTGATCGGCGAAGGAACGGCGGAAATCGGCGGGGAAGTCGTCCCCGGCGCCGAGGCGCTGCGCCGCGCCGGTCTCGCGCCGCTCGAGCTCGAGGCGAAGGAGGGGCTGGCCCTCATCAATGGCACGCAGGTGATCACCGCGGTCGGCGCGCTCGCCGTCCTCGAGGGTGAGCGCTTGGCGCGGATCGCCGACGTGACGGGCGCCATGTCGCTCGAGGCCCTGCAGGGCTCGTCGCGACCCTTCGACCCGCGGGTCCAGGCGGTGCGCCCGCACCCCGGGCAGACCGACGTGGCGCACAACCTCCGCGCGCTGCTCCGCGACTCGGAGATCATGGAGAGCCACCGCGACTGCAAGAAGGTGCAGGACCCCTACTCCCTGCGCTGCATGCCGCAGATCCACGGGGCCAGCCGCGATGCCCTCGGGTGGGCCCGCGCGGTCATCGAGCGGGAGGTGATCGCCTCCGTGGACAACCCGCTGGTGTTCGTCGATGCAGAGCGCGCGGAGTTCATCAGCGGCGGCAACTTCCACGGGCAGCCCCTCGCGATCGCGCTCGACACCGCGGCGATCGCCATCGCCGAGCTCGCCAACGTCGCCGAGCGCCGCCTCGAGCAGCTGGTGAACCCCGCCCTCTCGAGTGGTCTGCCGCCCTTCCTCGCGCCGCGCTCGGGCCTGGACTCGGGCTTCATGATGGCGCAGGTCACCGCCGCGTCCCTCGTCAGCGAGAACAAGACGCTGTGCCACCCGGCGAGCGTCGACTCCATCCCGAGCTCTGCCGGCAAGGAGGATCACGTCTCCATGGGCACGTGGGGCGCGCGCAAGTGCGCCCAGGTGGCCGAGAACGTCGCGCATGTGCTCGCCATCGAGGCGATGGTGGCGGCGCAGGGCATCGATCTGCGCGGTCCGCTCCTGCCTGGCGTGGGGGTGCGGGCCGCGCACGAGCGGGTGCGGGCGAGCGTGCTGCATCTCTCGGAGGACCGCGTCCTCCACGGGGACATCGCTGCTTGCCGGGCGCTCCTCGCGAGCGAGGCCGGGCACCGCCCTCTCCTCGACGCCGTCCAGGACCGGATCGGAGCGTTGCGATGAAGGCCTCGGGCCCGATCGTGCTCGACGCGCGCTTCGTCGGGGCGGCCGACCAGCTCGCCGATCTGCCGCCGAGCGTGCACACCGAGCTCGCCTTCGGCGGGCGCAGCAACGTCGGCAAGTCGAGCCTCATGAACATGCTGCTCGGCCGCCGAAAGCTCGTCCGCACCAGCTCGACGCCAGGCGCGACCCGGACGATCAACGTGTTCGAGGCTTCCCTCGACCAGGCAGCAGGGCGTCGCGTGCTGGGGCTCGTCGACCTGCCGGGCTATGGCTTCGCGCATCGCAGCAAGTCGGAGCGCGCGAGCTGGGGCCCGATGATCGAGCAGTACCTCGCGCACCGCCCGGGGCTCCGACGGGTCGTGGTGGTCTGTGACGCCCGCCGCGGCATCGGGGAGGAGGACGGGGAGCTGCTCGAGTACCTCGCGCATCTCGGCAAGCCCGCCGCCATCGCCATGACCAAGGTGGACAAGCTCTCGCGTGCGGAGCGCCAGCGCGCCGAGCGCACCTGGGCAGGCACGCCGGATGTGCCGCTCGTGTGGGCGAGCGCCGAGACGGGGGAGGGGAGGGCTGCGCTCTGGGCGGCCCTGCTCGCCTGAACCGATCGGATTCGAGGGGCTGCACCGCGGTCAGACCGTCCTTGCCGGCTGCGCCCGAGCCGGTAATGCTCGCCGCCTTCCCGGCCGGCCTCGGCGCCGGGACGGCCCGGGCTTGGCCCTGGGCCCAAGGACTCCCATGACGAACCGCACCCCGCGGTGGGCCTCCACCGCGCTCCTCTGTTTCCTCGTCCTCTCCTCCGCGTCGCCCGCCGACGCCCAAGCCCGCCGTCGCCGCGGTGATGCTTCGGCCGAGTCGACGGCGCCGGCTCTGACGGTCCGCGACCTCCCCACCGTGGTGCCGCGCCTGCGCAGCGCCAACCCCGACGAGGTCCGGGCGGCGATCGACGACCTCACGGTCATCGGCGAGCCCCAGTGCGTGCCTCCGCTCGTCGAGCTGTTGCGCTCCGGTCAGCCCGACGCGGTGACCGATCGCGCGCTCGATGCGCTGCGCACGATCCGGCACCCGAGCTCCATCGAGATCCTCTCCGAGTTCACGCACCACCGCCGCGCCGGCGCCCGCCGTCGGGCCTATCGCGCCCTCGCCGTCATCGAGGATCGCCGCGTCCCCGCGCTCCTCGAGGCCGGGCTGCGCGACAGCGACCGCGAGGTGCGCTCCAACTGCGCCCTCGCCCTTGGCACGATCGGCTCACGCCCCTCGCTGGAACTGCTCTTCCGCGCCTTCGACCGCGGCGTGATCGAGGCGGCCACCGCGATTGGACAGCTCGGGGACGAGGCCAGCATCGGCCGCTTCGACGCCTACCTCGGGCGGGTCCCGCTCTCGGTGATGCTCGCCGGCTACGAGCAGTACCTGCGGCGCAGCGAGATTGGCGAGGAGGCCCGGGTCGGGATCGTCACCCGGCTCGGAGAGGTCTCCGGCCGTCAGGTGCGGGAGTTCCTCAGCACGTACCTCGGCACGTTCGGCGACCGCGACCGGAGCCGGCTGCGTCAGACCGTCATGGACACGCTCTCACGCATCCCGCTCGAGAGCTCGGTCGGAGGTGGCTCGTGAACCGCTCCCTCATCGTCGCCGTCGCCCTGCTTGCCGGCTGCGGTCCGGCCACCCGGACGGCCTTCAGCTACCGCTTCAGCGACAACGTCGCCGACCAGTTCACGCCGGTCATGGACCGGCTGCCGCCGCCGCAAGCGCACGAGCACCCGAACAACGCGCTCGAGACGCCGCTGGTGGTCGTGACGACCCACGAGGAGCCGCGCGCGGTGGTGTGCATCGACGTCGAGTCCGGCGCCGAGCGCTGGCGGCATGCGAGCACCCCCGAGACCCGCCCGGAGATCCTCGAGGACCTCGTCCTCGTCGGCGAGCGCGGGCGCCTCGTCGCGCTCGAGCTCCGGAGCGGCAGCGTTCGCTGGACGGCGGAGCTGCCCGAGCAGCTCGGCTACGTCGGCGCCGCACGGGATGGCAACAC
>Ga0068877_10000511_pt1 | contig 33523 bp, 22 predicted proteins | sample NOAtaG_FD_66437 | JGI IMG/M metagenome (GOLD analysis project Ga0068877, IMG submission 66437) | Freshwater lake microbial communities from Lake Erie, under a cyanobacterial bloom - NOAA_Erie_Diel6S_1000h metaG | ecosystem: Environmental > Aquatic > Freshwater > Lake | place: USA: Ohio, Lake...
GGACCAGCGTCCCGTGCCTATGTCTTTTAAAACGAATGAAGCACAGGACCCATGTCCTGTGCTATCAGAGTCCGGTCCTTACTGAATTAGGCTACTTGCTTCAAGAATCCTTCGAGCATTTTCGCTCGGGTTGGATTCTGGAGCTTAGCAACTGCCTTGGCTTCGATCTGCCGAACACGCTCGCGTGTTACTTTGAAGATCCGGCCGACTTCTTCGAGCGTATACGAATAACCATCGGTCAATCCGTATCGCAACCGGATGATCTCTCTCTCGCGGTATGTCAGCGTCTTGAGCAAAGAGTCGATTCGATCGCGAAGTACGCCGTTGCTCGCATTGCGAACCGGATTGTCGCTCGCTGGATCTTCGAGAAACTCGCCGAACGCATTGTCTTCCCCTTCGCCGACGGGACGGTCGAGGCTGATGGGGCTTCGGCCAATGTCGAGAACGCGTTGCACTTCCTCAATGGGTAGCTGAGCAACTTCCGCGATCTCATACATGCTCGGCTCGCGGAGGAGGTCTTGGGTGAGACGCTTCTGAATGTTTCGTAGCTTGCTGAGAACGTCGATCATGTGAACTGGAATGCGGATCGTTCTCGCTTGATCGGAGATCGCTCGGGTGATCGCTTGTCGGATCCACCATGTTGCATAGGTCGAGAACTTGAATCCTCGGCGATACTCATACTTGTCCACGGCCCGCATCAATCCCGTATTCCCTTCTTGGATCAAATCCAGGAAACTGAGTCCTCGATTGCGATACTTCTTGGCGATGGAAACCACCAGTCGCAGGTTGCCGCTCGATAGTTGCCGTTTGACTGCTTCGTATTCTTTGAAGTTTCGACGGAAGTCTTCGCAACGAGTTCGCAACGAACGTGGGCTCTCTTGAGTCGTCATGATGAGGTGACGAAGCTCCGAGACATTGCGTCCTAGCTCGGTCGGGTTTGCGTTCGATTCACGCAATTGAGCGATCCGCGATTGAAGATAATCCATACGCTGGGAGTACTGCTCCAACTGACGCATGAGAGGAATGACTCGCTTTGATCGTAGCGAAAGTTCCTCTACCAATACGAGCGACTTAAGGCGTCGACGTTGGTACGAACGACGTGCTCGTTTTTTGCTTTCCTCTGAAGTGCTCTTCTGGACGATCGTTCGAAAATCATGCTGATTCTCGTTGATGAGTGTGTCTAGTGTTCGGAGGTTGTATGGCATCCTCGCTCCGATCTGCTCTTTGGTGAGTCGTTCTGTAAGCGATACCTTGATCGTGCGATCGAATGGCAATGCTCCCGCCGCTACTTTGCGAAGAATCTCTACCGTGTGTCGCAATGCAAAGTCATTCCCTAGTACTGCACGACGGAATTTGCGTCGCGTGATTTCAATCTTCTTTGCGAGCGAGATTTCTTGTTCACGATTGAGGAGAGGTATCTCGCACATTTGGCTTAGATAGAGCCGAATCGGATCGTTCGTGAGACGTGGTGCTGGATCCGACGACGTGGACACTCCTTCGCCATCGAAGACGCGGAGTTGCGGAACTTCCTTTTCGACTTCGTCAACGATTCCGACGCCTGCTCGCTCCAACGCAAAAAGCAACTTGTCCAGCTTGTCTGCACTATTCGCTTCGTCCGGAAGATAGCTGTTCACCTGTTCGTAGGTGACAAAGCCCTGTGTGCGACCAAGATCCAACAACTGTTGCAAATCGAACATTTGTGATTCCACGGCATCAACTCCTTTTGATAGTGGTACTCATTGTCTACAAACTCACATCCAATGCGAATTTGCTGGGTCGACAATGTTTCTACGGGTTGTCAGTTTGAACTAAACCATGCTTCAAGCGGTTTTGAAGCACGATTTGATTCAGCAAGTCGAGTTCAGTTTCGGCATCAACTTGTTTCTTTTCCAGCAAGTTAATTTGTTGACGACGGTAAGCTCGGTCTTCTTGACCGCTCAGCCGCTCACATAACGAGTGGAGTCGTTCATCGGGTGTCATCTTCGCAAGCACAGCCTTCCGACTCGCTTGTTCTTCGATGCTCACAAGGACATTTTTGATTCCTGCGTCCTCAACTGCCGACAGAACACTTTCAAAGTCTAACGTATGTCCAGCGAGTTCCAAGTCTAAATATACCTGAAATATTTTTTTTGCTGTGGCACTGCTCAATGTCGTGACCGGGAACCGTTCAATGGCCATCGGGACGACCTCTTCGTACAATGCCATCACTTCAAACAACTCGCATTCGATAGCATTCAATTCCGAGTACTTGTAGACGATGTTCTGTGCTGCTGATGGCATCTCGGGTGCAGCGTTCTGTTTATTCGACGTGGTGGCCAGCGAAGATGGCGGAGTGACGTGCATCTGCCGAAACTCTTGCCTTTGCTTTTCCCGGTCGGATGCTTTTTGGCGAATCGAATCGATTCGCATTCGGATTTCCGATTGCTCGACTCCGAACTGCCGCGATAGTCGAGCAAGCAATTGATCGTGTCGTAATCGACTCGATTCGCTGGCGATGAGCGTGTCTCGAGTCACACGCGACATTGTCTCCAAGATATCTTCGAGTGCCGAATTGGCTCGGTGTGTGTCGATGAGTGGATCGAATCCCTGGCAAAGAATTTGTATTTTATGTTCGAGCGCGTCGACCGCAGTGGTTAGCAATGATTTGAGCTGAGTTCCAGAGTACTTGAGCAAATAATCGCAAGGGTCGAGGCCATCGGGCAACGTTAAAATCCGCAAGTCCATTTGTTCCGAAACGAACAACTCAAGAATTTCTCGGGTTCGCCTCTTTCCCGCCTCATCACCATCCAGCAACAACACCACGGAGTCGCAATAACGGCGCAACAGTTTGATCTGCCCATCTCCCAATGCTGTCCCGCAGCAAGCGACTGCGTTGCCGATTCCGTGTTGAACGGCCATGATCACATCGGTGTAGCCTTCCATGACGACAGCTTGCTTCGCTTTAACGATGGAGTCGCGAGCCAAGTCCAAGCCGTAGAGTTGGTGGCTCTTGTGATAGAGACGTGTTTCGTTGCAATTCACATACTTTGCCATATCCGGCGATGCGCCCGGCAAGACTCGCCCTCCGACGGCGATCGGACGTCCAGACGGATCGCGGATCGGGAAAATAGCTCGATTGCGAAAGCGATCGTAACGTGAACCGCGATCGCCTCGAGCTGCCAATCCGATCGATTCCAACACGTCTGGTGAGAACGACTTGTTGCCACCTCGATCCAGCAACCAAGACCAGCTTTCGGGGGCGAATCCGATTTGAAATTTGCGAATACTTTCGTCGGTAATACCACGCCCTTCGAGGTATTCTCGGGCCGCTTTTGCTTCGGGCGCAGACAAGAGGCACTCGTGAAACTCTTGAGTAGCCCACTTCATGGCTTCGTAAAGCCGCTTTTTGTCGTCTCGAGAACCTCGTTCTTTCGGGCTTTCGATCACGACGCCTGCCCGATCCGCCAGCATCCGCAATGCTTCAGGAAACCCAACGCTTTCTTTCTTCATAACGAAGCTGAAAACATCTCCGCCGATGTCGCAAACCCAGCATTTCCATGTTTGGCGGTCTGGATTGACTTGCAAACTGGGGCGGCGGTCATCATGAAACGGGCACGCCGCGACAAAGCCTCTACCTTGCCTGCGAATTTCGCCATAACTGCCGATCAAATCGACGATATTGACCGCCAGGCGAACTCTATCTTTGACTTCGTTGTCAATAGCGAAGGACACTAGTCTCTCCCAGCGAACCGAGGGCAAAAACGCAACAAAGGGGTGGATTCAAGTGATTGAATCTATCATCAAAGTTGACGTACTGCAGCAAAATTCGCGAGCTTCTTCCAGGAGCGGGTTCCTGAGCTACTTGCGGAGCAAATATAGGTCGGCAACGCAAGAGCACTTGAGTCATCCGTAACTCGGGGAAAGAGTATGGTTCCATTCGCCCAGCGACGTCAACATCAGTTTCTCCGATTCATGCGAAACCAGACTCCTCATGAATCGCATTTCATAGTAACCTTTTTGCCTGCAAACAGAAGGGTCAGAAACTTCTGACTTACCATTTTCCAGAAACGTGTGTGTCGAATGTTTGAGTACTTGCCAATTGCTCCTCCCGATTCCATCCTCGGCTTAAGCGATGCCTTTGCAAAAGATCCTCGTCCTGGCAAAATCAATTTGACGGTTGGGGTTTATAAGACAGAAGAAGGCTCAACGCCGATCCTGGCAACCGTGAAGAAAGCGGAAATCAAACTGCTCAACACCGAGAACACCAAAGGCTACATGCCTATTGAAGGGCACCTGGAGTATCTTAAGGCCGTCGTGGGCCTAGTCTTCTCCGATCAATTGGACCACGGCCGAGTGGCTGCAGCTCAAACGCCAGGCGGAACTGGTGCACTGCGTGTCGGTGCCGATATGGTCGCGAAACATTTCCCTGGCACCCGAATTTGGCTTAGCAATCCAACATGGGCCAATCATGGTTCGATTTTCCAAGCGGCTGGATTGGATACACCGGTCTATAAGTATCTTTCGGCGGACAAAACATCGTTGGATTTTTCAGGCATGGTAGAGAATCTCGAACGCGACGGTCGCCCTGGGGATCTGGTCTGTTTGCATGCGTGCTGCCATAACCCGACAGGCATCGATCCCTCGCTCGAGCAATGGGCTCAAATATCTGACTTGTTCGCGAAGAAGAAAATGATTCCATTCGTCGACTTCGCTTACCAAGGATTCGGTGATGGGCTAATGGAAGATGCGAAGCCGCTTTACTCTCTTCTCGCAAAGAACCCAGAAGTGATCGTTTGTAGCTCCTTTTCCAAGAACTTTGGTTTGTATTCCGAGCGGGTTGGCGCGGTGATGCTCGTTAGCGCCGATGCATCGAGGACAGAGGCCGCGCTGAGTCAAATTCGCCAAGCGATTCGTTGCAACTACAGCAATCCACCGCGACACGGTGCTTCGACTGTGGCGATCATTTTGAATGATGCCACTCTGCGAGCGGAATGGAACGCCGAAGTGGATGCCATGAGAAACCGAATCTCTCAGATGCGTTCTATGTTCATCGATGGGATGAAGAAGACAGGTATCGACCGCGACTTTAGCTTTTTGCAACGCCAGAAGGGGATGTTTTCCTACAGCGGCCTAAACAGCATGCAAGCGGATTGGCTGAAGAACGAACGTGGGATTTACATCGTAGGTACAGGGAGAATCAACGTCGCGGGCATGGCACCACAAACCATGGAAACGCTTTGCCAATCGATCGCCGATTGCATCAAGGCGACAACCTAACCCAGACATTTTTGGCTCTATACCAGGAACGAATTAGTCACCCCCTTCAGCCTGTGTCCGATCTGACTCACGCGAGACAAATGTCACGCAGTGTTGCATAACTCAATAGCCATACAGCGAGACTCCCATGAAACGAGCTCTTTTAGTTATCGATGTCCAGCGTGAGTACTTTGAAGGAGCCTTCCCAATTCGGTATCCAACTGGGCACTTGGAGTCGATTCTAAAGGTGATGGATGACGCCAGGCATGCAGGCGTTCCAACGGTTGTCGTTCGGCATCATCAACCCGATCCGGACTCGCCCGTGTTTCGAAATCATAGCGACATGTGGCAATTACACGACGAGGTCGAATCGCGGCCGTGAGAGCTACTTGTTGATAAGCAATTGCCTGGAGCGTTTACAAACACTCAGCTCCATGATTTCTTAAAGCAGTCGGGCATCGAAACGGTTTCGATCGCCGGCTACATGACCCAAATTTGCTGCGACACGACTGCCCGTCAAGCGTTCCATCTTGGTTACAAGGTCGAGTTCTTGAGTGATGCAACCGGAACACTCGACGTATCCAACAAAGCGGGTTCCGTGACCGCCGAACAGTTGCATGAATCGATCTTGGTTGCCCAGCAAATGTTCATCAGCGACGTGATAAATCGCAAGGAATGGACCTCGCGTCTTGGCGCACTTTGATTAGAACGCTTCGCCTCGCCCCAAGCAGAATGTCTGACACATACCAGCTATTGGTCTAACGCGTCTTGATGACACGTGTCTTTGGGATGCTGTCGTGCCAGCCAATAGGGAATCCCTTGTTCCCAAAAAAGCTAAATGCTTCAAAGGGAATAAATCGACATGCAGAACGACCCAGGCATTGTCCAACCGACGGAACTCCTCCTGTTTCCGTGACAACCTTTGTTCCCATGATCATCTTTCCAAGTGTCATGCCAGTAGACATCTCCAAAATGCAATAATAACTTAGCGCAACCAACAATCCGATCACAGTAGCGATGATTTGGGCGAATGAGAGCGCCTCTCGTGAAAGTGGCCCACCTCCAACAATCGCGGCAATTAACCCGACCCCAATACCGACCCCCGTGTTGACGACGTAGAGAAGTATGTTGTCGATAATACTCGTCAAAAATCGCTGCATCTGAGAAGCTAAAGGAAGTTCTCCAGGTGCGTTTAGATTCGCGGTTAGCGGGTCATAGGAACCTGTGGCAGAATACGGATTACTTGAGGACATGAATCGTTCTTTCTCTTTCAGTCAGTTGTTATTTGGTCATTTGTTTCTCAGCCCAACTGTCTAGTCTACCTTCAAGTATTGTTAGCGGCATCCCCCCATCCTTTAAGATCTGATGATGAAACTCTGCTGACGAGAATTTGTCGTTCAGTCTCTTTTCATAGCGAGCACGCAATTCCCGCAGTTTCAACTGACCGATCTTGTAGGACAACGCCTGACCTGGCATGGCCATGTAGCGTTCTATCTCTGCGACTGCCGCTTGTTCGGAAATCGCCTCGTTGGCCATCATGTAGTCAATCGCTTTTTCTCTCGACCATCCCTTAACATGCAGACCGACATCGACCACCAACCGAATAGCTCTATGCATCTCGTCTCCTAATGCTCCGATCTTTTGTTTCGGATCCGAGTAAAGCCCTAACTCTTCTCCCAACGTCTCACAGTAAAGAGCCCAACCCTCACCGTAAGCTCCATACCAAAGAAACTTGGCAAACTCTGGAAGGGATGCGTTCTCCTGTTGCAGTGACACTTGATAATGATGGCCAGGAATCGCTTCGTGGAGGAACAGGGACTCCATGCCACTGGTCACGTTGAATTTGCTGACTTCAGGAATAGGTACATAAAAAATTCCTGGCCGGCGGCCATCGGCAGAACCAGGCATATACTCGGCACTCGCGGTCGCTTCTCGAAACGCCTCGGTACGTCGAATTTCGAATCTTGTCTTGGGTTTATTAAGGAACAATCGATCGAGCTGTGGTTCGATCTTGGCTTGAATCGATGCAAAGTCGGCTAGGACTTGTTTCGCTTCGGTGTATGGCATCAAGGCTGGATTCGAACGCAGGTCACTAAAGAACTCCGGGAGTGTACCTTGAAAGCCCATCTTCTCTTGGGTGGCTTTCATCTCGCCCAAGATTCTCGCGACTTCCGACTCGCCGATCGAGAAAATCTCATCAGGGGTTAACGACGTGGTCGTCCAGTATCGCACCCAGTATCGATACTGTTCTTCACCTCCGGGCAAAGAACTGATACCCGATGTGGCTCTCGACTTTGGGAGATACTCCTCTTCTAAGAATTTGCCAAACTCTTTGTAAGCCGGGATCAATTTGTCTTGCAACGCTGTTTCGAACGCACGCTTGAGTCGATCCTGATCATCTTTGGAAAAGGAATCGGGCATGCTCTTGATAGGTCCCCAAAAAAGACAGTCTTCGATTTTTTCGGAAGCGATCGAAGGGTCTGAGAACTGAGGAATCATCTTTACCACCAAGGATCTTGGCAACACATACCCGTCACGGATTCCAGTTTGAAACTGATCCTTGGCTGCTCGAAGCCAGATGCAGAAGCCATCGATACGCTGAAGCCAGGACTCGTAATCTTTGACCGACTTGAACGGTTGGCTGCCCGCTCCGCTTCCGAGTTGACCAAAGAACAAATGCAGACCGTCGAACTGATGGAGTGGAATTCGCTCGTGCTGAAATGCCATCCCCTCCAGCCTGATCTCCATTTCATACTTCAAAACCTTGGCCATAAGCTGCTCCACTTCGGTGCAACCTCGTTGATCAACGGTGGCAAGCTTCTCCAACGTAGACCGATAGAACTGTCGCTCCTTGGCGAGGAAGTCTGGAGCGATATCGATCATCAATCGATCGTTGTAGCGATTGTCACCGAAGTTCGTCGCTTCAATTGGAAAGAGGATCAGATACGTCTCATGATATGAACGAAAGACGTCCTGCATGGCTTTTGAAGCGACTGAATCTTCGCCGGAAACACTTCCCATCAGGCATAAACAAAACAATGCATAAACGACTGCACGGAAGGTTTGCAATAACGACTCAATCATGTAAAACTCGATTCTGGACTGGTTGTTCCCGGGTTCAATTCGCTGGGATGCTTCCGTTCGAACAATGTGGATCTCGACTGTGTCGATCTTAGCAATGTCGATTACAATCGTAGCACAGCGTTTCCTCTCCCACCACGAATACCACGGTTCTCCATGCAGGTTACAGAGTGTCTTATTGTCGCATTTTCGGCGGTATGCGTCGTCATTGCATCGATCCTTCTGCTTCGTCTGCATCCCATCGTCGGACTAGTGCTCGGGACTCTGGTCATTCTGTTCTACACGCAGGGACAATCGGAACTTAGCGTTGCGAGCCGGTTGGCTTCTGGCATGACCGGTATTTTTAAGAACATCGGTTTACCAATCGTCTTTGCATCCATCGTAGGCGGATGTTTACTGGAAAGCGGTGCCGCGCATTGTATCGTGGCAGGCATCGTCCGTCTCTTTGGAAGCCAACGCGTTGCCCCAGCATTGTCGGTGAGTGCCTTTATCATGGCAATTCCGGTCTACTTTGACACGGTCTTTTATCTGCTATTGCCATTGGCCAAAGCGGTCGCGCGAGATCGGCCGAAGCACTATCTCATGTCGGTCATGGCAATCATTGTCGGCGCAACGATGGCTCACTCGCTCGTTCCTCCAACACCCGGTCCACTGTTGGTCGCAAATGCTCTAGGAATCTCGATAGGGACGATGATGCTCGGAGGATGTATCGTCGGAGGATTTACTTCGGCCGTAGGGTTTTTGTACGGAGTTTGGTGCAGCCGCTCGTTAGGAATCGAGTTGAGTATTCCGCTTCAGAGCGACGAGCAACGCAATCGAACTTCGCCTCCGATCTTGCTATCGATCTTGCCCTTGGTCGTTCCAATTGCAATGATCGCCTCTGCCGAAATTTTCATCGGAGGCAAGGCCTCAGATCGAAGTGTTACATGGCAATGTCTTGGTGATCCGATCTTTGCACTCTTGGTCGCTTGTCTTCTTGGGACATTGTTGATGAAAATAACAGTAGATACCAAGACGACCCAAAGTGTGATGACACGATCGGTGGCGGATGCAGGTACTATTTTGCTTTTGACCTGCGCTGGCGGTGGGTTCGGTGTTGCACTGAAGGAGTTGGGAGTAGGTGATGCCATCGTGACAATCTTTCCCAGCACTCTCACGCCAACAGGTCTGTTGGTCATGGCCTTTGGAACAACCGCATTGATACGTGGAGCGCAAGGATCCGCGACGGTTGCTATGACCACGACAGTCGCGATCGTGGAATCGCTGGTATCGAAAGTGGAGTTAACCTATCACCCCATTTATTTGGCGTTAGCAATAGGCTGTGGTTCCAAGCCACTCGCTTGGATGAACGATAGCGGATTCTGGCAGGTCGCATCGATGACAGGTATGACGGCAATACAAACGCTCAAGACGTTTTCGGCCGCGCTAACGCTCATGGGTTGCGTAGGTTTTTTGGTTGTATTGCTTGGTTCTTGGTTCCTACCGCTGGTCTGACAGAAGAAGCTCTTCGTCCAGCGTCACTTCTTTGTCTTCGCTCAACAGAAGTAACGTCAAATGAATGTCGCGACGATGAAGCCCGAACTGTTCGCTCAACACACGTCGATAGCATTCTAGTTGCGGTCGATGATACTCAACACGGCAGTCCACCCATTCCGACAGGTCCATTCCATCTGGGCGTTTGTCCGTCTTAAAGTCCAAGATCTCCGCTCGCACGACTCGGTCGCCATCAAAGCCCAACACACATCGGTCGATCACCCCACGCAGCATCTGTCCGTCGATTACTTGAAGCAACCGTCTTTCGTTGGTAATCTCCAAGTGCAACATCCTAGGTTGGTGCCACGCCCGATAGCGATCTGCACTGAGCGCTTTCAAAACCGATGGCATCTCGCAGAACCGCACGAAACGGTCTACCCATTCTGTTACTTTGACATGCGACATTTCTTCTTGTGTCAATGAGGATGCTGCGATCTCCTTCAAACGCTTCTTGTTCGGTTTGTAATCTTCGATCCAACCGCGAACCTCTTCAAACCATCGATGCACCAGCTTGCCAACGATCGAAGCCGAAGTGTCACCCGCTGTCCAACGTGAACCGAGCCGAATCGTCTTGGCTGCAACAGCATTGCTAGGCCGTAGCCATGGCATCAGTCGTGGACTAGAACCGCCGCGTTGAAGTTGGATCGCACGACGAATTCGATCTTGAGATGCCACCGCAACCGCATCCTCCTGTTCGACTTCGTCTCGAACCACGGATTCGAACCAGTTGGGATCACCCCAACTATGGATCAAAAGCCCGCGTGTGTCGCGCTGTTCTTTGGTTGCAAAGATCGAATGAAGAACGGAACCCCAGCGTTTTTTGCTGCTCGACGACGGAGCCGTGTACAGATAAAGAGCTTGGCGAGCTCGAGTCAACGCTACATAAAAAACGCACAAGGCTTCCGCGAGTTGCTGGTTGGCAAATTCGCGGAAAGCAATCTTCCATGAATCATCGAGAAACTTTTGGATATCCCGATTCATGTATCGCACAACGCCGATCGCAGGCTTCGTTCGGTCCTCGTACATCGCAACAAACGATGGCGGACGGGAAATAATGGTTTGATCGAGCGTCGGCAAGAAGACGGCATCAAACTCCAATCCTTTGGATTGATGGATCGTCATCACTCGCACTCGACTCACCCCCGGCAATGCGACTTTTTGTTGCTCTACAAATTCGATGAAGCTAAAGATGCTATCGCCCCGCATCGTATCGTATCGATAACCGAGTTGAACCAGTTGCTTCAGTCTGTCTTGATCTCGTTCGTTGCACGCCGGTGCCAAATCTTTGGCGAGTTGCCCGAGTGTACTACCGAATCCCAATGCGTCGATACTCGCTCGTAGGTCCATCGAGAGTTTGTCTGCATTCTCGAGTGTTTCTGGTCGTAAGTGCTCTGCCAATGGGGAATGAGCCACATGAAAGTGAGCCAATGAATCGGATGGATGGTTCGCTACTCGCATCACGCTCAGCAGTAGCAACACAGCCGCCGAATCGGTGAGTGGATTTCCACCTTCTTGACTGGCCTCGACGCCGCGCTCTCGCAACAAGGTGATCAGTTGCCCGACATCTCGATTCGTCCGACATAACACACCGATCTCTACACTGCTGTTCGTTCGGTGCAGTTCGGCGATTCGATCAGCGACTTCATCAAACAGTCCGTACGCGCTCTCGTCACCTTCTGGATCGCGACTCTTGTCGACGTCTGCGTTGCGAAACTCGACATAGCCTGGCAAACTCCCTTTGGATGTTTCATGTTGCGTAAAGTGCTTGGTCGTCCATTCGACGATCGCTTTGGAATCACCTGCATCCACGTCGGCTTCATCGCCGTTGTAGTAGCACTCATGTTTGTCCAATTGAGAAAAAACGGAGTTCACAAAGTTGATGACAATCGGGGAACTGCGGAAACTCTTGACGAGTTTTTCCTGTTGTACATTCTTGATTTGTTCGCCGACGGATTCAAAGATCTCGGCTACACCACCACGCCAGCCGTAGATCGCTTGCTTGCTGTCGCCGACACAGAAGAACGAAGTCTTATCAACTTGGTTCTGAATAATGGCTTCAGCAAACGGTTTGACGATCTCCCATTGGACGGGAGATGTATCCTGAAATTCGTCCAGCAACAAATGATGAACAGGGCAGTCCAATCGATGCGAAATCGTATCCATCGTATCGCGTTGCGGTTCCTTAGCAGGCTGGATGCGATGCTCTTCTACTGTTTGACGCAGCCAATTCGCAAGCCGTTCAGCGATATCATCGAAGGTAACAGTACGGTGCTTTGTCTTCACCGACTGAAGCTGCGTATGATAGTTTTGCAAGAGTCGAAACGCGGCTTCGTTCTGTGCACGGCGACTCGACAATTCGTTTGTTGCTGCTTTCTTGGCCAGAATGCGGAGCGCGCTGGCTGCTTCGGAATCTAACTCTTTCGACGAGTAGGTTGGAATATCGTCGTCCGAACGCTGAACGAGCGTTAACGACAAGAACTCGCCCCATTCCTGTGCGTTGAATTTCTCGACCGCCGCATCGCGAGACTTGGCGTACCCTTTGTGCTCAACCGTCGAATGAGCAAACACATGCAACGCTCGTTGCACTTCTTCGTCACGAGGGCCTTTCGGGACCGTGAGCTGATTCCAGGCTCCTTCGTTGGTTCGTCGGAACAAATCGTATCCATTGGATACAACGTTCTCGATCTCGCGACGGATGCTTCTTGTGGCTTCCCCTTTGGATAGCTGCGATACCAACGACTTTAGCGAGCTGCGATCCATGTGCTCAAACATTCGGCTTATCGCCTCCTGTTTGAGTTGTTCGTATTGAAAAGGATCCGAGAGACTCCAACCAGGAGGAAGCTTTAATTCGAGGGCAAACGAACGAGCTAGCTGAGAATAAAAACTATCTAGTGTGCTGACTCGAAATCGATGGAGGTGAGAACACAATCGTCCCAATTGATACTTCACTGTATCGCGAGTGATCTTCAACGGCGCAAGAATCGACGCCAACGATTCGAAGCTTGCCTCCTCTTCGATCGCGTTTGCTAACCATGACAAAACACGATGCAGGATTTCACCGGCGGCCTTGCGTGTAAACGTCGTCGCCAGTATCGAATCCAAAGGCTGGTCGGTAAACAAAAGACGCAACGCGCGGGTTGCTAGATTGTAGGTTTTGCCTGTACCAGCCGAGGCCAAAATCATCTTGGAAGAAAACCAATCGCTGTTGGGCTTACCCACGGCGAGATGCTCTTCCAAATGAAGTTTGTTCGGCGTTTCCATTCTCATCATCGGAGGTAACGATCGGCTATCGAACCCTTCGTCTGTATGTCTATTCGCGGTGCTTCGCGTATCGGCACCATTCGAGTCCGTCATTACAGGAGCGTCCAGTTCCGGCATAGGATGGATGTTGGATGCAGCTTCGCGTAACTTCGCTTGCTCGGCTTCCTTCTCCGCAGCATCTCGGTCCCAACGCCGCGCAACAGGATGTTGCGTGATCGCGTTGTACTCATCTTGACTATAGATACCTTTGTATCGAGGAGGCCAAAACTGATTGTCGTAAACGCGCAGCGCGATCCCTTTGGCCGATTCAATCGCGGCAGCATGTTCTGCTTCGGTAAAGTCCGCCTTGATGAATTGCGTCTCCAACGGGTTGCGTGGCAACAAGATGTATCCAAACTGCACTTTGGACAAATCTTCGATCTTGAGCGTTTGGATCAGTTTGCCATAGAGAGGCAATTGCCAATCGATCCAAGTTTTGTTTTGTCGCACGTGGTTCTCGCGTGGCTTTGCCGTTTGGTCACCTGTTTTATAGTCCCAAACTGCATGCGTCCCAAGCTTGGGGTTGTAGTCGATACGATCGATTCGACCATGAATCACCATCGATTTGCCATCGCCCAGGTCCAGCTTGAGCCCATCTGTCTTTTCAACCTTGAACTCGATCTTCTTGATACGCCAACCTTGCTCAGCATGTGCGGCCTGATGAATGGCAAAAGCTTGAAGGCGTCGTTCCGCTTGCTCCAATTGGATTTGAAGGGCTGGGGGTGGTTGAACACCGAACTGAGTCCTCGCGAGAAGCTTCAACTTTTCAATCAAGAATGAACTGATCACGTCCGGATTCGTGGAAGTCGCCACTGCCGGATCTTCCATAAACTCGAGGCATTTATGGACGAGATCACCAAACCCGCCACCGTCGAGCTCCAGTTTCTCATGCTGGAACGCTTTGAGTCGTTCGACCCTGCCAAGATAGAACCGATAAGGGCACTGGTCGTACTTCTTAAAGTCCGTTACGGCCATATCCCGAACAGGCTTGGTAACCACGGGGTAAGGGATCGGGATATTCGTCTGCCCTTCGCGCGGTGCCCAAATCGATGGCACTTCGTCTACATCGCGTATGCCTTTCGGTTCCAACAGCCATCGCACACGTGAAGCGAGCTCATCCGGAGGAACCGCCAATAGCAATCGACTAGGAGTTTGCGGATCACCGGTCGAGCTCAGATGATTCAAGATGATTTGCACTTGTTCGCGAGTGTTGAGCATGGTCAACATCGCGTAGCAATCGCGAGCAAATCTCCGAGCGTTGTCCATCAACCCGAGCATGCTGCGAAGCTGATTCGGAAGAAACGTATCTCCGTTTACCGATTCCGGCACAACGCCGTCATGCATCCCCGTCAGCATCAGAACTGGGGCATCATCCAACGCGAGGTCAAGCCAACCTAGCATCTCGATCGCATCATCTTGAACGATGGGTGGCACCTGAACAGAATCTAACTGCCCCACCAACCAAGTGTATGCATCCGCTAGAGAAACAGGGATGTCTAAAGTGCTCGGGACTGATTGCAACGTTTCGATCACAGCATTGACCGCTGCGCTCGAACGAGCGTAAAGATTTCCCAGAGCTTCATCCGTGTGTACTTCTTCGTTCTCATAGATAGCCAGAATAACTTGGCGAATCGGTTGCGACCATTGTCCGAGCGTTTGTTTGGTAACGCGGAGCGGTGACAACCATCCGTCGATCGCACTTAACGTCGCGAGGAAAATTTCGCGTCCTTTTGCTTCCGGCCATTCGACTTGGCTGATCGTCCGAATGAGAGTCGATTGTTGATAGGCGTCCAAACTACTCAAAAGCTTTTCCGGCCGGACGCTAACGTCTTTGTCCAACTCGACAACGGAACTTTGCAGTGCCAGCCACCGTTGGATGCTCGGGACTCGGACAAGCTGATTGAAGGATTCGATCGATCCACCCGATACGTAGTCGATCAACATTTCGATCAATCGCATCGGAGGGGATTGCGTCACAGGAGTCCCAGGGCCGTATCGGAGCTGTAGGTTGTTGGCAGCGAGCGACTCTTGAAGAATCGGAACCACTTCCGGGTCGGGGATACCAATCGTGACGTGTTGAACCGAATACGCATCCCTCAACTCGGAAAGTTGGATCGCTAGCTCCTTGGCTGCTTCCGTCGGCGTGGAGCGGACATGGATCCTCGAAGGCTCGACGCGGATCTCAAGGTCTTGCCAATACTCCGGGATCAACGTTCCATCGACATGAAAGCCGCTTGAATAACTGGCGGGTGCACCCACGAGTACATGAACACTATCGGATATTGCACCTAAGAATCGTCGTTGTGCTCGATTGAGATCGACCGCACCAATCAATACGATCTCCCGATCGGTGGCCACTTCGTTGTTGTCGATCGCAAACCGTCGAGCGGACTGAACATCCCACAAACCGGCCGTATGCAGTTCGTCCAAATAGTCGCGCTGCAGTTTGGCTAGAATCTTCCATCGAATTACTTCTTGAGGTTCTTTGATCTCATCGGCAACGTCTGCAAAATCGACCAAATCTGATGCGAGTTCGCGATGCAAACCGCTGAGCATTTTGGCAAGATCGATCCATGGACGCAGCTCTTGCGGGTCTGGCAACTCCAGCAACAGAGGGCGCACAAAATCAGGCTCTGCATTGCGCAGCACTTTGGTCCAGGCCAATGTTTGTTCCAAATCGCTCGCGAATGGAAGCCGAGCGGTGTACAGGTACTCCGGCAATTGTCCCATCGTGAGGACTTCAGGAGGACGGAGGACGAGCCCTTGTTGCTGGGCTCGCAACGCTAAAAGCTGCGTCAATCGACGCCCTGCCAAAGCGCCGGGCAATACGACGAGACATCGGTCTAGGTCCCAATTGGCACCGCGCGAGTATTGCTGGAGCAAGTGCTCCGTGGCCGCGTGGAGGATGGGCTGATTCCATCCCAAATAGTGCAATTGAATTTTTTGTTGCTGTTCAAACAGCGGCCGCCGAAGCTTATGCGGGATTTTTGTAGCCGACATTCATTACCTCCCTGCTTGCACTCAAAGTGAAAATGGCTTGTGCAAGCCAAATTCAGTTTCGTCCTACTGCGTGACACGTCTGGTCAACCAGCATGCAAAATGCATCTTTTCAACATTCTAAGCCAAGGAGATAGAAATCGATACTTGCCGAGAGCGACTTTGGCCATGGATGAAACCAACAAGCGAACGCTTTGGGTTAGCATTCTTGCAAAAAGCCGAGTAATGAGAGTGAATCTTTTCGGTCGCTTCAGGCCCTACTGCGTTAACTTGACTGCGTCGTAGTGCTCCAGCTGAATGTCGGCAGCGTGGATCAAGCGAGCGACTCTCAAATCGAATTCATCGATGGGTTTGGGGATGGTCGCATCCGAGCACGCTTGAAAGCCTGCTCCGCAAGCATTGCAAACGACGTTTTTCCCAAGCAATTCGATGGCAATCTGCAGTGGTTTGCCACAAGAAGGGCAACTCCGCGTAAACCGAATCGATTTCGCCATGATGTGATTGAACTCCGTTCTCACGAGTGACAAGCGAGGCCATTATGCGCAATAAAGCTTCCTCGTCAATACTCAAAGGGAGTCTATCTGCCAATGGGGTGTTTTTGCAGAAGTATGCATGGAGTGCTGATTCTATGGGCTATCCTAGGTGTTTTGTCTATTTTCGGTGTGTTGTTGATTTTTTGGGCGCAATCCGCGGACTGATGTTAGCCATCTTCCGATTGATCTTTGTTCTGATCGCCTTCCCTTTGTCGTTGGTGGCAGGCTTTAAATCGCACGCGACCCCGAATCAACGCATGCTATTTATAGTAATGGCATTCCAGCAGCAATGAACAACTCGGTTGGTGGTAAATGATCGTGTGGAAATGAATCTTCGTCCGTTGAAGAATTAGTGATTCGCAGTCCGGTTGACTCTGCTGCACAAAAAAAGGACCGCTTTCGCGATCCTTTTTGATTAGGCTAGTATTTTCACCGACCGGCTTCCGTGGAAGAAGCTATCAGAAGGTCTTATTGGAACGACTTGCCACAGCCGCAAGACTTTACGGCGTTGGGGTTCTCGAACGTGAACCCCTGACGCTCCAAGCTCTTGTGATAGCCTAGCGTCGCTCCGTCGAGCAACAGTGAACTCTTCTTATCGACGACATAGCTGACTCCGTGCTGTTCGTAGCGGCTGTCCTTCTCGTCATCGTACTTGTCATCGAACTGGAGAGAGTACTGAAAACCAGCACATCCGCCTCCCATAACTCCGATCCTTACAAACGTTTCTGGTCCAAAACTAGCTTCGTTGTAAGCTTTTTTCAGCTCTTCGGCTGCAACTTCTGACAAACTGAATGCCATCTGTTCCCTCACATCACATGTATTTGACTTATGTTTCCAAGCTCGCCGGTAACCGCAAGCCATCAATGGTTTATCACTAAGGGCTATGATACGCACCGAGGGTAGCTGCCGACAAGTCAATTTTGCCTTTCCATGAGAAAGCATTCCTGGTATTCTACTGGGCCCTTCGATAATAGGGGCGGGCGAAACCAAGCCAGCGAATTAAAACAGCCGCGCTAACGGCAGATTCATACACATAGAGAGGCAGTCATGACAAAGCCACACCGCAAGCTGAAAAAAGCAAATCACGGCCAGCGAGCCGCTAATAGCAAAGCTCGAAAATCCAAGAGAAGAAAAGTCCGTACCTAGTCGTCGATCAGACCTAGTTGTCGATGCGGTACGTTTTTTTCCTAGACTGTTCCTATCGAAACTAACCAAAGTTCGCAGGTTCCCACGACGAGGCAAGACCGTTGGTTGCAAAAGACTACATTGTCGATCCGGACTCTATCGATTTTAACAATGTAATTGCGGATACGAACGAGATCCGTAAATACAACCCACAACGCTTCGAAATGGAGCAGTTGACGGCAATCGTGTATGAGGATCCTGTCAAAGTTGTCTGTGTTGGTTACAAAGACATCTCGGAAAACGAATTCTGGGTTCGTGGCCACATGCCCGGTATGCCGCTGATGCCCGGCGTGGTCATGCTAGAAGCCGTAGCGCAAGTTTGTTGTTATTGCTCGCACAAATACAAACTGCTCGGCGAATCCATGGTGGGGTTTGGTGGATTGGAAGATGTCAGATTCCGAGACCCTGTTCTACCTGGCTCGCGATTGGTCGTTATGTGTGAACTTCTCAAAGTGCGAAAGCCGCGGCTTATCGTCTGCCGTTTCCAAGGCATCGTCGAAAAAAATATTGTTGTCGAAGGAGTGCTCAAAGGAATCCCCATTCCGGTCGACTATCTCAAGAGCCTTCGTCCAGCCACCACCCAAAGCTGATACTCTAGCTGCTTGTGGTGCTTGCGGCTCTACGCATGGGACAGAACTTACAAAAGTCAAAGTAGGCTGGGATCATTGTTCCGGCCGTCAACAACTCCTTGGAAAATCCATCCGCTCGGGACAAGGGTCCCAAGTTACAGTCAGAACGTGACTTTGTCGGCTGTGTCGAGCGGCCCTACAGACGGCCTCTCCATGTCACTTGGATTCCTAGCAAACCTTGGATGAGAGCAATCCATTGAAGTGCAACGAACCAAACTAGAGCAATCGGATGGCACCATGCCCCGAACCACGATTGCTTGAATTTACTTGCTGCGACCAGGCGTGGAATCCATGATGCGAGAGACAGTACCGCAAGGATTACAATGCTCCCGATAGGCCATTCTTTGGATATGGCAACCATGGCGAGCAGCAAGGGCAGCAGCGTCCCGCCCAATAACAACACTGTGAACGGAATGATGAGCCTCGGGTTGGCAATCCCCTCGTATGCATTCTTGAGCAAGCCGCGTTGAACTTGCGCGAAGTTTTCATACATTCTGCATGACACGATGTCGGAGGCGTCAAAGATGTCTGTCGCGAATCCCTGGCGACGAAACGCACGCGGCAATTGAATACCGTCATGACGCGAACCCGCGATTGCTGAATGCCCGCCCATCGTCATGTAAGTCTCGCGGTTCGCAAGGAACAACTGCCCGCAGCCTGCGGCAAAGCCTGGCATGGTACTCGCTCGCATCCGATCGATTGGCAAGAAACACAACAGCACATAATGCATCATCGGTATCAAAAGCTTCTCCGACCAAGTGCCAGTGATTTGTCGAGGAAATCCGCTGACCAGTGGAGCTCCTTTGCTTTGTTGTTCAGCAATGCAACGAGTTAGCGCATCCGGACTGACTCGAACATCCGCGTCGACGAACATGACCAACTCGTTTTTCGCTTCCTTTGCCAATTGCCAACATGCAAACTGTTTGCCATTCCAGCCTGGCGGCAGCGGCGCAGATGTCAGTAGCCGAATGCGATTCGATCGTGCCATCCACTCTTCTACGATCGCGGCGGTGTTGTCCTCTGAATTGTCGTCCATGACCAAGATTTCAAAGTCGCTGTGCGTGCTTTCGACAAGGTGCTTTAGCGAGTTGCCGATACTCTTGGCCTCGTTTCTTGCTGGAATACAAACACTCAATCGAATCGATTTGGCTTTCTGTAGCGATTCGGTATCTGCAGGAGAAGTCATAAAGAGCTTCGTGTTCTTCAGAAAGAGCCCCACTGGGAGAGCGGTCAGCAACAATGCTATTGCCACGCAAACAATTACTAACATCGGATTACTTCTGTCGTTTCTTCATCGCATGGGAGTGTCGAGGGTCAAACTCTTTTCCGCGTATCCACGCAGTCATGCTTCGAGCATGATCATACCATCCCAATTTTTTGGCGCGACTCTCCACGATGTATTCAAACGCTTTCGGGTCACGCCGGATGACGTTGGAGGCCAAGTCGGATTGTGTTTGACGAAGGGCTTTTGTCAAACCCCTACTCCATGCTTCTTTATCCTTGGCGTCTTTTGGCCCTATCTCTACAGGCTTACCGAACATGCAAAAAATATGAGGGCGACTGTCTTCCCAAAAAGGGTACTCGATGGCCAATGGAACGCAAACGATGTCAGGAACGCGTGTGGCTAAATGGGCCATGCCTGGCATAAGTGATTGCGAGTGGTCGCGAACATCGCAGAATTTTCCCTCTGGAGTAATCCAGAGAGAAGCATTCGGTCGCTCTAGAATTGCCTTGCTGTTGACCAGGAACTGTTGAGCCCCTGCATAGGATTCTAGCTTAACGCCATAGAACCCCATCTTCTTCAATACGGCATAATTCTCCAGCATATCCGAATCGATCGGGGCATAGAGCGTCCGCGTCGGCACCGTCTCTTTGCGAGCGAGCATCGCAACAATCGGGTCCCACCAACTGGCATGATTTGCGTAGACAATCAAAGGCTGCGTCTCGGCAATCGATCGAAGTTGCTCCGTGCCGGAGATCCCAAAGGATGTGAAACACTTGCGAATCATTCCCTTCGAGTACCAGCAGAATCCGTCTACCAACCACTTTTGCGATTTCGGATGAGCAACGCCAGAACTCAATTTGGTATCCAGAGATTGATGGGGGAATGATGGAGGTTGTCAGTTGTCTGTTAGAAGAAAAAGTCTTCAGTTGGTGGTTTTCGGTTAACAGCTGTGGTAGTGCGAGGTTTCCTCGAAAACATGCCTACCTGTAGCGTGACCGACTGCTGTTTTAATCCCAACCCGAAGCGTGAGAGCGTGAGCGAGGGATTCGGTGGGATTTCCCTTCCCTCGCTCACGCGTCGGGTTGGGGCAAATCGTTCGCTGTGCGGCAAATCCACGAAATCAACAGTCCGTAATGATTCGGGTTGCGATGATTCGATTTCATCCGCTGCCTTTGTCGTTGTCTAGATGTCTTTTCTCGTTGTTTAGGTCTATTGTATCACTTAGATGTATTGAATTATCTCGTTAGGTTCGAAACGAACCTTTGGAGCCTTTGCGTATTGGTCTTCAGCATGACGGTATCCCAAAGCACATCCGACGACGACGCGATACTCGGTGTTTTCCAGGCCCAGTAGTTTGTCGTATTCGCTCGCGACGATTCCTTCCATCGGGCATGCGTCAACCTTCAGTGAGGCTGCGGTGGCCATCAATTGTCCCAAGGCGATATAGACTTGATTGGTTGCCCAGGACAAATGCTGCCCTTCTTTCTGCTTCAAGAATCCCAAGATCACTTGACGATAGCCATCCATTGATTCGGGAGGAGCATTGCGAGCCTTGCATGCAGACTGGATAAAGCGATTTACGTACTCTTCGCTGACGGTATGCATAGCAGCCAAAGCTACCATGTGAGAGCAATCACTGGGCTGCGATTGATTCCAAGAAATTGCCGAGAGCTTCGATTTCATCTCCGGCGATTTGATCACGAAAAATTTCCACGGTTGCAGGCCGAAGCTGCTAGGTGTCACGACCAAGCTTTGTTCGATCTGCGACCATGTCTCCGCATCAATCGTTCGACTGGGATCGAATTGTTTGACTGCATATCGCCATAGAAGATCTGAAACTGCCATAAAATCCATCGCTAGGTAAGGTTGTTGTACATGTTTTTACGCGTGAACGATTCGTACAGAATCAGCCGATTGAAGGGGGAAGACAATCGAACAACTGTAACACTTGAATCGCGGTGCCATCGTACCATTTATTGTTCTTGTCTCTAGATGGTTTGGCTGGAAACCGAAGGACATTCGACGAATCAATGTGGCTTCAGATTGCGTTGCCTTACCGCTTCAAACAGCAATATTGCCGTGCTGACGGATGCATTGAGCGAGTCGATCTTTCCCATCATTGGAATTGAGACTCCTTGGAATCGTGATTGGGACCAACGATCTTGAAGCCCATCGGCTTCATTACCAATGACGATCGCTATAGGACCGTCAAAGGAAGCGGATGAGTACGGGATCGCGCCTTCGACGCGCGCGGTAAAGACGCTACATCGTTGTTGTTGCAACCATGCAGCCACAGCTTGGCACGTTCCAAACGCGGTCGGAACGGTGAAGATCGCTCCTAGACTCGATCGAATCGCATTTGGATTGAAGATATCGCAAATCGGATCGCTCAACAGAACGGCATCAACTCCCGACGCATCCGCGGTTCTCAATGCCGCTCCCAGATTCCCTGGTTTCTCCATTCGATCGAGCACCAGATACAACGGATGCGATGATTTCGGCCGAAGCTTTCTGGTCAAGCAATCGAGATCCATCGGCCAAGACTTTGCAACTGCAATCATCGAATGAGACTGACCGCCATATTGCAATTTCTCCATGGGGGGCTGATCGCACACAAAAGTGCCAGGCGCTTGTTGTTGCTGCCAAATCAGCTTGGGGAGTTTTGTGAGCGTCGACTCGTCGTTTACGAACAATTGGTCGATCTGAACATCGCACGCGATCGCGATTTGCACCAGTGCTAGCCCGTCGATAAGAAAGGCACCTGACTTTCGCCTGTCCTTGGCATTTCGAAGAGAACACGCAAACTTGATTCGCGGATTCTGAACGCTAGAGATGAGTTGCGGCTTTAACAATGTAGATCGAGAGTTTTGTGAGGTATTTGGCGAGTTGATATTAGGAAAAAAGCAGTTGGAAACATTACCATCCGATGCGTGAGCGAGGGACGCAGAATCCCTCGCTGGCGCGTCGGGTTGGGATGAAAGAAGCAAGTCGTGTTTCGGGTTGGAACAGTATAGTTATTCCTCTGCACCCCTCAGGCGTATTGTAGTTCTCTATTCAGAATGAAATACTGCTCATCTCGTAAGCGTTGAACAATCGTAACGATCCACCTGTCGGATCCACCTGTCGTTATCCTTACCCCTACGCCGCGCGGCGGTCGTCTTGTTGGCGTCGAAGTCGTTTTCGTTCCGCCTTGCTCATTGGGCGATTCTCGTTCTCGTTGTCGTACTCGTCGTAATCTTGTGTCGATGGCAACGAGCTATTGGGCTTAATGGGCATAGGCGTTGCCGCGGGTTTGCTAGACGTCTCGGATCGGTTCGAAGTGTCTGTTGACGGTGGTTTCAGTTTGAATCCGTCGAACATACCAAGCCAGTTTCGCTTTTCCTTTTTCTCTCTCGATCCGCCTTCTGATGGTTTGGATGCCTTTGCCGGAGCGTCGGAAGTCTCGACATTCTTCTTCGCTTTCCGGAGCCCGAACATGGATTTCTTTGTACCAGAATCGCTCGAAAGTCGATCGCTAACTTCCTTTTTCGGGTTAGAACTGGAGCGTTTCAAGCTGGGCAACCAACCCTTTCGAGCTGGGCCTGACGATTCCGTCGATGATGCTGTAACTCGCGTCTTCGTATCGGATTTTGTATGCGTTTGTGGTTCGTCGGCTGAGGACCTCGCTTTCCTACCCGGCCACCATGATCTTCTCGTTTTGGCAGTGGAAGAATCGCTGATGTCAGTCGAACTTGATACAGTTCTGCTCGAGGTGGCTGAAGCTGCTGCAAGCTGAACCGGGGTCTTGCGCAGACGCGGTGATTCGTCGACTTTGTTGCCGCCGATGCCAAACCATCCCCGTTTCTTCGTTAGGCCCATGTCTACTTCGATGTCATCATCTTCTCGAACGGGCTCAAACTCAGGTGTCTCGTTTCGAAGCTGTCGGTTCGGGATAAGTCCGAACAACCTGCCGTTTTGTTTTGCTTCACCCGTATCTCTTGCGGATTCCTTGATTGATTCCTTGGCTCGTTCCGCATTTCGATTCGATTCGATCGATTCTCGATCTGATTCGCGTTGCATCGATTGCTTGGTGGATTGCTTTCGATCGGATTGTTCTTCGTACTCTTCGATTTCGTCTTGATTAGCAGGTCGTTTCCATGGCATTTTCCATCGAATTGGACGCTCACTCGATTCGTTAGTCTCGGTTGATTCTGTGTCAGGTTGCTCGCGACTGCCTCTGATTCCCAGTGATACTTTAGGGACCTTCAATCGGATAGGATTTAGTTCGCAGCCGCTTCGTTGCAAGAATCTTTTTTGCGCTTGGATATAAGTGGCTCGCAGATACATCGCTGCGGACTGAAAGACGGCCAATATTCCACCTAGCCAAAGCCCTCCCACGATCAATCCGAGTTGACCTTCTGTCCACGTGGTTCGCACCAATCCGGTGCCGAGAAGTGCAGAAGCTGCCCAAGCGAGCAACCCGACTATCCAACTCACCACACTCGATGGTACCGCTTTGAGTTCACTGCAGAGACGAATCCCGAGTACGCCGACCATGGAACCAAAAGATGCGAGTACGAGTGGCCATCCACCGTATCCAATCTCCGCGCGTGTCCATCCATCGATGCTGTACCCAAGAAGTAGCAATACCGAAGTGGATGCATCAAAGCTCGAGAAAAAGGCCGCAATGGCGATGAATACCCAGATGCGATACCGAGCTCGATAGTCATCCAGTTTATGCCGCCGCAGATTGAAGATCATCCAGCTCGCAAGGGCTGTTAACAACCAAAGTTGACTGGTTAGCCAATGTCCTATCCCATGCGGTGAACGCAAATCGAATAACCTACTAATGGGCAATTGAGCAAGATTGAGGCTATTCTTGACGGTAGGTCGTACGTGAATCCAATAGTGGGCGAATAGCATCAATCCAAAGAAGATCCAAAGGCCGGTTAGCATCACTGCGACCGAGCCACGCCGAACAGGAATTAATTGAACCAGCCGTTGTTGGCAAGCCCTGCGAACAGCTTGGCTATAGCCGGGGTCCCGATAAGTCGTCCCGTACTCGGACTCTTCGTCGGCCTCGGAAGCGCGACGGTTTCGTTTTCTCGCTCGTACGTTTTCTACAGCCAGTTCGCTATCATGCGCAATGGCGTCGAGCATGACTCGCCGTCGTCGGTCTGTGCGGTGGTTGCGTGATAGTGGCATAGTCAATCACTTCATGGGACCCGAGGGCACCCCACCTGCGTGCTCCGATGACGGGAGCGATGTTGATTGAGGGAGGATTCGATTGTTCCACCCTCGTTCATCTCAAATAGACGCTTCTGCGTCAAGATCGGCTTGTAGGCTTAATATCCGCCTGGAGTTGAGAAATCGCTGTAGCTACTAAACTCTTCGTGGCGTTCGGGAGCTTTGTTGAGGAATCGAGTGAACTCCCCTTCCCAGATTAGCTCGATTTCACCGACCGGACCGTTTCGCTGTTTCGCGATAATGATTTCCGCTTGTCCCTCGTACTGTTCGGACCCTTCACCTCGATGATAGTAGCCTTCACGGTGCACGAACATCACGACGTCGGCATCCTGCTCGATCGCACCTGATTCGCGAAGGTGGCTCAACTTTGGTTTATGGTCTTTGCTATCTTCCGCTTGTCGATTGAGCTGGGACAAGCATAGGATTGGAACCTTCTGTTCCCGAGCAAGCATTTTGAGTCGACGAGCGATTTTCGCGACCTGTTCTTGTCGAGGATCTTTTGGGTTGTCTGGTTCGAGCAATTGCAAATAGTCGATGACGATCAGCCCGAGCTTGCGTCCGTTCGGTTTGCGAAGCTCCTGTTGCGTGATACGTCGCGCTACCGCCGCCACTTCACTTACTGTTCGGCTAGGTGCGTCATCGATATACAAAGGAGATAACGCGATCTTAGCAGCATGGGATATCAACCGCTTTTGATCGTCTTGCGAAATCGTACCGGTACGCAGTCGTTTGCCGTTCACTTTCGCAACCGAGCACAAGAGACGATCGACCAATTCGATCGAGTTCATTTCCAAGCTGACGAAGAGAACGGGTGCATTCTCTTTCATGGCAACTTGCTCTGCGATATTCATCGCAAAGGCTGTTTTGCCCATACTAGGACGAGCTGCCAAGATCAACAGTTCGCCGTCATGAAAGCCACCTGTCATCGAATCAAAGTCGGTGAAGTGGGTAAGTACCCCACTGTTCAATTGATGACCTTGCATCCGAAGATCGATCCGGTCCATAGCGGCCTTGAGGACTTCACCGACCGAAGCAGCCGAGTTCGCATTCCGTTCGTCTTGGATTTGAAAGATCCGTTGTTCCGCTTGCGAAACGAGTTCTTTGGCGTCAAAGGACTCATCGTAGGCATCGGCGAGAATTGAGGTTGACGCATCAATCAATCGTCGCAGTGTCGCTTTCTTACGAACGATTTCTGCGTAATAAACAGCGTGCGCCGCATTGGGGACGCTATTGGCCATCTTCGCCAGGTAGCCCATGCCACCCACGAGTTCAAAATCGCCGCTGGCTTTCAATTCGTTCACTAACAAAGTGATATCGAATTTGCGCCCCGAATCGAACATGCTCATCATGGCCGCATAGAGTTTACGATTTGCATCGTCATAAAAATCGTCAGTACGAAGTACCAACGAAAGTTCGTTGGCGACGTCGGGGTTCAGCATCAGACTCCCGATCACTCCCGTTTCCGCTGCTAGGTCAAACGGAGGAGATCGATCCAAAACATTGGGAGCCTCTTTTGGCGGATTCCGGTTTCCGTCATCCTTGCGAAATCGTTTTTGCTGAGTGGCCATTAGTCAGGAAGTCCGATGTGTTGGGAAAGGTAGAAAGCGCTGTTCTCCGACAGCACCTAAGAGCCATCATTCTAGCTCTGTTCCTGTCTTCGGCGACCGAAATCAAGATTTAGTGGTTGCGCGAAGCATCGATTGCAATATAACGTGGCTTGTAAACTCATGAAAACTTGCTATCCACCAAAAAGACGAATCGTCTCGCGCTCTTAGCGCGAAACGACGGAGCAAAATACCGAAGCTCTAGGTGGCTACTTGACTCAATCGGATCAAGGAGACCAACTCATCGGTTGACATCTTTCCGGCACGATCAGCACCATCCAGAACGCCACTGATGAGTTCCCGTTTGTCTGCGTGCAAGGCCAATATTTGTTGTTCGATCGTATCCTTGGCCACCAACCGATATACAGTAACAGCGCGTTGCTGTCCGATACGGTGCGCTCGGTCGGTCGCTTGATCTTCAACGGCAGGATTCCACCACGGATCCATATGGATAACGTAGTCCGCTGCCGTCAAATTCAAACCCGTACCTCCCGCCTTGAGAGAGATCAAGAACAAATCCCCTTCCCCGGCTTGGAATCGATCCACGGCCTCTTGACGTTTTGCCGCTGGCGTCGAGCCATCGAGGTACTGATACGTTACACCTGCTTTATCAAGTGCTTCTCGAAGCAGCGAGAGATGCTGAACAAACTGACTGAAGACGAGAGCTCTGTGCTCCCCTTCTTGCAACTCGCTAACAATCTCCATAAACAGATCTAGTTTAGCGGACGACTCTGTCCAGCGTTTATCCACCAATGCTGGGTGGCACGAAAGCTGACGTAATCGTGTTAACCACGCGAGTACCCGAATACGCATTTGAGCTTCCGGCTCTTCGCCATCTGGCTTGGTGATTTCATTAATCGCAGCCAATCGTGCGGCATCGTACTTTTTGCGCTCCTCATCAGAGAATTCGGCATAACGGACGATTTCGGTTCGCTCTGGAAGTTCCGAAAGCACTTCCTTTTTCGTTCTTCGCAAAATGAAAGGCCGGACCACGCGACCGAGGGCTTGCAATCGTTCTCGATTCCCCTGTCTTTCGATCGGCTCCGCAAAATTCTTACGGAATCGATCCCATGATCCCAATAAGCCAGGGCTCACAGTGCGCATCAAGCTCCAGAGCTCGCCCAAGTGATTTTCCAGGGGAGTACCTGACAAAGCAATCCGCCAATCCGCGTCGAGTTGCCTTACTGCTTGCGCTGTTTTTGTTTGAAAGTTCTTGATGAACTGTGCTTCATCCAAGACGAGTGTGTACCAAGACTTGGCGGTAAAGCGGTCAACGTCTCGTTGCAACAATTGATAGCTTGTGATGATCAAGTCACCAGGTCCAGCGCTATCGATAAGCGTTTGTCGATCATGCTCCCGATAGAGTTTCGCATTCAATGAAGGAGCAAACTTTTCTGTTTCACGCTGCCAGTTGGACCCAACGCTCGTAGGAGCGATAACCAGTGCCGCCCCTTTCTTCGCTCTATCGAGCAATACTCCGAGCGTCTGCACTGTTTTTCCGAGACCCATGTCATCCGCCAGACAACCGCCGATACCCCAATGGGCTAGTCGACAAAGCCAACCGTAACCAGATTTTTGGTAGTCTCTCAAATCGGCTATCAAGTTTGTCGGCAGTTCGGGCTTCAGGTTCTTCGCCGTAGCCAATCGGTCTAACGCATCGCGCCACGAAGCATCGGATTCGTAAGAAATATCCGTCCCGAGAGCTTCTTCGACAACTGCGGTCGCCGCTCTCGACACTTTGATCTGACCACTATCACTTTGCGACACGTCCTGAATGCTATTCAATCGTTGACGCAATTGCTCGGAGATCATGGCAAACTGGCCATCTCCGAGTGGAATGAATCGGCGTCCACCTCGCAATGCGGCCAATAGTTCGGCCAAAGGAATTTCCAATCCTTCAAGTTTTGCAAAGCCTTCGACTCCAAACCAGTCGCGTTGGCTCGTCAATCTCACTTGCAATCGCTGCGGAGTGATCTCTCCGATGATGCGCATCGGCTGACTCTTTGGCCAGCAAACCGTCGGAGCAGCTTCACCCAATTGTTGTATTCGCTGAATTAGGTCCAGCGAGTCGTCAGGCGTTTCCGCAATCCAGGTGTACGTACTTTCGTAAGAAAGTTTTCCAAGCTCGAGGATTCCAGCGATTTCGTCGGCATGAATCGACTCTTCATCCAAAACGCGAAGCAATTGAAATCGGCCTGCTGCCGTTGCGACTCGCAATCGATCAGGCTCGGCCCCTGGAATGGGTGGATCGGACACGACATCACACGCAACCCGAAGCGCTACTTGCAAACTTTCCTTACCGAACGGAGAAAGATGCACTTCGATCTTCGGCTCAAGTGGTTGTTCGGGGCCGGCTAACCGTTCAGGAAGATTGATTTGCACTTGGGCTGGATTTGCAGAGCGTGCGATCAAATCTGCAAATTGCTCTGCCGTTTCTTGATCGAATACCGCTTCGCGTCGTTCGGCCAATTGCAAATCATCGATAAGGCGTTTCACACGTTGATCCATCGTACTGACGAGAATACAACGTTGGTCTCGATCCAATCGAAACATGACCGATTCATTATTGTTGATTGAACCGATCGAGTAATTCGTGCCGTCTTTCGTCGACACGATTTGAAAGTCTCCTTGGTAGACGCTCGGACGATAGGTCTCGGATTCTTCCTCGACCCGAACCTCGAGGGGACATTCGCGAATTCGAATTGGGGTTTGTTGTTCATCATCGAGAGTGACGTTTGGATGATCGGTGAGAAGCTTTAAGCACTCGCGAATCAACCGTGGAGTTTGGCCGCGATACGATTCCTCGGCCGCTTGGAGCAATAGCACGAGCATTCGATCGGAAGGATGACTCAGCGAAGTCTCATCCACTGTATCCAGCGATTCGCGGACAAGCCGCCCTTTGTTCCAGCCTCCGCGTTTGCGCATCGACTGCAAATATGGATTGATTCGGATGGAGTGTTGGGCAAAGCTGATCCGCCATTGAATACGAATGAGCCGTTCCCGCTCTTGAGGCTCTTCCGGATCCTCGACAATGTCTGGCGTTTTTAGGTAATCGAGCGACTCCACAAACTTTTTGCCCGCATGACGGCCATCGGTGATGCAGCTCTCCATCCATTGCATCGCATCTTCGGTAGATCGCTGGCTCAATTGACGGCGCAGATAATGCAAGCAAAAGATTTGATGCACACATGGCTTCACTTCTTCGAAGCAGGAGCATTGTGCGCTCAATTGCTTGACGACCCGGACTGAAAGGTCATCGACGGATATATTCAAGTGACGCGTGTCCAGATCAAAAAGGATACTTGTATTGAATTGGCCACGGACGGGTGCAACACCTTGGAGCTCGAAATCCCATTGGAGGGTTGATTCGGTCCGTTTAAGCCTCGGTAAATCGTTTGTCGAATAGTATCGAGCCATCAACAGTTGTTGTGGACGAATTTTTTTTTCGAGTTGGGCGATTGCTTGGAGAATATGGACAATCAATCCGGTCGCCTTGGGAGGGTCCAGTTGTGCCAAGTTCGTCATTCGATGTCGTTCCATCCATTGGGGGTAAACCGTGAGCCAGTCCTGTAGTGTGCCCTATTAAGTGGCCCTTTGACAAGACGAAATCGAGCATTCTATGAACATAGAAAGATGATCGTAGAAATGGCAAAATTCACGTCGTCATCTCAGGATGATTAACGTATACTAGTAAGGTTTCGCACCCATCAGTGACAACCATGTCGACGACCACAGACCTAGCCAGTATTCCTGAAAAGCTGCGATCGCTGCTTACGGATCGCCCTTTCCACAAGTCCTATGGCGAATCCGATTGTGGTGCGTCGGATAGAACCGTATACCGCAGCGATGCCTATAGGAGATTGGCTCCCCAGTACGCATACGGACGCCATCGCGGTCCCGCGCCAAGGCATTCGCACCCCGCTGCTGTTCTTGTTGCATTGGTACCGGATGGGCGAGGTGGCTGGTCGATACCCTTAACCCTTAGACCGCCTCAGATGTTGGATCATGCAGGGCAAATCTCTTTGCCTGGAGGCCGCGCCGAAACTGGAGAATCGGTTTGGACGACTGCCTGCCGAGAGTTTGGCGAAGAATTAGGTTGTTCGACGGATGACCTGCAACCCATCGGAGAGCTTCGGCCGCTCTATGTCTATGCGAGCCGTCATCAAGTTGTTCCGATGGTTAGTGTTTGTCCCTCCATCCCTACGTTTCAGCCGAATCCAGACGAAGTTGCTGAGCTTATCTTTTTTCCGCTACATTCGCTTGTTACTGATGATGCGATCGTTGTGGGTACGATGCAACGAGGGTCGAGTCTCTTTGATGTACCTGGGTTCCGAGTTGGCGATCACTTGGTGTGGGGAGCGACAGCGATGATTTTGGGTGAGCTTCGTCAATTGGTTTGCTCGATAGTGGAGGCCGAGCCACGTTCCCCTTGGTTCCTTTGAATGTGGTGTTCTGATTGGAAATGTTTTCCATTCGTCTCAACGAGCTCTCTTTTCCTACGGAAGAATGCTCGGCTCGTTGGATCGGCCAGGGAACCCTCGTATCGAGGACAAATCTCAACTGGGATTTGCCAACATTGGGTATTGTGTCTTCTCACTCAGAGTTCAATGGATTCGCTTCCTCTGAATGGCAAACCAAGTTGATGGCAGCGATCCGATTCGCGAGCCAGCAAGGGTACCGCGTTCTATTCGCGAGAGATACTCCCTATTCTCTAGCCATTCGAACGGCTTGTACCAGTTTGCAAGTACCTGCAATCGAGCTGCTGGTCTCGAATCAGCAAGGAACCTTGTCGCGTGCCACCCCTGAGATTGAAGATGTAGCATTGCGACAAAATGGAAGTCTTGTTCGCGTATCACTGGCGTTGGAACGCCCGTCGGATCGAACCGACTTGCTGCATTTGCCAATTCATGATCGCGCTGTAGTATCACTTAGCCGTTATCTGTTTGCTTTGGAAATTCGCTCAAAAGGAAAAATGGCTGAGCTAATCGACTTGAGGTTGCGAGATACAGCATTCTCGCCTGGGTCGGTAATACTCGGTATTCGTTATGAGAAAGACCTTGCGAAGAAAAGTGGCAACACAATTGCAAAGCGGTGGTTGGATCAAGGAGTGATCGGATGGATATCTCATGCAGGCATGGAAGTTGAACCATCGACCTCGACGCTTCGAATGCCGTGCCATTCTCATGGGCCTTCAACGACGGTTCCTATATTCTTTGCGAGTCAATGGCAGCCACTCGAGGGGAAATTTTTGATCCATTGCACTAGGGCTCGACGTGGGCCTTGGCCGGATCAGTCCATCGAGCAATTTCATGATGAGATATTTGAAACGCCGTGGAAGAGTCCCCCTACAGCGATGGACTCGTTGATGCGAATCTTGGAAAAGCAGCGGCTCGTTGCCACTTCAGCTTTGAAGCCAGGATCACAAGCGACGGTTTCTTTTTCCGCATGTTCGCTTGCTGAACTGATGGCATCTCGCCGATTCGAGTCCCATCTATCACGCTGGGATTGGGAGCCCTACGGACTGATGATATCAAGCCAGTGGCTCGCTTCGCTCAGTTGCCAGCAAGTCCGTTATTGCCTGAAAGCCGAGATGCAGAGTTTGTCTACTGAAGAATCCACTTTTGCGCAAGTCTATTCCGACACAGGCAATGGAAGAGATTGGCGCGTCGAGCGCGAATGGCGAGTTGCTGACGATGTCCGTCTGCATCAATTACCCTTTTCTCAAGGAGCTGTTTTTGTCGCCTCGATCGACGAGGCGAATCGTATCTCGCATTTGTCTCGATGGCCCATTTGTGTCGTTGACTGAGGCCGCAAAGAACACTGCACTATCGCTAACCTGTGCCTGTGGCTATTTTGTCACGTGGAGCGTGCTACAGGTGGCGCAGATTGGCACAGTTGTTGAGCCATGGATAGGCAGGGAGCTATCTCGTGGCTGGGGTATTGAGGATCAAATGTTGATGTTTCAATGAAATGATCGTGTCCACCACGGTGTTCTCCCGGTGTATGAACTGTTTGGCACGTGCTTCGCTATGAATGAATAGTAGGCACCGCATTCTTGAAAGTGCGGCCTTCCATTAATCCCGTTCTCGAGGCGCAAGCATGTTGTATGAAGTTTCTGGCGATATCTTGTTGAGCAATGCACAGGCGATCGCTCATGGAATTGCACCAAACGATCACTTTGATTCCGGATTGGCGTTGGCATTGCGTGAAAAGTGGCCTTCCATGGCAAAGGACTTCCGACATTACGCTCACCAAGCCCATCCAAAGCCCGGTGAGATTTGGATGTGGGGTGGGGTTGGGAATGCGCGCATTTTCAATTTGATGACGCAAGACGGTGACATAAAGCACGGGAATCGGCCAGGTAAAGCGACATTGCCAAATGTCAATCATGCACTGAGACGGCTAAAGCATGCCATTGAGAAAGAGGGGATTACGAGCCTCGCATTGCCTGCCTTGGCCACAGGCGTTGGTGGGCTAAAGTGGAGCGAGGTTAAACCGTTGATCGAAGAGAATTTGGGTGAGCTCGATATCCCGATTTACTTGTACACGGTTTACCATCCAGGCCAAGTTGGCAAAGAGCTAGCACTCGCGTAGTTTCGAGCTATTGGACCGATGCAAGTCAGGTTTAGAATGTAGCTTGGGACCATTGTCCCGAGCGGATGGATCTTGTAACGAGCTTACTAACGTCCAGGACGATAGTCCTACTAGCCGAGGTTGTAGGCCATATCTTCTGCGGCATATTTTGATGCTATCTCTTATTGCAGCATTCGCTCTCACGTTGTGGTACTCTTCCTTTTGCTTTTGTTGCCCCGCACTTTCTTTGCTGACAACAAACTCAAATGCATGCAATCACTTGATTGAGTAAATTGGTTGCGATTCTGTAGTTCGGGGTTGTCGTGGTTGTCTGGGTTGTTTGCGGCGTTTGCATCTACTATTCCGGTCAGGAGAAATTTACGGAATAGCTTAAGTTTGGCG
>Ga0068877_10000513_pt1 | contig 33455 bp, 29 predicted proteins | sample NOAtaG_FD_66437 | JGI IMG/M metagenome (GOLD analysis project Ga0068877, IMG submission 66437) | Freshwater lake microbial communities from Lake Erie, under a cyanobacterial bloom - NOAA_Erie_Diel6S_1000h metaG | ecosystem: Environmental > Aquatic > Freshwater > Lake | place: USA: Ohio, Lake...
TTTTCCCTTCGGAAGATGATGAATATCATTTCCTGGCTGCTGAAGGTTTAGTAGATTTGAAATACTGGCATGGACAATCTGTTCAATCTTTAAAAATCAGGACTATGTACTCCAACCGACCCGTTCGGGATATTATGAGCACGAATATCGTGACTGTCACTCCCGATACTGCACTGCAGGAAGTTAATGCTATTTTCGAAAAGCATTCTTTTCACCATCTCCCCGTTGTAGGACATGCAGGGGTGTTGGCAGGAATGATTAGTAAAACAGATGTTTTGCGCTTCACATTACAGCTTGCGCACCGTACCACAGGTCCGACCTGGATACAAAAGGCCTTGCAATCGGCCAGCGCAGCAGATATTATGACGAAGAGCCCCCTGAGTCTGGATCCGGAAGATACAATCGGCCTGGCTGCAGATATTTTTCTTGCCAACAAGTTTCACGCCCTTCCTATCGTCGAAGGAGATACCTTGCTGGGTATCGTTACTACGCACGACCTGTTGATGTATGGCTTTGGCCCACTGGCACCAATCCCCGAAGAGGAAGTGGAACTTCCGTAAAGGTGAAGTACCCGGAAGGTTATTGCGACGAGATCATCGTGGTTTAAATGGCACTTTCCTGTTTATATTATTTTTTCATGCTACACCTGCAGATTACGCCCCTGTTGAAGATTTCTCTTATACGGGAAGAGCTCATTTTTCCGCGTTGCTGACCCGTTGCAAAAAAGCTGTCAAATCTACGCTTTTTGTAAAGCCGAAAAAACAAACCTATTATGATGGGCACAAGCATAAAAATAAAGGATATCATGACCGCCGAGGTCATTACGGTCCGGCCGGATGATACGATGGAAAAAGTCAGGGAGATTTTTGACCACCACAATATCCACCACATTCCCGTAGTGGCTGTCGGGAAGCTGGTCGGGATAATCAGCCGGGAAGATTATCTGAGGGTAATCCAGGGGTTTGCCTTGGACAGTGGGTCAAAACGCGAGCAATACAACCAGGCGCTGCTGCACTCGATGCTTGTTGGTGAGGTGATGGTGCGACAGGTGGCCAGGCTGGGGCCGGAAGATTCCTTGCAGGCAGCTGCAGGGTTTTTTCGCGAAAATTTGTTCCATGCCATCCCGGTTGTTGGGGTGTCGGGTGAACTGCTGGGTATCCTGACGACTTACGACCTTATCAACTATGCTCATCAGGAAGGCGTTTTTGGGTAAAAAGCGGCGCAGCACGGGGTTGTGTAAAAGTAATTTCTTTGCTTTCGGTGGGGAATCTGCTTTTGCATAGCCCCGGAATTTTCTCACAACCCTTTAGTTCTCCCTGTAAAACTTGCATAAAAAAGGGTATTGTACTATCTTTGTGCAAAATGTCTTTCTTGGCAAGGTTCATCCATATTGTTTTGGCAGTACTCGTGATGGCAAGTTCCACTGGAATTGTGTTCAACAAACACTATTGCAGGGGGGAGTTGCGCGCGCAGGCACTCTTTTTTATGCCGGAAAGCTGCCACGATACAGGACGTACGCCTTCGAAAAAAACGCCTTGCCCTTTTCATGCAAATCAAGCCGACGCCCCGTCGGCATTCGAAAAAGATGGATGCTGTGACAATCGCAGCGCGATTGTAAAATCAGGTTCGCCGCAATGGTATCCGCAGCCCGATGTATTACCCGTCTTAGCGGAGCCACTGGCCTCATTCCGGTATTTTTTGCCGGAATACCTGCTACATTTCAGTTTTGATCTGCCACGCTTGCCCGATCTGGCCAATGGCCTGCCGCCGCCCAAATACGGCCTTCACATAGTGCTCCAGGTGTTTCGCAATTAAGGTTATGGATTTCCGCGGCCATACAGTTGACCGTTAGCCGTGGTTTGTTATTCCGGTGTCCCAAAAGGTCGGAAGATGCAGGCGCAATCCTGTCGGTGTTGTGGCGATGCTACTCTACGCATCGGTACTGCCTTTGATTGTGTGTTGGCACTGCCCGTCGGTCATAATCTATGCGATGTGATTTTCAAATGCCTGTGCTCATGCAACGATTATGTTGAAAAACATCATACACTTCTTTTTGTACAATAAGGTTGTTACGTTTCTTATTTTATCCTTGCTGGCGTTTTGGGGGCTCAGTTCTGCGCCCTTTGATTTCCATATTCCCTGGCTCCCCCGGGATCCCGTGCCAGTGGACGCTATCCCCGATTTGGGAGAGAACCAACAGATTATATTCACAGAATGGCCGGGCCGTTCGCCGCAGGATGTCGAGCACCAGGTCACTTACCCGCTCACCGCTGCCTTACTCGGGCTTCCCGGGGTCAGGAGTATCCGCTCCTCGTCCATGTTCGGCTTTTCCAATATTTACGTTGTTTTTCAGGACGATGTCGAGTTTTACTGGAGCCGCTCGCGGATACTTGAAAAGCTCAACGCATTGCCGCCGGGGCTATTGCCGCAGGGGGTCCAGCCTGCACTTGGGCCGGATGCCACAGGGCTTGGGCAAATTTTTTGGTACACCCTGGAAGGCAGAGACGATGCCGGTCAGCCTGCAGGGGGGTGGGATGTGCAGGAACTGCGTTCGCTGCAGGATTACCTGGTGCGTTTTGCCCTGAACTCGGCAGAAGGGGTTGCCGAAGTCGCCTCCGTTGGAGGTTTTGTGAAAGAATATCAGGTGGATGTCAATCCGGCAGCCTTGCGTACTTACGGGATTTCCCTGAAAGAGGTCATGGAGGCGCTGCGCAATACCAATATTGATATCGGCGCCCAGACAATGGAAATCAACCTGGTGGAATACTACGTCCGGGGTCTGGGGTATATCAGGCATATTGATGATATCGGGCAGACGGTAGTACGGGTACAAAATAATATCCCTGTCCGGATCGCAGATGTTGCCAAAGTGAATTTAGGCCCGGCAGACCGTCGGGGCGCACTCGATAAATCCGGTGCGGAAGCGGTAGGCGGGGTGGTCGTGGCACGGTTCGGCTCCAACCCACTGGAAGTGATCGAAAATGTAAAAGCAAAGATCGAAGAGCTCCAGTCAGGGCTGCCTTCTAAAATACTCGAGGACGGGACCGTTTCCAGGGTCAGGATTGTCCCCTTTTACGACCGTACCCAACTGATTAAGGAGACAATTGGCACTTTATACAATAATCTTGCGCAGGAAATCCTGGTCACGACCATTGTTGTGATCATCCTGCTGTTTAACCTGCGCGCCTCCCTGGCGGTATCGGGCCTCTTGCCATTGGGGGTTTTGCTGACCTTCATCGTGATGCGCCATACGGGAGTGGACGCCAATGTGGTGGCACTGGCTGGTATCGCGATCGCCATTGGTACAATGGTGGATGTGGGCATCGTCATGGCCGAGAGTATCGTCCACCGGATGGAACGCCGTCCGGTCGGGGAAGACCTTTATACCACCGTTTACAAGGGATCACTGGAAGTCGGGACGGCAATTGTCGTGGCAGTCATTACGACGATTATCAGCTTCCTTCCCGTTTTTGCACTGGAAGGTGCCGAGGGGAAGCTTTTCCGTCCATTGGCATTCACCAAAACATTTTCCCTTGGGGTGGCGATGTTCCTTTCCCTGATTGCGCTGCCGGCAGTGGCACATACGGTTTTTTCGATTCGTAGCCCCCGCCGTTTTTGGCGGATATTGGGTAATGTACTGTTGGCGTTTACGGGCTGTTGGCTGATTTTTACACAAAACAACAGCTTCACTGGCATGGTATTGCTGATTGTTGCACTTACGGGGCTTGTTGCAGCGTCTGTGGTACCATGGTTGGGGGATAGTGGGCTGGAGAGGGTCAAATGGGCAAAAAATCTGGTATTTGCAGGCATCATCGCCCTGCTTATTACGCGGATGTGGATGCCCCTTGGGGTTGACCAGGCCCTTGCGGTAAATTTCTTTTTTGTCGTGGTTGCATTGGGAAGTATTCTGGGGATGCTTTATTTTATCGTGCGTATCTATCAGAGGGTCCTTCGAATTTTACTGGAGTACAAATTTTTGTTCCTGGTGCTCCCGCTGGGGATTATTGCCTGTGGATATGTTGTATTTCGTCAGGTAGGCCGGGAGTTCATGCCTTCGCTGGATGAGGGCTCTTTTCTGCTGATGCCAACTTCTATGCCGCATTCGGGTATCCAGGAGAATGTCAGGAACCTGCGTCTGCTGGATATGGCGGTCAGTGCTATTCCGGAGGTAGAGCTGGTAGTGGGTAAATTGGGCAGGGCAGAAAGTGCCCTGGATCCTGCACCTATAAATATGTACGAAAATGTGATCCTGTACAAATCGGAATACATGACCGACGAAGAAGGCAAACGATTGCGGTTCAGGACAGATGCAAAGGGGGGGTACGTACGGGATAGCCTGGGCAACCTGGTTCCCGACCCGGGCGGGCAGTATTTCCGGCAGTGGAGGTCGCATATCCGTAGCCCCGAAGATATCTGGCAGGAGATCGCAAAAGCTACCCAGCTACCTGGGGTGACTTCCGCACCAAAGCTTCAGCCAATTGAAACCCGTCTGGTGATGCTCCAGACAGGAATGCGGGCCCCTATGGGTATTAAAGTCAAAGGGCAGGACCTGGCCACCATCGAGGCATTCGGCCTGGAACTCGAAAAAGCACTCCGCAATGTAGAGGGGGTTAAAAGTGCTGCGGTTTTTGCAGAGCGCATTGAGGGCAAACCCTATCTCGAACTCGTGATAGACCGTAAAGCCATCGCCAGGCATGGCCTGACGGTACAGGAAGTCCAGGAATACATCCAGGCAGCCGTTGGAGGGGCTATTCTTACCCAGACCGTAGAGGGAAGGGAGCGCTATAATGTACGGGTGCGTTACCCGCGCGAATTGCGCAATGGCCCGGAGGCACTGAAGCAGATATTCGTACCGTCCCGAAACAGCGAAGGTCAGGTACCGCTCGGCGACCTGGCAGAGTTGCGCTATGTACAGGGGCCTCAGATGATCAGGAGCGAGGATGGGTTTCTAACAGGCTACGTCCTTTTCGATAAAGTAGAGGACGCTGCCGAGGTGGATGCCGTGGAAAATGCAAAAAAACATATCGAAGGGCTGATCGCGTCCGGACAGTTGTCGGTGCCACCCGGAATCAGCTACCGATTCGCCGGCAATTATGAACAACATATCAGGGCGTCAAGACGCCTGGCCATTTTACTGCCGATAACGCTATTGATTATTTTTTTGGTCCAATACCTTGAATTTCGATCGCTGGTAATCTCCGGTATGGTCTTTAGCGGGGTATTGGTCGCATTTGCCGGCGGGTTCATCCTGATTTGGCTGTATGGTCAGCCCTGGTTTCTCGATATGCCATTTTGGGGCGAAAACCTGCGCGATCTGTTCCAGGTGCAGCCCATAAACCTCAGCGTAGCCGTCTGGGTGGGCTTCCTCGCATTATTCGGGATCGTAACGGACGATGGGGTACTGATGGCTACTTTCCTGAAAGAACGGTTTAAAGCTTCGCCCCCGGATTCTATTCCGGAAATCCGTCGGGCAGTGCTCGAAGGTGCCCAGCGTCGTATCCGTCCGGCGATGATGGTGACAGCTACAACACTGCTGGGCTATCTGCCCATCCTGACTGCAAGGGGAAAAGGGGCCGAGATCATGGCCCCGATGGCAATCCCGGCTTTTGGGGGGCTATTAATTGAAATTATCTCGGTATTTATTGTGCCGGTACTTTTTTGTATCTGGCAGGAGTACCGCTGGCATAGAAAAACGCGGCTTAATCAACAGGTATGATGAAAAAGTTATGGATTATCGTATATGCCGTACATTTTGGGGTGATCAGCCCTCACGCACAGCCTTTGGATAGCATGCTATACGGTATCAATGGGGAAGATAATCCCGCTTTGCGCGCGGGGTATTTTGGATATCAAGCTTTACTTCAGCGGGAAACTCAGGCTTTACAATGGCCCGAGCCGGAATTCAACCTGGATTTTATCGCCTTCCCTTTTCCCAATAGGTCTTTTATGCCTTCAGCTACGTTTGGGCTGATGCAGCCTATCCCATGGAAGGGCGTCCGGGAGGGTAAGGCAGCCCTTGCCCTTGCCGAGGCAAATACCGCTTTGGAAGGTGTCCGGGTCGAACGTCTCGAGCTGCGCTTTCAACTCAAAGAGGCTTACTGGCAGTTGTTCGAACTTGGACGGAGTGCAGGACTCATCGCCCAAAACCTGGATCTGCTAAAGGCCCTGGAACGTTTGGCACAGTCCAATCTCGAACTTGGAAGGGGAACGATGGACGAAGTCCTGGAGGTTAAAATGCGTATCCTTGCGCTGGAGCAGCAACTGCGACAACTACAGAATGCCCGGCGTAATCCCCAGGCCACAATCAACCGCATACTGGATCGGGCAGCAGATACGCCTGTTTTTATAGCAGAAACCCCCGCCGGCCTGGCTCCAATGGCTGCCGATACACCCGTCCGGGAGGAGATCACTGCGCGCTATCCGGGCTTACTGGCGATAGATCACGAAACATCGGCTTCCCTGCAAAGACAGTTGCTCAACCGCCTGGACAGCAGGCCCTCTGTTCAGGCAGGACTGGATTACGTACTGATGAATACCGGAGAGGGGGCGCATACAACCGATGGCAGAGATATGCTCATGCCCCGTGTTGGGGTCCGGCTTCCCATTTTTCGGCAAACCTATTATTCCAGGGGGGAAGAGGAGCGCCTGCGCCAGGCAGCCCTTGCCAATCAGAAAAAGGTGGCCGAAAATACCCTGCTGGCGTCCCTCGAGCAGGCGCAGGCACTCTGGGAGGACGCCCGGATTCAATACCAAACCGCCCGGGAACAAATGCCCCTGGTCGAATCGGCGATCCGCCTTGCAGAAACAGCGCTGGCCACCGATCAGGGAGGACTGGATAAAATTCTCAGGCTCTACGAACAGTTATTGTCGGTAAAACTGCAGGAAGTCCAGGCAATTACCAAAAGCCACCTCGCCGTGGCAGCATTCGAACGGTGGACAGACGCACCAGAATAATCGCAGGGGATTGACGATAAGATATATGCAAATAAAAATAAATATGATCAGACGAAAAGTGCATGTCTTTTTTTTAGTGCCGGCAATTATTGCCGGCGTGATCATAGGATATCTGCTCTCCAGGCAGGCTAAAGGAAGGTCAGATGTGGCAGACGCCCAGGTAGCTGATGCTGAACGGACAGAATATACCTGTGCGATGCACCCACAGATCCGGCAGTCTGGACCAGGTATTTGCCCGTTGTGCGAAATGGACCTTACACCTGTACAAACCGGCACTGGCCAGGACGACCGGGTACTTACCATGACTCCTGAAGCCGTCCAGCTTTCAAATATCCAGACAATGCAGGTAGGCATTGCTGCCCCTTCGTCCGGGAAGTCTTTGCGCCTGAGCGGAAAGATAAAGGCAGACGAACGCAGGGCTGCTATTCAGGCCGCCCATTTGCCGGGCAGGATAGAAGCGCTTTTCGTGACCTTTACCGGTGAAAAGGTACAAAAGGGGCAGGCGCTGGCGAGGATTTATTCACCGGCCCTGGTCAATGCGCAGAGGGAGCTGCTGGAAGCCATCCGCCTTCAAGGTACGGGGTCTGAACTGGCAGAAGCTGCCAGGAACAAGATCCGGGCATGGAAAATACCCGAGGATTTCCTCCGCGAAGTGGAGGGTAGTGGAAAAATTCAGCGCGAAAGCCTTCTGCGTGCCGACCGCTCGGGATATGTCATTGCCAAAAAAGTTACAGTTGGAGATTATGTGGAAGAAGGGATGCCAGTATTGGAGCTAATGGATTTACAAAAAGTCTGGGTGGTTTTAGAAGCCTATGAAGCCGACCTGCCTATGGTCCGTATCGGTTCAAGGGTAGAAATATCGACACCTGCGGCACCGGGTAGGGTATTTCCGGCAACAGTTACCTTTATTGATCCCATACTGAATGCAGCTTCCCGGACGGTAGCGGTACGTGCCGAACTGCAAAATGCCCAGGGGCTTTTTAAACCCGAAATGCTGGTGGAAGCTGTACTCCGGGGGACTTCCGGTTCAAATCAGGCAGGCTTGACAGTACCCGGGACAGCAGTATTATGGACGGGCAAACGCTCCGTCGTATATGTTAAAGTGCCGGATGCCCCGGTGCCTTCTTTTGAATTCCGCGAAGTAGAGCTGGGGGAGGCATCTGACGAGGGTTATCAGGTGCGCTCCGGCCTGGAACCCGGTGAGCAGGTCGTCGTCGAAGGGGCTTTTGTGATTGACGCGGCTGCCCAGCTCAATAACCAATCCAGTATGATGCACCGCATGGTCAGTAACTCAATGACCGAAAAAATATCCGTGCCCGACTTTCGCCAGCTTATGGCTCCGACATTTAAAAACCAATGGGGGCGAGTTATCCGGGAGTATCTGGCGCTGAAAGATGCGCTTGTCGCTACCGACCGGGGAGCAGCCAGCCGTAGTGCCCGTATATTTCTGGAAGCATTGAACGGCCTTGAATACCAGCAGCAGCCATGGGACCTCCGGCAGTTTGTACAAAAAAATGCCGGGCCGCTAAAGGCCACAGCCAGGGCAGTTGAGACCGCAAAATATGTCGAAGCGCAACGGCAGCAATTCCTCTATTTGTCCGAAAGAATGATCCAGTGTATCCGGACGATGGGTGCGGGCGGCCAGACCCTTTACGTCCAGCACTGCCCTATGGCCTTCAATAATCAGGGCGGCGATTGGGTAAGTGCCGAACGACCTGTCTTAAACCCTTATTTCGGCGATGAGATGTTGCATTGTGGAATTGTAAAAGACTCTTTATAAATAATTTATGTAACAAAATTTTTAAGATGAAAAAGGTTTTGATTTTTCTCGCCATTGTACTGGCCCCGGCCAGTGCCTGCTTTGCTCAAAAAGCACAGAATAAACCCGCTAAATCGCCCAAAGGTGCTGTCACAGCTTCATTTAAAGCTTACGGCAACTGCGGGATGTGCGAACGGCGGATCGAATCGGCACTAACGCAAATGCCCGGTGTCGTTTCTGCCGAATGGAATTCGGAAACGGCGCTACTCGCCGTGAAATACCTCGGCAAAAACGTAACTTTACAGGAAATCAAAAAGAAAGTTGCGGCTGTTGGGCACGATACAGATGAGTTCCGTGCTCCCGATGAGGTTTATGACAAACTTCACGGTTGTTGTAAGTACGAGCGTCCCGCCACAAATTAATTTGTTGTTTATTTTAAACAAAAGAACATGAAAAATTCCATCTTCTTCTTAGTACTCGGCCTTGCGCTGATGATTTCCGCCTGTGGCGGCAAACACGGGGGATCCCAGGGCACAGGTGCCCAGCAGGAAACCCCTGCACAGGAGCAGACCGGCCCCGAATATACCTCTGCCTATATCTGCCCAATGTATTGCCCGGGCAGCGGTAGCGATGGACCCGGGAAATGCCCGAAATGCGGAATGGATTATGTCAAAAATGAAAAAGCCGGGAGCGAAATGCCCGGCCATGAAGGACATAACCATTAAATCCTTCTTCCTGCCGGCGGCGAAGGCGGCAAAATTAAATTTTCCTGGAGCCTCATTTTCACTGATTTTGCGAAGCAAAATGAACAGAATCGGCGTTTCAGAAAATTTTAACGGGGTTGTGTAAAAAGCCTCCGGCACGTCCTTTGGCGGCGCAAGCCGCCAAATAATATTTTTTCAGAGCCACGTTTTCAACGATCTGCGAAGCAAAATCGTTGAAAACGCGTTTCAGAAAATTTTAATGAGGTTGTGTAAAAAGGCCGGAGACCTTTATTTGGTGACGTCAGTCGCCAAATAAAGGTCTCCGGCCTTTTTACACAACCCCGGCGCACTTGAGATAGCTTCAGAAAATTTATGACTGCCCGCACCTTTCTTAGGTGCGCTCACCAGGAAAAGCCAAACCTGAACTGCAATTGTGCGAATGGGGAGGATACTTCCGCTCTGCTCAGGCCGGCATAATCAATATCGGCGACAAACCGGTAGCCTACCTCGCCGCCCAGGCGAAACCATTTCAATACATTGAGCTCAAGGCCACCGGCGGGCTGCAGGGCAAACACTCTTTCCCTGTGGCTGTCTGTGATGTCCAGCCTACCCGAGCTTCCGAGGATACTAATCCGGGGGTGGATGACTTTATGGGAAAAAGGTGCATACGCCATTTTAAAGCCACTGAGCCGGAGGTCGAAACGCTCCTCCCCATCCGGCAGTGGGGCATCGCCCTGCATCCGCTCCCAACCCCAACCCAGGAAAAAGTCCTGATTGAACTCAAACAGGACCGACCCGCCGGAAAAATATTTGGTGTTGGCTTCGTACAGGGAAAAATTATTGGTATTGGAATACCAGAAGCCGGATATGTCGAGACCGTTCCTGCCAAACAGGGTCTGCTGTTCTTGTGCAAAAGACGAAATGGCCGAAGCGATCCAAAGCACAAAGAGCAAATGCTTTTTCATGATGTTGAAATGTGTTTGGTGAAAAATGGGTAAGGATTCTGTGATCATCTTTTTTATAGACGGATTTTTTTCAGAAGGGTTGCTTCCCATCCCGGCAAACCTTTTTACCACGGCCCATTAACCTGAGGTGCCAGGGCTTCTACTGTTTGGCTTCCAGGCCTTGTTGCTGCTTTGTGTTCAGGATTGAGGAAGGAGGCTGCCAACGATGTTCTGCTGTGCAGTGGCGAGACGGGAAAGTGAAAAGTTAAAGTTTAAAAAACTACATACTTATGTACTATCCAAGCCGCGGCTTACCGGGGCATAAGCATGGATGCTTTGCCGAATTATCCCTCCTTAGCGGTGTATTATTGGAAATACTACAGCAGATATACCGGTAAACCTATGTTGGGGCGATCTGGAATCTATTTTACCCAGGGCAATAGTTAAATATACGATTTTTTTGTGAAAGTGGGCTATGCACTTTAGCCGGTCGGATATTGGGTGGCCTACGAACGCATGTCTGCACCTTAGTTATCTTTCAGATCAATTTGGCCAGGCCGCTGCTTGTTGCCTGTGGGATAAAGCTCGAAGAACAGGCCAAGTTGCAGAAAACTTCGCCCGGTTTCGTCGTTGATACGGTAATCAAACTGGCGAAGGAAGCCCGTCTGGAAAGTAAGGGTCGTGGATTGCCGGTAACTGAAAGTGATATTGAACCTGTTGCGCTCGAAATAAGGCTCGCGATTAGTGAAGAAGAGTTCGTTGCCGACACTGATCTGATAGGGCTGGAAGCCTTTCCTCCCCGATCCGAACGGATAGGCTACCCCGAGGCGATAGCGAAAGCGGTTGCGGTAGCCCTGCTTGGTAAAGCGAAATTCTGCCCGGTAACGCTGCTCAATCCGGAAGCTGCCGAGGGTATGGTTGAAAGAAATATGCGGCCATATACGCAGTTCATCGTTGTTTTTTGGCGTCACGAAGTTCCCACCTTCTTTATAGGTATCATAATCACCAACGCCCAACCCAACGCGCATCTGAGGATGGAGCTGGTAATTGAACCCTCCTTTATATTCGTAGTAATGAAAGTGCCGGTAAAACAGGAGCGAGCGCAACTGCGCCTCACCAAAAATACTCCATTTGCTGTTGAGGCTATACCTGATGTTCAGGATATTCCAGCTACCAGGCCCCTCCTGTTGTGCATGGAGGGACCCCGTGTACAGCCAGAGAATCAGGCTGATTATAAACGACAATCCATTTATTTGAGGGAACGCTCGCATGCAGCAACTTAAATTTTTCGGTTCAAAATAAATGCAATCATAAAAGTGAAAGCCGGGGCAGTTGGTGCCTGGGCGGAAGAAATTGCCATTCACACCGACTATATTGCCAAAATTCCTACACGCCTCACCACTCGACGATCCCCACAGTACAAGGGATTTGTTTCAGCCTGTTGCCCCAACCACTGGTCAGGCAGCCGGACACGGAATCTCTGACGCCGGAAAACGCATCTTTCGTCAACTCCTCTCCCTTTTCGGACGCGATTTTTTCCGTCCACAGCATAACGGAACGATTTTCTACCCACAAGAAGTTTAGAACCGCTCTATCCAAAACGATCAGCCTGGTGGATGTAGTCTTTCAAAACGTTCCGAAAGCGAGCCGGGGAGGCCATATTGCGCTTTGTGCACAGTCTTTTGAGGGCTCGCCTTTATCTGGCTATCTGAAAGGCAGAAATCCTACGGCCGGTATTTTTGAAAATAAAAAAACCCAACTAACTGATTTTCAGAAAGTTGGGTATTTTGTAGACCCACAAGGATTCGAACCTTGACAAACGGAACCAAAATCCGGTGTGCTACCGTTACACAATGGGTCTGACCGCCTTTCGGCTATGCCTTTTTTCAAAGGTGGCACAAAAATAAAGTGCTATTCCTTATCAAGCAATACCTACAAAAAAAAACTTTGTATTATTTTAGCCGCAGGCATCGGTTTTTGCTTTGGACCGCCGGACAGGCGGTATTTTTTCTGTTAAAGACCGGACTGTGGCCGGGGATATATCAATAGATACTTACCTTTGTCACATTGCCCTGAGCCACGCCTGGCAACTATTCTGCTCGATCCCATGTTCTGAAGGTTGTATGTCCTATCGGCTGATTGTCGCGTTGCAGCACCGGTATTTGCATAAAGCACTGCATTTTTTTTAACTTTCTTTATCTTCTTGTATGATCGCACCAAAATTTCTTTCCCACTCGACTGCTTTTCACGCCGAGCTGCGGCAGCGTATCAATGCGTATTTCACAGAGCTCGGCACTGCTAAAACCGGTAACTATAAGCTATTTGCGAAAGCACTTATTATCGGGATCAGCTTTATATTGGTCTATGTCCATCTGGTATTTTTTACCCCCGCGTACTGGATTGCCATACTGGAGTGTATCGTCCTCGGAGGGCTTACGGCGGCTATAGGCTTTAATATTATGCACGATGGCGCACACGGGAGCTTCAGCCGACGGAAATGGGTCAACGAGCTTGCAGGACTTTCCCTGAATTTTCTGGGTGCCAATGTCTTTATGTGGAAAACCAAGCATAACGTCGTCCACCATACCTTCACCAATATTGATGGCGTGGACGATGATATAGATGCACGGCCTTTCCTGCGCCTCTGCGAGACGCAGAAGCATTATAAAATCCATCGCTACCAGCATATCTATTTTTGGGCTGCTTACTCGTTGCTTTATCTGTATTGGATTTTCTTCACGGATTACGAGAAGTACTTCACCAAAAAAGTAGGTAATATGCCGCTTAAGCCAATGAGCGTCCGCGAGCATATTGTTTTTTGGGGGTTCAAAATCCTTCATGCCGGGTTATTTGTGGCGCTTCCAATCTATACGATCGGATTTTTGCCCTGGCTGATCGGCTTTGTTTTTTATGGAATGGTGACGGGCTTCGTGCTGAGTATGGTTTTCCAGTTGGCACATACAGTGGAGGACACCCAGTTCCCGGTTGCGGTACAACCCGAAAATCAGATCGAGGCAGATTGGGCCATCCACCAGCTCCAGACGACGGCCAATTTCGCTACCCAAAACCGGGTAATGACCTGGTTGCTCGGCGGCCTGAATTTCCAAATCGAACACCACCTCTTTCCAACGGTCTCACATATCCATTATCCTGCGATTAGCAAGATTATAAAGGAATTGTGTAATGAATACGGCATCCGCTATATCGAATTTCCCAAGACCCGAATGGCAGTGGCTTCGCATGTCGCGCACTTGTATCAATTGGGGAAAGGGTAATGATGCCTGGACGGAGCCGCCCCAAAAGTCTTTCGCCGTTGTGTAAAAAGACTTTTGCGGCTTCGGCGACAGAATGAAATTTTTTGAAAGAGGCCGTCTCACAAGTCCTTTGGTGGCATTCGCCGCCAAAGAATATTTTTCAGCGCGGCGTTTCCATTGATTTTGCGAAGCAAAATCAATGGAAACGCCGCGCTGAAAAGATTCTCCGCCGAAGGCGGCAGAATACTCACGAGACAGCCTCTTCAAAAAATTTTCTTTGGCGGCGTAAGCCGCTAAAGAGCCGGCCAGGGGCTTTTACACAACCCCCAAATACTTTTCACACCGGCGCTTTTTTAAAAGAAATACGTTTCACGCAACCGTCATTGCAGGGGGATAACTTTTTCCCCGGCGATGACAAAAACGCGATCCCCTGCTTTTGCGCGGATATCGCCAAGGCCGGTAAAAACTCCAAACGCGGGCAGCAGGCCCTGCCTGACACCGAAATAAAAGCAGGGGAGCCTGAGATATTGCCTGCCGGGTCCGTATAGCCGGGCAGCAGGATGGATATGGCCGCCTAAATTATAGTGGCCCTCAGGCCAGTCGGATAACGGCTCGTGTGAAAAAATAAAAGGCCCTGCACACAAGGGGCTCGTGTGCAAATGGATTTTAGCCTGTAAAAACATTTCCCTGGGAAGGATGTCGTGGTTGCCCTGGATCAATTCGAACTGTACATCGGGAAATCGCCCGATGAGGGCCGTAAAGGCTTCCCACTCCTGGTTGTGTACACTGTGGAAAAGATCACCCAGGAAAATTACGCGTTCAGGGGAAAAACTGAGCAGCAGAGCGATCAGACGATCCAGATTGGCCCCTGCTGCGGTATCCGGTACAGCAGCGCCGTTTTTTCTGAAGTGCGTCACCTTCCCCAGGTGTACGTCCGCAATGAGTAGGGTGTGCGCCTCTTCCCAGTATAGCCCCGACATCGGGTGCATGATGAGGGTCTGATCACATACGATAGTCTTCCGGGCAATTTCATCGAGGCTACTCGTCATGGTGTTTTACTTTTGGGTATTGAACGGGTTTTCAAAAGTTTATTTTTCCAGATAAAGTTTCATTTTCAGAATCCGGTCCTCCAGTTGCTCGGAGCTCAGACGTTCCCTGAGACGGTCCACAATAATCGGGAATGCAAACGGGGTTGCCTTTTCCGGGCGGGTCAGCATGATTTGTTGCCGGCTAATCCTTTGTAAGGCAGCACGCAGACGACTTTCTTCCAACTGGAACGTCCGCACTTCTTCGTATGCCTGTAATAATAAGCGGTTTTCCGGCTCATATTCCTGAAAGACACTAAAAAATAGCTGCGACGAAGCCTGTAAATGACGTTCCTTCTTATGCTTTCCCGGAAACCCCCTGAATACCAGTCCTGCAATTCCTGCAATATCCCTAAAGCGGCGTTTCGATAATTCTGTGGCGTTGATGCTCGCTTCAATATCGGCTCCAAGGTCCCGGGTGGAAAACAACCCCTGCCGTAAGCCCTCTTCAATGGGAATTTCGGTATCGGAGAGCAACTCGAATCCATAATCGTTCATTGCAATGGAAAAGGACAAGGGCCGTATCCTGGATAGGCGATAAGCCAGAATTGCGCTCATCCCCTCGTGTACAAAACGGCCCTCAAAGGGATATACCAGGAGATGGTAACCCTCCCGGCTGCGGAAATATTCGACGAGCAATTCGCTGTTGAGGGGAATCCGCGACCTGTTGCGCTGGATGGCGAAAAGGGGCGATAGCGCGCGGAGCTCTTCGTCAACTATACAGTTTCGGGCCGCTTCGTCAATCTTATCCCGCAGATGTTCGCCAAGTGCTGCCGATAACGGCATCCTTCCCCCAAGCCAGGAGGGCACCTTCCCGTTCTTTTGGGTACTCCGGCGTACCTGTACGGTCATATCTTTGATACGCACCAATTCGAGGCTCTTTCCGCCAAACCAAAAAACATCCCCGGGTTCGAGCATCCCCGCAAACCGCTCTTCTATGGTACCCAGGAACCCCCCGCCCACATATTTGACCTGGAGTCCCGTATCGCTCGCGATCGTCCCGATTTGCAGGCGGTGCCGCATAGCGACCTTCCGGCTGTCCACCTGATAAAATCCTTGTGAGGCGTTGACTTTCCTGAACTCCTGATACGCATGCAATGAGCTCCCGCCTTCGCTGATGAAATGTAGCGCCCAGGCCCATTCCTCCTCACCGATGGAGGCAAACGAATAAGTATCTTTAACCTCCCGGAAGATTTCGTTGGCATGGAACCCTTCCGAGACGGCCAGCGTGACGAGGTATTGTACGAGTACGTCCATGGAGCGCAAATACGGCAAGCGGGCTTCCATGGCCCCACTGCCAATGGCTTTGCGGAGGGCAGCACCTTCGATGAGTTCGAGGCTGTGGGTGGGTACAAAGTAAATGCGGCTTACCGCGCCCGGTCGGTGGCCGCTCCTTCCGGCCCGCTGCAAACAACGTCCGACACCCTTGGGGCTCCCTACCTGTACCACCGCCTCTACCGGGCGGAAATCCACGCCCAGGTCCAGGCTGGAAGTACAAACCACCACTTTGAGTATGCCTTCGTGTAGCGCATTTTCCACCCAATCCCTTACTTCCCTGCTCAGCGATCCATGGTGCATTGCCAGGGCGCCGGCGAGTTCAGGGGCGGCTTCCAGCAATTCCCGGTACCAGATTTCACATTGGGAACGGGTGTTGGTAAAAATCAGGGTGGCCGGGCTTTTTTCGATGATGGGAAGGACTTTGGGGAGCATACGCACCCCCAGATGGCCTGCCCAGGGATACGTTTCAATGGCATCCGGCAACAGGGAAACCAGTTCGACCGCTTTTTTTTCCCCAGCTTTTACCAGCGCATACCCTTTTTTCCCGACGTCTGCTCCAAGTAGTATTGCTACGGCTTCTTCCAGGTTTGCTAAGGTTGCTGAAACACCCCATATTTTCATCACAGGGCATATACTTTTCAGCCTCGACAAGGCAAGCTCCATCTGTACCCCGCGTTTGGAACCTACCAATTCGTGCCATTCGTCGCAGATGACGGCTTTCAAATGACGGAAATAGTCGGGATAGCCCTTGGAAGCCAGCAGCAGATGCAGGCTCTCCGGGGTAGTGATGAGCAGGCCGGGGGCTTTTTTCTTCTGGCGGGCACGTTCCGCACTTGCAGTATCGCCGGTGCGCACAGCCACCTCCCAGGAAAGCCCAAGCCCTTCCAGGGCCCGCTGCGCAGCCAACTGGATTTCCCTTGCCAGGGCACGTATCGGAGTCACCCAGATAGCCTGGACGCCCGGATCGCTTCCTCCGTTGCCCAATGCTTCCAAAAAGACCGGGATCAGCAAGGCGTAGGTCTTACCACTGCCGGTCGGCGCATTCAGCAGGCCATGCCGCCCGGCAAGATAATGCTCCCAGGCCGCCCTTTGGAAATCAAAAGGTTTCCAGGATTGCTCCCCAAACCACGCCTCGGCTATATGTATGTTTTCTTGCCCGTTTTTCATGACCTGTCAACAGCCGTTCACCAAAAAGGTTGCTTTGTCCCGACAACAGAACGGAGGATTTCCGTCCAAACATTTATTCCGAACTTTCCCCCAAATGCAGCGTTTTTGTATTAGTTTTGCTGAAATGAAAAAATATAATCATTTAATAAAAAACAGAACTGAATAGCTGCTTCGGTCAGTATGGACAGGTAATGCCTGATATGCCATAGTGCCGGTCTCCCGCTGCTTTTAGTCGCAAAATCAATTTATCATGAGCGAACACCGTCCCTGGGTTGCCACTTATCCCGAAGGCACGCCTACAGAAATTAATCCGGATATCTATCCTTCTTTGGTAGATATGTACGAAGAGGTATTCCGCAAATACCATAGCAGGCCGGCTTATTCCTATATGGGCAAAACAATTACGTATGCTCAGATGGATCAGATGACCCGGAACCTCGCCGCTTATTTCGCTTCAATCGGCCTCGAAACCGGCGACCGCATCGCACTGATGATGCCGAATATGATGCAGTACCCGATTGCACTCTTCGGAGCACTCCGCGCCGGGCTGGTAGTTGTAAATACCAACCCCCTGTATACTCCGAGGGAAATGCACCACCAATTTAAAGATTCAGGGGCGAAAGCGATTATCATTGCCGAGAATTTTGCACAAAATCTCCAGAAAATTATCGGTGAAACCGATATCCGCCACGTGATCCTCGCAAGCGCCGGCGAAATGCTCGGCTTTCCTAAAGGCAATATCGTCAACTATGTGGTGCGCAATGTGAAGAAAATGGTACCCCCTTACCAACTTTCGGATACCGTGACTTTCTCCAAAGCCCTGAGTATCGGAAAAAACCACCCCTACAGCCCGCGTAAGACCCAGTCGGAGGATGTAGTGCTGCTCCAATATACCGGCGGTACCACGGGCTTGTCGAAAGGGGCAATGCTGACCAACCGCAACCTCATCGCCAATGTACTGCAGTTTAATGCCATGGGCGGGAAAATGCTCGATGATGTCGAGGCGCCGGTCGTACTTTGTGCGCTCCCGCTTTACCATATTTTCGCCTTCACGGTCAACGCCCTATGCTTTATGTACCGGGGCGGGATGAATATCCTCATCATCAACGGCAGGGACATCGACTCTATCGTAAAAGCGCTGAAACAGAACAAGGTGAATATCATCACCGGGGTCAATACCCTCTTCAATGCCATGCTCAATCACCCCGAATTCTCCAGCGTTGACTTCAGCGCACTGAAAATTACCGGGGGCGGGGGTACGGCCGTACAGGTAGCTGTTGCCGAACGCTGGAAAGCGGTGACAGGTTGTGATCTTTCCGAAGGCTTCGGCATGACAGAAACTTCTGCGGTATCCACGATCAACCCGCTCGATGGGAAAGGCCGCCTCGGAACCATCGGTATTCCGATCCCTTCTACGGATTTACGTATCGTGGACGAATCAGGGAATATCCTCCCGCCCGGAGAGACCGGGGAAATCCAGATCAAAGGCCCACAGGTCATGAAAGGGTATTATCAAAATCCAGAAGCTACCGCCAGTACGCTGAAGGACGGCTGGCTCAGTACCGGGGATATCGGCGTGATGGAGCCCGATGGCTTTTTCCGCATCGTTGACAGAAAAAAGGATATGATCCTCGTTTCGGGTTTCAATGTCTATCCCAACGAAATCGAAGGGGTACTGGCGATGCATCCGAAAGTATTGGAATCTGCAGCGGTCTCCGTTCCGGATTCCAAATCCGGGGAGGCTGTAAAGGTTTATGTAGTAAAAAAAGACCCCTCCCTCAACGAAGAAGAGCTGATCGCCTTCTGCCGGGAAAACCTCACGGGGTATAAAGTACCAAAAGTAGTCGAATTCATTGACCAGCTCCCTAAGACCAACGTCGGGAAAATCCTCCGCAGGGTCTTGAAGGATGATGCCACGGCAAAGATCCAGGCATAACAGCCGGTGCCAAAGGCAAAGAATTATATATCAGTATTGTGCCGTTAAACTTGTTGCGATAGGCTGCATAGCAGAAAATCAGCTGTCTTTCGTCCACCCCAAGGCTTTTCAGGGGGTGTGCACGCGATAAAGCGCAGTTTCTTCCGCATGATATGCCATCGCAACAAGTTTCTTGTATAGAGGGCAGCCAGCGTATCGCTCCAAGCTTTTTCGTTCAGGAAGGATGTTTCGGATTGGCTGCCCTTTGTCGTACAGCTTCGAAGAGGACGATTGCAGCAGAAACAGAAACATTCAGGGAGTCCACCTGACCCTGCATCGGGATGATGATATTTTGATTGGATTCCCGCACCCAGAAATCCGAGATCCCGTAGGCTTCACTGCCAAGGACAAAAGCAGATGGCCCTTTCAGGTCAATGGTATAATATGGTGTGCTGGCCCCCAGATACGTCGAAAAAATACGAATGCCCTGTCTGCGTAGCCATGCCAGCGCCGGCTCGGCATCGGTAGTGACTATGGGCACGGAAAAAATTGCTCCAAGGCTGGAACGGATCGCATTGGGGTTATATTCATCTACTAAAGGGTCACAAACGATGACCGCATCCACACCTGCCGCATCGGCAGTCCGTAGGATAGCCCCGAGGTTGCCAGGCTTTTCAATCGTCTCCAGGATCAAAACCAGTGGGGCAGGAGCGGGGGAAAGCTCGCTCAGGCGCCTGTCCCGGCGGCGTAGAAGTGCCACAACGTTGGGGACACTGGCACGAAAAGCGATTTTTTCCATTACCGCAGTGCTGACGGCATAGATATCCCGTGGTTCTTCGGCGCCCGTTGCAAATAATTGATCCAATGCTTCGGGTGAGGTCTTGTCCTCATCAAAGAACAAGGAATCCGCCTGGAAACCATTTTTTAAGGCCAGGCCGACTTCCCGAAGGCCTTCGGCCACAAACAACCCTTGTTTCTTGCGTTCCCTGGATTTTTCCGTCAATGCCATTACATTTTTGATCAGCGGGTTCTGAACGCTGGTTATTCTTCGCGGCATACGTTTCAAAGGATTTGCCCTAAAGGTACAAAATCTGCTTACCTTTGTCTCAATGCAATAAGAAGACTTTGGAAGCACTTCAACTTTTTGGATTACCGCCTTTTCCGGACTATGAACTGGTGGACTGTGGAAACTTCAGAAAACTGGAACGGTTTGGTACTTACCTCCTGCAACGTCCCGAGCCCCAGGCGATCTGGGATCCTGCGATGCCATCCGAGGAATGGTCCCGTCTTGCCCATGCGGTTTTTGAACGCAAGGCCAGGCAGCCTGAATATGCCGACGATGGCAACTGGTCGCTGAAGCCAGGGATAAAAGCGCAGTGGTTCATCCGATATGCATTCCAGGATATGCAGCTGAATTTTCGCCTGGGAATGACAGCATTCAAGCATGTGGGTGTTTTTCCAGAGCAGGCCGAAAATTGGAATTTCATTTATGCACAATTGCGGGCTTGCCCGGTCCCAAAGCCTGCTGTACTAAATCTTTTCGCCTATACCGGTGCTGCTTCGCTTGCAGCAAAAGCGGCAGGGGCAGATGTCGTACACGTGGATGCCGTGCGCCCGGTCATCACCTGGGCAAGGCAGAATATGGAATCCAGCGGACTGGACGGAATCCGCTGGGTGGTAGAGGATGCTTTGAAATTTGTGCGAAAGGAAGCCGCACGTGGCCGTAAATACCATGCCATTCTGCTCGATCCACCAGCGTATGGCCGCGGGCCGGAAGGGGAGAAGTGGCTCCTGGAAAAACAACTCAACGAACTCCTCGGCTATTGCAGGCAGATTCTCGACCCAAAAAACGGGATTTTTCTGCTCAATTTGTATTCTATGGGCTTTTCTTCCCTGGTCGCCCAAAATCTCATCCGCCTGCACTTCCCTTACGTGCCCGCCCCGGAATGCGGGGAGCTGTTCATATCAGACCGCCGCGGCATAAAGCTTCCACTCGGGTGTTTTGTGCGTTTTGTCAATTACTGAGCTCAATCCGGTAAAAGGCCCATAAAGAAAAGCTGTGTAGGCTCGTCAATATATTCGCGGGTGTTGTGCATCATGGCGAGCATCTGACTGCGGCGCAGCCGGGGGTATTCCCGGGTCTGGATTTCTTCGAGGGTTTCCGAGAGCAGCGCAAAGAGATAGTCTTCCATATCATCCCCCTCAAAATGAATCGCCGCCGCGAGTGCGTGTGCCAGTACGCCCCGCAAGTCCCCGTCTATCTGGAGTTTGTATCTACCCCCCTTCAGGCGCTTGACTTTATTCTTCATGGACGCAATATTCGTTACATTGTACGGCCAAAATATAACAAAATTTTGCGCTGGTTGAATATTCTTTCGCCAATACCCTGTACCACTGCACAAAAGGATGCCCGGGAGCGGTTGGCTTATGGTCAGGTAACTTGTTTACGTGGCCAATAGGATTGTTGCATCAGGATCAAGTTGTAAATGAGGCTGTCTCATAAGTGCTTTGGCGGCTTGTGCCGCCAAGAATATTTTCTTCAAGCGCCGATTTTGTTGATTTTGCGAGGCAAAATCAACAAAATCGGCGCTAGTATTTACACCCCCCCGTGATCAAGAGACTGCCCCGGGACTTTATCTTACCAGGAGTACAGGAATATTGTAATCCAACCCCATCAGGCGTTCCGCGACGCTCCCCAGCAGCAAGCGCTCAACTTCAGAATGCCCTTTTGCCCCCATGATAATCAGGTCACCGGATACTTTTTCGGCAAATTCATGGATGTAGCCCGCTATTCCCCCAAACTGCCGCTCTACAACTTCTGTATGGATATCTTTTATGTCTTTATCGGCAAATTGCCCAAGGAACAGTTGGAATGCGGCCAGGCGGTCGTCCCGGACGATCCTGCGCACATCCTCGATCTTTTCGACAAGATAAACATTGAGGTTGGGCAATTCAAAGACATTCATACAGGTAATCCGTACAGGGTCTTTAATCGTTTTGCGCAGGCTCATGGCCAGTTTCAGCGCCTTTACGGAATATGGGGAAAAATCCACGGGTACAATAATGTGCTTGATTTGTGCAGGCGCTTGCTCGGGTACGATCAGGATATTGCCTTTCGCTTTCCGTGCCAGGTTTGCAGCAAGGATACCGTGATCGCTTGCTTCCGAACGCTGCCCGATAACCGTCAAGTCCGAACGGAAATGCGTAGCCTCCTCCAACAGGGCATGCAAAGGCTTCCCCTCCCGGATGTCGAACGCAATTTCGCTGTGCTGCGACATCGGGTGGAGGGCAATCCTTCTCTGCATTTCTGCCGTAATGGTTTTATTTAATTTTAAATGCCCCATGACAGCAGCCGCTTCGCGGTTGACAGGACTTTGAAATAGTTCAAAGGTCGGGAGTACGTGGAGGAGACGGATATTTTTTACAGGCACGGCGGCAGTGAGGAAGTCCAGATAGCGCAATACGGCATCGTCGGCACTGCCCAACTCCAGGGCTGCCAATAGATTCCTGACCGTAAATGCCGGTGATTTCCGCACTTCGTTCTTCTTTTTCAGGACCTGGGTACGCATAGATTTTATTTTTATGGTTGACTAAGCTAATCACAAGCAAATATTAGCCCATTCCGATAATCCGCATACTGACATTGGACACCGTGGAAAAATGATTTTTATCATCTATCGGTCCTGCGCATACGCGATGTGCCAGTACAACGGGCAACTTTTGCGAAATTTCGCTAAATCCCTTTATCTTTGTCTGCTATGAGCAACAGGATACATCGCCGGATATTGTTTGGCCTTAAGCTGCGTCAGTTGCGGCAGCATGCACAGCTTTCTTTTGCCGAGCTTTCAGAAAAGACAGGGATGTCGGTTTCCTATCTGAACGAGATCGAAAAGGGTAAAAAATTTCCAAAAGAAGAAAAAACCGCACTTCTCGCCCAGGCCCTGGGCGTATCGGTCCAGGTTTTACTCGATGACGAATTTGACGAAGGGCTTGCACCAGCCGTTGATTTGTTGCGTTCCAACTTCCTTAATGAACTGCCACTGGACCTTTTTGGCATTGACCTGGCTAAAGTGGTGGAAATGATCGCAAGTGCCCCGGCACGGGTCGGTGCTTTCATCGCTACACTCCTCGAGCTTGCACGCAACTACGCTGTTAAAGAAGAGCATTTTTATTTCGCTGCCTTGCGTTCCTATCTCGAGCTGCACCACAACTATTTTGAAGACCTCGAATTGGAGGTGGAACGCTTTATCGGACAGTACGAAATCCCCGATACCCGCCCGCTTGCCCCGGTTTTCCTGAAGCAACTCCTGGAAAAACGGTTTGGATATTCTATCCGGGAGCAGGGCCTGGATCCTTTTCCTGAATTGGCCCATCTGCGGTCGGTTTTTGTGCCCCAGCGAAAGGAACTCTTGCTCAATGGAAGGCTCGCCCCCATGCAGCAATCATTTCAGTATGGCAAAGAACTGGCCTTCCAGTACCTCCAGATACAGGAGCGCGCCCTGACGTCTTCCCTGCTCAAAGGAAGGACGTTCGAGGAAGTCCTCAACCATTCCAAAGCGATTTACTTCTCCGTGGCCTTACTTTTCCCATTAAAAGCGATTACCAGGGATATGGAGGCATTTTTCCGCCTGCCAAAATGGGATGGCGCAGCTTTTCTCCAGGTTATGTCCGGCTATGATGCTTCGCCGGAAATGTACTTCCACCGTCTGACCAATATCCTGCCACGGTACTTTGGTATGAGAAAATTATTTTTCCTGCGCTTTGTCCACGATACAAGCACAGATACTTATTCCCTCGACCGGGAATTATACCTAAACCAAAGGCACCATCCCCACGGCAACCGCCTCGATGAACATTATTGCAGACGTTGGTTGTCTTTATCCCTGCTTCGGGAATTACAGGATTTACAGCAAAGCCAGGCATTCTCCAGTATGCTGGTAAAAGCCCAGGTCTCCCACTACCTCAATACGGAAGATGCCTACCTCTGCCTGACGATCGCACGGGCCGCATATCCCGGACCTTCCCAAAATGTGAGCGTGACCATCGGACTGCAAGTCAATGAAGAACTTAGGGAAAAGGTCAATTTCCTTAATGACCCGGCAATCATCCACCGCCAGGTACATACCACCTGCGAACGTTGCCCCCTTATGGACTGCCCTGAGCGCTCAGCCCCACCGACCATCATCGAGAAACGTATCCACCTGAACCGGATCGAAGAAAAAATAAAAGCATTAACTCAATAGACGCGTTGAGATAACTGCCCGCAATCATTCCGTTGCAGATCTAATGAAACTTTTGGAGGTAAAATTGGGTTATGCCATCCTGTAGCCAAAATCAAGCGCCATGTCTGAAAAGAAAAAAAATACCCACACACCGGAGATTATCAACCGGAAAGCAAGATTCGAATATCACTTCGTGAGTACTTTCGAGGCTGGCGTTATGTTGAAAGGAACCGAGATCAAGTCTATCCGCAAAGGTAATGTCAACCTCAGCGATGCTTATTGTACCTTTGAGGGAGGGGCCCTGTATATCCGCAACCTCTATATCGCCGAATATGAAAACGGCACCTATTCCAACCACGAGCCCCGTCAGACGCGCAAACTCCTGCTCCGTGGAACGGAATTGCGCAAACTCGAGCGGAGGGTATCGGAAAAGGGGATGACCGTCGTACCCTATCGGATGTACTTTAATGAAAGAGGGTTTGTAAAGCTCGAAATCGCGTTGGCACAAGGCAAGAAAGCCTTCGACAAACGCGATGCGATCAAAGAACGCGACAACAAAAGGGAAATGGACAAACTCAAGAAAATCCGTCTCTGATCGCATTCCTTCCAGCAAACACGCTGCAGAATCCGTTCCTGTCGGCTCCGTAAACCCTTGCCCTCTTTTCCACCCGTTTTTCGGGTTTCAAAGAACTTTCTCCGATTTCTGTACCACAATACAGGCGTCCTTTCTAATCCAGAGTTTATGGATTAAAGACAAACGCATTACCAGCCCCGATAATCTGCGCCAACCCGGTGCCCTTTACTTATCCAGGAGTACCGCACCCGCTGCCATAAACTTGAGCTCTTCCTTTGGCGCAGTGATTTTCTGGATTTCTTCGGCACTTTTCCCTGCGTCTTCTGCATAATGCCGCAATTCGTCAACAGAGGTCACTTCCCGGTAGGCGATGCCCTGCAGGACGACCTGCCGGCCTGCTATGTCCTTGGGCATAAAAAAACCATAGTCCTTGAATTTTACCATCATTTCCGGGTGGTCGCCCCCCTCGGACGTGAGTTTTAACCAGCAACCTTTTGCCTGGCAGACCGAGGTAACGGTACCTTTTACTTTCGTGGCAACAGAGTCCGTTTGACCGAGTACCTGAAGCAGGGCCATATATGATATCGCACCCGTCTCACTGATTTTTTCTCCAAAATATTTACCATCGCTTTGGGTGTAAGGGGCACTAATGCTACCGGAGGCACCAGAGGGGCTGCTACAGTATATGCACAGAGTGGATAAGGCCAGGATTACCAATACTTTTTTCATTGTTTCTGTCTTTTTTGCAAAAATACTTTTTTTTTAAAATGCATAGATGCAATAAGGTTGATAGAATGCAGTTTAATAGTTGAAATTAATTCATATATTTACGCGGTGTTAATATGATAAGACCATTACGCTTTACCGGGACTTCTGGGTAAGTTTTCTTCTTGTTCCACCAATAACTTTCAGGAATGAAGTTCAACTTGAGCGTAGTGGCCGTATTTGCCGTTGCAAATGCGGGTTTTAGTCAGTTAACCTGCCTCAAAGGGGATTGTAAATACGGATACGGAGAGGCCGTTTTCCCCTCGGGGGCTAAGTATTTTGGTGAATTCCATAACGGCCGGGCCCATGGTCTCGGTACGATGTATTTCCCGGAAGGCCATCGTTATAGTGGCCATTGGAAAAATCAATTCCGAGAAGGACAAGGGCGGTTCACGTTTGCGAGCGGCGATGAATACCTGGGCGCTTTTCTGAACAACCAGATGGAAGGAAAAGGGGTAATGACTTACGCGAACGGGAATATTTATAAGGGGGATTGGGCGGCCAGTCGCCCTCATGGTTTCGGCGAATTGCGATTGGCCACAGGGTCGAGCTATACCGGCTTTTTTGCTGCCGGTATGTTTAACGGCGACGGGACCATGCAATATGCCGACGGCACCGTCTATTCCGGGATGTGGAAAGATGGAATGCGGTCAGGCCAGGGCACCCTGTTTTTCCCCGATGGCCGTGAGCAAAAGGGTTACTGGGAAAACGACCGGCCTGTCACACCTTTAGCGTCAAAACAACCTGCCCCGGATTCCGTTGTGCTCCGCAATTGTAATATAGTACCCTGCAATAGCGGACTCGGAAAATATACCTATCAGAACGGGACTTCATATATTGGACAGTTTCATAATGGATTGCCGGAGGGGGAAGGCAAAGTGGCCTATACTACCGGTGACCGCTACGAAGGAGGGTGGCTCAACCATCAGCCACAGGGTAAAGGGACCATGTCCTATGCTTCCGGAAGGGTACTTGGCGCGGTTTGGGTAGCGGGTAAGCCAATGCGGTTGTTATTTGACCGCATGAGTCCCTGCCTGCCCAAGCCTCCATCCGATACAATTTTCTATCAGGCGCCTCAGGTCCATGCAGTGGTGGTGGGCGTGGCACAATATATCCACTATCCTGCACTGCGTTATACCGATGATGATGCTTACAAGATGAGTATCTTTCTGAGAAGCCCGGAAGGGGGCGCCGTCCCTGCCAGCCAGATACATCTGCTGATTGATGAGGCGGCTTCCCGCAAATCTATTTTGGCAGCACTAAGTAATGCCGCAAATGCAGCAGGGGAAAATGATGTGCTGATTTTCTATTTCTCCGGCCACGGCATTGAGGGCGCCTTTCTGCCTGTGGATGCCGAGGGGCATAATAATACCCTTTCCCATCAACTTGTGCGGGAAGTTATAGCTTCCAGTAAGGCTAGACACAAAATCGTGATTGCCGATGCCTGCCATGCTGGTAGCGCTTTTGCCCAGCGTTCCTCTGTTATGGCGGTCCTCGAAAAATATTATGCAGGCCTGACTAATAGCAACGGTGGGTTTGCGTTACTGCTGTCCTCCAAGGGAGAGGAATTTTCATTGGAAGATGCCGGTCTTCGATCCGGGGTTTACAGCCATTTTCTCATAAAGGGGGCAAGTGGCCTTGCAGATATGAATGCCGACGGGCTGGTCACAGTGAAGGAAATCCATGGATACCTTTTTGAAAAAGTCCGGGCCTATACTGCTGGTGTTCAAACTCCCCTGCTGCTCGGAGCTTTTGATTCCAGTATGCCCTTCGGGGCCGTACGTTGAACTACTACCAAACCAAGACCCCTCAAAAAGGGCGCCAATGACAACTGTCGGCGACCAAAAAAAAACTGCAGATTTACTGCAAAAAAAGCAAGCATTAAATAAATAGACCAGGTCTGACCAGTCCGTATGGGTGGAAAAAAACCGTTTCCGGCCCGTGATGATTCGGTTATGTCTTATTATATTTTCTGTTTGCATTTTATACATTATGTGACACATAAATGATTTTCGCATGTTTCGGATTTATCTGTTTTTTCTGTTGCTTTCGCCCTTTCTGTCCGTCCTCCATGCCCAGTGCGTGAGCGGGAATTGCGTGAACGGGAATGGGGTGATGATCTATGCCAGCGGTGCCAGGTATATTGGTGAGTTTAAAAGCGGCCTTCGGGATGGCTTTGGTACCTGCTTCTATCCCGATGGGGGGAATTACAAAGGGTATTGGATGCGCGACCGTCAGGAAGGGTCTGGGATCAGGACCTTTTCGCCGGGGAACGTGAAAAAGGGCTATTGGCGCCAGGGCAGCCTGGTTACTGAAGATCCAGGCCTCGTATTACAGACGAATGGAAGGACTAACCAGATCTCAGTCGGCTGTATCTCGGGAAACTGTGTAAACGGACAGGGTATCTATATTTATGAAAATGGCAACATCTTCTCGGGCGAGTTCGTGAGTGGCCGGAGAAATGGTAGCGGAATCTGTTATTTCGCCGATGGTACGGAATATAAGGGGAATTGGAAAAACGACCTCATGGAGGGGAAGGGGAGTTTGACCTATCCGGATGGTCGTATCCACAATGGTATCTGGAAGTCAGGCAGCATCCTGGAGTCCACCCTGGTACAAACGTATAACTCCAAGAGCAATAGCAGGGAGGAGGAGCAGCAGGGATCAATACCTCAGCCACAGGTAGCCGCACGCTGCCTAAGCGGAGATTGTCAAAATGGGTTTGGATCTTATCTCTTTCAGGATAGCAGCCGTTATACCGGGACTTTCAAAAATGGATTGCCCGAAGGCCGGGGCGTCATTTATTATGCAAATGGCGAACGCTTTGAAGGTACGGTAAAAGAAGGGCTGCTGCAGGGAAGGGGTACGATCTTCTTTCCGGATGGCCGCAGGGTAAGCGGGGATTGGGAAGCAGGGGTGTTCATGCAAAGTATTGTCGAGGAAGTTATTAAGCCGGGCCTGCCTCCCCAAAGTTTGCCCGTCGCAGAAAAGATCCAGGAGCACCCTTCTGTTAAAGTCTGGGCAGTCATCGTCGGCATCGCCGCTTACAGCCACATGACCCCCTTAAGTTATACGGATGATGATGCTTACCGTATCTATGCATTCCTTAAAGCACCCGAAGGCGGTGCGGTGCCCGATGACCAAATCAGACTGCTCATAGATGAGTCTGCGACCCGCGATGCCATCCTCAGGGCTATGCAGGAAATTTTCTACAAGGCAGGTCCTGATGACCTGGTCTTGATGTATTTTTCAGGCCATGGCCTTCCCGGTACTTTCCTTCCTATTGATTACGATGGCCTCCGGAATCAAATCCGGCATGAAGAGGTGAATATGATCCTGCGCAGAAGCCCTGCAAAATTAAAATTGTTTATCGCCGATGCCTGCCACTCCGGGGGCATGTTCGCCGCCCGCGACGGCAAAGTGCCGCTCCTGCAAAATTACTACTCTACCCTGGCGAAGGCACAGCCCGGTACCGCACTGATTATGTCGTCCAAATCAGAGGAAACCTCCCTTGAGGCAAAGGGTCTGCGTCAGGGCGTGTTCAGCTACTTTCTCATCCGGGGCCTGAAAGGCGAAGGGGATGTCAACTACGACGGGATCGTGACGGTAAAAGAACTTTTTGATTTCGTCTATGTGAACGTCAGACAATATACCCTCAACCGGCAGTCACCTGTTATTCAGGGCGATTATGATCCCGATATGACGATTTCTGTACGCGAAAAGTGAAACCTGCCAGGGCTGCCTCAAAAGTTTTTTTAACGATAAACCGCTTTGACACGCAGCACGGCAGGAACGTCACGTTTTAGCCTACGATAATCCCGTACAAATAAGCCTATTATATTTCGAGCTTAAATAAAAGTTTTTACAAAAAAAAGCTATCTTTGCGCCCTGATTTTTTAACAATTAATAATGTCTGATCCAATGAAAAACTATGAAGTGACCTTCATCGTTGACTCCGTGCTGTCGTCAGAAGAAATTAAAGCGACGGCTCAGACATATGCCGACCTGTTGCGCCAGAAAGGCTGCAATATCGTACATGTTGATGAAATGGGCTTGCGACAAATGGCTTATCCAATCAACAGGCGTAATTCCGGAGTCTATTTTTGTATTGAATTCGAAACGCTCACCGGCGACCTCATCACCGAGTTTGAACTCGCCCTGCGACGGGACGAACGCATCATGCGCTTCCTGACCGTCAAACTGGACAAGTACGGCGTTAAGTACAATGCCGACAAACGCAACGGGTTAATCGGAAAAATCAAGAAAAAAGAAAAAGTCGAAAGAGGGGATTTTAACGATCGGGGCTCAAGGCCACGATACAATGCTCCTTCTGCTCCTGCAGCTCCTGCAGCCCCTGCAGACGATCAGGCTTAGTAACCTTTTTCATCTTAAAATCGAATTCAAATGCCAACTAAAGACGAAATAAAATTCCTGAGTAATCCCAAAATCGGCCAGAAACGGTCTAAGTATTGCCGCTTCCGCCGCTTTGGTATCCGCTATATTGATTATAAAGACGCGGACTTCCTGCTCCAGTTTGTCAACGAACAGGGTAAAATACTTCCCCGCCGCATCACCGGTAATTCGCTTAAGTACCAGCGAAAAGTATCGGAAGCAGTCAAAAAAGCCCGTCAGCTGGCCTTGCTGCCTTACGTCACGGACTTGCTCAAATAGTATGCCCTCTGCTTTTTTTCAACCTCCGCACGCGTAGCGGAAAAATTCAAAGCCATGCAAATTATTTTGTTAACAGATATCGAAAAGCTGGGCAACCGCTTTGACGTGGTAAAAGTCAAGCCGGGGTATGGACGCAATTACCTCATCCCCAAAGGCTTCGCCCAAATTGCGAATAGAGCCAATATGGCCCGCCTGGAAGAATTCAAATCAAAAGAACTCGAGCTCGAAAATCAACGAATCGCCGAGTTCCAGGCAATTCGCGAAAAACTGGAGTCTAAAGCAATCAATATTGGTGCTAAAGCAGGTACAAGCGGAAAGATTTTTGGTAGTGTCACCAACGTCCAGCTTGCCACAGTGATAAAAGAGCAATTCGACCTGGATATTGAGCGCAAAAAAATCGAAGTGCCCGAAGATGTCAAAGAAGTAGGCACTTATGTCGCAGATGTACATTTGTACAAGAATATCGTTGCAAAGTTGCGCTTCGAAGTCGTCGCAGAATAACAGCCTCGTCGCGAGGGGTCGGCAGGGTGATAGAAGTGCCAGTCATTTCTCACCCTGCCAACAACCCGCGGTATGCTCAGAAATCGCATCCCGGGCCATGTTCCCTGAGCCAACGCTCCCTCTCCCTGAATTCCGGCATTGCTTTACGAACAATCTCCCAAAATCTAGGGGAATGGTTCATCTCTACCAAATGTGCCAATTCATGTAAAATCACATAGTCAATCACCTCGTCCGGGGCAAATAACAGGCGCGTGGAGAGGTTGATATTGCCGTGACTGGAACAGCTTCCCCACTTGGAATGCTGATAACTCAGGCGCACCTGTCTGACAGGCTTCCGTATGAATTGTGCGTTGATTTCCCCCACTTTCAGCGTGATCTCAGGTAGGAAATCCTGTGCGACAATCCGGCTCAACAATGTTTTCGTCGCTTTATGTCGCTCGATTTCCCCAAGCCCGCTTCCGATGCGCAACTGGATTTCGTTTCCAGGGAGCAACCGCCCACTCGAGGTCAGGCGCTCCTCCAGGGAGATATTGACGGTATAGCGCTTTTTTCCTACCTGCAATATATCCGCACTACTATACTGGGAAAGGACAAGCGGTTTGAAAACAGCGGGCTGCTCGTGATACAAGCGTTCCGCCCATTCTATGAACCACCGCCAGGCCTGGGCCAGTTGCTCCTGACCCAGGCCCCGGGGTACCCGAAAAATTAATTTCTGTTTGCCCACAGATGCCCTGTAAGAATTGCGGTATTCCTCTACTACCATTACCTCTACCTGGGAGCCGAGGATTTCCAACTGTTGCAATGTTTTTTTGGGCATTCGGCGTATTTCCTGGGGCTATCCAAACTGTTTTTCAAATGCGCGCATTGTTTCTACAAGTACCCGGACACTCTCCTCTGGCAATGCATTATACATCGAAGCCCTGAATCCGCCTGCTGAACGGTGGCCTTCTATGCCGATAATGCCGGCCTCATTGCACAACTCCAGGAAGCGTTTTTCCAGTTCCGGCTGAACCGTGTTAAAGGTGGCGTTCATCAGCGAGCGGTCTTCGACAGCACCTACTACCCCCTTGAACAAAGGGTTGCGGTCAAGTTCAGCATAAAAAAGCCCCGCCTTGGACCGGTTCATGCTTTCCATGGCTTGTAGCCCCCCAAGGGTCTTAATCCAGCGCATCGTGAGCATGGAAAGGTAAATGGCATATACTGGTGGCGTATTATACAAAGAGTTGTTATCTGCAAAGGTCTTGTAATTGAGCATCGTGGGCAACTGCCGTTTTGCTTTTGAAATCAGGTCTTTTCGGGCTATGACCAGTGTCACGCCAGCAGGGCCGATGTTTTTTTGTGCACCTGCATAAATCAACCCAAACCGCGAAACGTCCACAGGGCGGCTAAAGATATCTGAAGACATATCTGCGACCAGCGGCACATCCGTTGACGGCCACCAATGGTACTGTGTGCCGAAGATAGTGTTGTTACTCGTCAGGTGAAGGTATTGCAAATGGGCAGGCACTTCGAAATCCCTGGGGATATAAGAATAGTTTGTGCTTTTGGAGGATGCCAATACCTCTACCGATCCGAATAACCTGGCTTCTGCGATAGCTTTTGACGACCAACTGCCCGTATCCAGATACCCCGCACTTTCCTCCGCTCCGAGTAGGTTCATCGGCACCATGAAAAACTGCGTGCTGGCTCCTCCGGTGAGGAATAGTACTTCGTAGTCACTGCTCAGGCCAAAGAGCTCGGCGGCTAATGCCTTACTTTCCTCAACGACTTGCTCGAATGCTTTGCTCCTGTGCGAAATCTCCAGAATGGAAAGGCCTGTGGATCCGAATTCTTTAATGGCTTTCGAGCCTTCCTCAAATACTGTTGCGGGCAGGATGGAGGGGCCTGCACCAAAATTGTGTTTTTTCATCGGGTAATGCATTAAGATATTTTTGAACGGAACCTCAAAATTACTATTTATTCCAAAGCCCTTCTCGCTTTTATCCGCTTCCGGGCTGTCGTACCGCTTTTCTTTTGCCTGTCCGGATTTTTCCCAGGGGCAATGCCCATAGAACACTGAGGGCTGGATACCGATGCAAATACGTTCGCGCAGGCCGTGGGCACTTGCTTTCCTGCATACGTGTATTCATACAAACAGATAATACTACTAAATGCTAAATAAGCCAATTTGTTAAATGGAGTTGTTGACCTTTTCCATTTTTTTTGAGTAGTCTGCCTGCTCTTTATAGAGGCCACTTCTTCCCCACCCAATCGCTATGTGCACCATCTTTTTCTTAAACTTGTTCCGATTAAGTAGGTGTGTATGGGAAAATAGCTGTTTCAACTTGAGATAATCTATTATCAACAAGCCTGTTAGGTAGAATAAGGCAAGCAAGAGAAAGAATTCTTTAAAAAACATTCAAAAAAATTTGGAAATAGAGGTATTGGGATATTACTTTTGCATCCGCTTTTGAGGGGGACGATTAGAGTGGCGGAAAAAAAAGCGAAAAAAAGTTAGGGTTGGAAGATAAAAACGCTTATCTTTGCCATCCCGAAACAAGGGATAGAATTATCGGAGTAATTTCTGGGTATTGATTTAAGTTGAGATACTTTGCGGAGTTACTTAAGAGGGATAAAAAGAGTTCATTGACACTGCAGGAAGAAGGTAAAGGAAAGCGACGCG
>Ga0068877_10000516_pt1 | contig 33372 bp, 47 predicted proteins | sample NOAtaG_FD_66437 | JGI IMG/M metagenome (GOLD analysis project Ga0068877, IMG submission 66437) | Freshwater lake microbial communities from Lake Erie, under a cyanobacterial bloom - NOAA_Erie_Diel6S_1000h metaG | ecosystem: Environmental > Aquatic > Freshwater > Lake | place: USA: Ohio, Lake...
GATCATGGGCGCCAGGCGCTGGCGGCTGTAGCGCTTGGCCATGTCGATGGTGGGCTGCACGATCATCACCGGCCCGGGGTTGGTGTCCACCAGGTAGCCCAGCCAGTTGGAGCCGATGCGCGTCTTGCCGGTCTGCGCGCCCCACATCAGCACCACCTCTTCCACGGTGCTGTGCTGGCTGAGGCAGTCCATCGGCTCGCTGGCGTAGGGCGTGCGGGCGCTGCGGTAGGGGCCGGGCTCGGCGCTGTCTTTGGCGCTGAGGATGATGGAGCGCTCGGACCACTGGGCCACGCCGATGCGCGCAGGCATGGCCGCAAACTCGCGCAGGATTTCATCGACGCGCTGCTGCGCGTCAACGAGCTGGTGCGGGAGGTCGCGGGCGCCCATGCGTCAGGTGGCGGCGGTGAGCTGCGACATCACCTGGCGCAGCTCGTCCTCGAGCAGGCCGTGGATGCGCGCCTGGTCGGTCTCGGCGGCCAGCTGCGCCGCCAAGCGGGCGGGGATCTGCAGCAGGCCTTCGCGGAAGGCGGCGGCGCGCTTGGCCAGGGCGGCGGCCCAGTCATCGGCGCGCACCAGCTGGCCTTGCAGCTCGGCCAGCTTCAGCTCGGCCAGCTCGGCCTCGGCCCGCTCGCGCCTGGCGCGGCTCTTCCAATAGCCGGCGGCGTTGTCTTCATCGTCGTCATCGTCGCCAGCGGCGGTGCCGCCGGTGCCGCCGCTGCCGCTAAGGTTGACGTCGTCGGTGGCCCGGCTGCCCGCCCGCACGCGCGTGTTGCGCGCCCACTGCGCGTCCGCGGCCACGGGGTCGATCTTGCCGTTGATGAGGCTGATCCGCCCATCGCGCACCGCGCGCCGCACCGCGCCCTCGGTGCAGCCGCGGCGCCGGGCGTACTCGGCCTGGGTGATGAGCTGGACCGTACCGACAGGCATCAGCGCACCTTCAGCCGTACAAAGTCCGCGCGGGACCGACTAGCGAAAACGCGGGGTTCGAATTACCCGCGAGGGGGAGGACCAGGGAGGACCCAGACCGGGGGGTGGGCAGGGGGTGGGTGGTGGGGTGGTGGGCCATGGTTCAGGTGCCACGTGCCTGCAGGCGCTGCAGGCTCTCGGCGATGGAGCGCTGGACTTGCACCGGCAGGTTCTGCGCGGCCAGGCGCTGGCTCACGCCGTCGAAATCGAAGCGGGGTTTGTAGTTGGCGCCGCGCACGAAGATGAACACAGGCGTGACGCTGCGACCGATGAACTCGCGCTGGTAGATGCCTGGCTGCACCTTGCCCTTGCCTGGAGGCACGACGTAGTAACGGCCACCAGCACGGCGCTGCGCTGCTATCTGCTTGCGCGCATCGCCGCTCATGTTGCGGTTGGTGCCAGCCACCAGCTGCACCCGCAGCTGGCTTAGCACCTGCAGCACTTGGCCGCGGCTCACGTTGCCGTAGGCGTCCAGCGTGGCGCCTTGGCCTGGCACGGCCAGCCAGCCGTCAGGCAGCGCACCTAGCGCACGCAGCGCCACCTCCAGGCGCTTGGCGCGGCGCTCGCCGCCCGTGATGTTGGGTTGCAGGTACTTGCCCGCGGGCGTCTCGCCGGCGCCCAGGTCCCTGAAGGCAATGGTGGCGCCACGCTCGTCGGTGACGTTGACCACGTTGAAACCCACGGCGGCGGCCAGGCGGTCGGCCTTGGCGGCCACGTAGCGCAGCTGCCGCGTGGTGTAGGGCGTGGGCCGGTCCAGCACGCGGGGCATTTCGATCTGCACGGCGTCACGCACCTGCACGGCGGTGCGCGTCAGCGCGGTGGCCATGGCCGCGTTGAAGCGGCGGTCGCTGAACTGCGTGAGCTGGGCCCGCACCTCGGCGATGTTGGATGTCAGCGTGACGCGCATGGTTCAGGCCCTGCCGTAGAAGACACCCCCCCGGGGGGGGTGTTTTTTTTCTGAAGTCACCCGAGGCGGCCTGTTACCCGCCAGTGCCCCCACCACCGCGCCGCCTTCGCTGACACGCAGCGCAGGGGCTTGATGGGGCTGGGCGTCCAGCCATTGGTCTGCTGCAGCTTGGCCCTGCTCTGCAGCCCGCCTGGCGTGCTCACGCTGCAGGCGCAGGCCTTCGCGCAGGGCGGCATCCACCCAGGCCTGGCCGAACATCTGGCGCAGTTCGTCCACCAAAGCCGCAGCACCCGGCATCTCATCCCTCAACCCGCCCTTCGTCTTCTCACTCATGGTTTGGTTACGTGATGGGGGTGTTGGTTGCGGGGTGGTTGCGCGAGTGGTTGCGCGACATATGCCCGTGGTTGCGCGAGTTACGCGAAAACCCGCGTAAAGAGGTTGCTGGTGGAAAAACACTTTGGGTGTTTTGCTCATGTGTGCGTGAGCGCGAAAGTCGCGTAACTCACGTAACCACGCGGGTTTCCGGCGCAACCGCCGCGCAACCGCCGCGCAACCCGCGCAACCGGTGGGGCGTGTCATGTGTCGCCGTCCTCGCTCTTGCTGCCGCCAAAGTGCCGGCCAAAGCGGGCCATGTCGCTCTCAAAGGCCGCGCAGCTTTCCTTGGCCCACTCACCCATGGTCTGGCCGTCTGGTGGCCCGGCCTCGCCAGGTATCCACACGCGGATGGCCTGCTTGCCGTTCTGCCCCTGGTCCAGCTTCACGCTGTGGCAGCGCAGCTTGCCGCGTGCCGCCTTCTCCACGCCCTTGCTGAAGACCACCTGCGCTGGTGGAAAGCGCTCACCCGTGGCCTGGGCCCAGCGCTGAAAGGCGCGGTAGAGCTGCTCGGTGCTGCATACCCTCAGAGGGAGGGGGAGATAACCCGCCACCCATTCGCGCACGAAGCGCTCCTGCGGGCGCAGGCCCAGCTCGATCAGGTCTTCTTTGGCCCGCGTCATGGGCGGGATCTGGAACTCGTCAAACCCGTCCAGCGGCAGCGTCATGAGGAACTCATAGAACGCCTGCGCGCCGCCGTTGGCCAGGCACTGCGCCACGCGGGCGTACAGGCCCTGCTCATCGCGCGGCGGGGTGTAGACCACCATGTACCGCCGGTCGCCCGGCTCCAGGGCCAGGGGCTGCTGCTCGTTGCTGAGGAACACCACATTGCAGTGGTTGGACTCGGTGCGCAGCGGCATCATCTTGGCGTTGATCTGGATCGTCTCGCCCGTGATGAAGCTCTTGAGCTTGTTCTTGTGGTGGTACAGCTCGGCCCGCGCCACCACCTCGTCCCCGATCAGAAACAGCTTCATGCTGGCCCAGTCGTTGAACTTGTCTTCGAGCTGGTCCTGCCCCACCACCAGGGCATATTTGCCGTAGATGCCGGCCACGATCTCGAACAGCAGGTTCTTGCCCGCGCCCTGCGGGCCGTGAAACACCAGCGCGCTGCGCATCTTGGCGCCGGGGCGCTGCAGCGGCAGGGCCAGCCAGCGCAGCACCCAGGCGCACACCTCGGCGCAGCCCTCAGGCGTGGCTGCGCTCTCGCCGCACAGGTACTGCAGCAGCTCGATGATGGCGCGGCAGTCGCCCTTCTTCGGCTGCATCTCGAAGCCGTCGAACAGGTTGATGCAGGGCGCCTCGAGCTCGCGCCCGGGCTCGAACTGCAGCTCCTCGGGCTTGACCATGCGCCGCTCCGGGCTGTTGAGCCAGGCCTTCACGGCGTCATTCGTCATGGCCAGGCGCAGCGCGTTGACGGGCACGATGCGCCGCGTCTCGTCGTCCCACACGGTCTGCGTGCCGTAGATCAGCGCAAAGCTCTCCAGCAGCCGGCCCACCGCGCCCGGGTTGGCCATGCGGGCCTTGCGCGGGCGGCCTGGTGCGGGTGCGCGTGGGCGCTTGCCCTCCACGCCGGCCATGCGCACCAGTTGCGACAGCAGCTCATGCAGGCCCCCTCCCCCCTCGCTGGGCGCGTTTGCGCCGGCCGGTGGGGTGGGAGGTTCTTCTGCCATTCGGATGACGTTGTCAGGCTGCGACATTCAGCGATTCCGTGAGGATTTCCGAGCCGAGTACGTAGAACGCGTGCCGCAGCTGCCGCCGCACCACGCCCAGGCCTGCACTCAAGTGCAGGTCGTTGAAATCCGTGTCCTTGGGGCCACGGGGCATGCGGGCCCAGATCGGCCAGGTGTAGTGGCAGTCCTCCACCGCACGGCTGGCCTGGTGCGCCTTCAGCCGGCCAGGGTTGCCCTCGGTGCGCCAGTCGTCGTCGGCGCAGATCAGCAGCGGGCTGTGCGGGTGCAGGCCGCGCAGCAGCTGCGCCACGTGCAGCAGGTTGCCCGCGTCCAGGCCCACAAACACGGGCAGCTTGCGGTCCACCGCCATGCGCAGGCTCAGGCCCGTGGCCCAGCCCTCGCAGATCAGCAGCGGCTCGCCCACCACCACGTGGCCCAGGCGCAGGCAGCAGCCCGGCTTCTCAAAGCCGCGGGTGAAGCGCTTGCTGCCATCAGGGCGGATCACCTGCAGCGCCTTGAGCGCCTGGTCGCGCGGCAGGTCATAGCGCAGCAGCGGGATGACGATGGAGCCGTCGCGCAGGTAGCGGCAGCCCTCGGCCTGCACGGCCTTGCGCTGGAGGTAGGGCACCTGGCCGATCGGTTCACGCGCGGCGCTGGCCCACAGATCGGCAGCCGTCATGGCGGCCTGGGCGGCGGCAGCGGCGCGGGCTTGGGCGTCGGCCTCGGCCTGCGCCTGGCGGCGGGCCTGCAGCGAGTCACGCTCGGCCTGGCTGATGCCCTGCCAGTCCACCTCCACGCGGTGGCTCTCCTGGCCGCGCCAGTTGCCAAAGCTGCCGGTCACCACAAACGTGCCGGCATCGGTGCGCACCTCGCGCAGGCGGTACCAGTGCGTCTTCTTCGGGCCAAAGCGCCGCACGCGGCCGGTCAGGTCCAGCGGCAGGGGCGGCACCTCCAGCCCTGCTGCCAGCATCTGGCCGACCACGTCTTGAGGGTTCACGGCTGGCCCACCCTCGTCAACAACCGGCTGGCCACCCGCTCGTGCATGTCAAAGCCGTCCACCGTGGGCCCTTGGCGCAGCACCACGTTGTGCTCATCGACGTAGCCAAAGCCCAGCAGACGGTCGGGCCGGTCTGCCGTGGCCGGCTCAATGCGCAGCAGCTTGCACACGCGGCCCATGCGGGTGAGGTACAGGTTGCCAATGCGCGCTTCAAACTGCACCACCACCTTGCGTCCAGCGGGGCTGGCGCGGCCGGCAGCGGCCTCTCGGGAGACTCGTTGCCCTGCCATCAGCTCAGCCCTTGCGTGTGCTCAGTGCCCGCCCTGGCGCCTGCGCAACCATGGCGGCCATGGTTCAGGCTTGCCAGGAAGTGGGAAGAAAAAACGCGCCGCCGCGCATGGCCGTGCTCGAGGGTCAGGAGAACCCGACGGCCATGCCCGGCAGCCGGCATCACGGCCGGCCAGCCTGGCGCAAAGGGGCGGCGGCTGGCGACTGTGAGAGCACCGCTGCCCGTGGAGACTCGGTTGGAGATGAGGAAGGGCGGGCGCCCCTTGCGATTTACGATGGAAGTTCTCACGCAGCCATCCACGCAAGGAGCACCCATGAAGCTGAACTTGGACTCACACGCCATCGAACTCACCTGCCCGAGTTGCCGCGGCAAGTTCACGCACACGCTCGGGCAGTTGAAGAACAAGACAAAGATCGCCTGCCCCCGGTGCAGCGTGGACATTGCCCTGGAGCAGGGAGACTTCCGTCGAGAAATCGCCAAGGTCGAGCAGAGCCTGGCGCAGCTTGGGAAGACGGTCAGCCGACTCGGCAAGTAGCTGCAGGTCGGCCATGGCATCGGCCGAGTCCAGCATCAGGCGCACGGCGGGCTCTGCAGTGAAATCCCGTGCACAACCGCAACCCTGGCTGATGGCTGCGTGCAGGGCCTGGGCCAGATGAGTCAGGCCGTCAGCAGACACGCTGTCTGGGAACATCACCCCGGCAGAGACTTCTCCACCTGCCTTGCGCTTGACGACGATGGCTATGCGTCCCATGGTTCAAGCAGCCTCCTGCGCCGCCACCTGCGGCCGCGCGATGTCGATGACGGGCCGGCCGGCGGGGTGGGGCCAGGCGGGGTCGGGGATGCGGGCCCAGTGCACGTCGGGGCGCAGGGTCTCGACGGTGACGGTGGCCTGCGTGGCGCGCTCGATGGCGGGGCAGCGCTCGCCAGGAATTTTGCGAACCCCAGCCACCCACTGGCTCACTGCTGCGGATGAAACGCCAAGTGCGGCAGCCAAAGCCGACGGGCCTCCCGCTGCGCGCACAGCTGTTGCTGAAGGGTTTTCTTTCATGCGGGAATAGTAGCACTGCTAAATGCTATTCCGCAAGCCCCGCTAAAACTGCCGCGCTCTAGCATTGCTTACATGGAATCTGACCACCAGCAGGAGGGGCAGCGGCTTGCGCAGTTGCTGGCTCGAAGCGGCATCACCAACAAGGCCGAATTCGCACGCGACTGGAAGCTCAAGGGCGGCGCGTCCATGCTCTCGCAGCACATCTCGGGCAATCGCCCGATCTCGCTGGACGCGGCCGTCGTTTACTGCACGGCCTTGCGGGTGCCGCTGGAGGAGGTGTCGCCCAGCATTGCCGAGCAGGTGCGCATCGCAGCCAGACTGCTGCGGCCTAGCTTAGGCGTCCATGAACCTGAGCTGGCCAGTCCTGTCGCCGCGCTTCCTTCCCGGGCCTCTTGGCCGCACAGAGCAATCACTGAGCGGGAATGGCACCAGCTCACCCCAGACGAGCGCCTAGAAGTAGAAGGCGCCATGCTCAAGGAATACGGCCGGGTCCGCAAGGAGCGAGGCGCACAGCAAAGACGCGGAGCGGCGTGACGCAAAGCGCCAAGGTCTATCCTTGGCCAAATCGCCACGGTTGCCATCCCCCAAAGGTTATAGACACACCGCGCAGAAGCTGATTTCGAAAAAGCATGTAGCGTTGCTATTGCTCAAACCATAAAGCGTTGCTAACATTCGCATCCACGCCCCAAGACAACGGCACAGCCGGGGGCGGAGGATGCGATGGACAACCTGCACCCCGACCTGGCGGCCCTGGCCGCCGCCCTGGCCGCTGACGCTGCCGAGCACGCCCGCGTTGAACAAGCCACCGCCTTTGCCCGCGCCTGGGCTGCGGTGGGGGAGGCGTTGCTGTGAGCCGCGCCCGCACAGAGCAGATCGCCAGCGTGCTGCTGGCCGCCGCCATCGGCGTGCTCTTTGCCGCTGCCGTCGTCCACTGGATTGACCTGGAAGGCATCACCAGCGGCCAGGCCGCGCACGCCGCTGGCCTGCTGGCCCTGCCCGGGCAGTGGCTGCGCCGCTACTGGGCCTGGGCGCGGCACCACGTGCGCCTGGACACCAACCGCCGGCAGCTCAAGTGGATCGAGGAAGACATCCAGCACATGGAGTCTGAGCTGGCCTTCCTGCCGCAGCACATCCGCTACCTGCGCGGCGAGGCGGCGCGGCTGCGCGTGTGCATTGCCGTGGCCGAGCGCCAGGGCCCGCAGCTGCCGCCCGCCCACACGGAGCCCCAGCCATGAGCGCCTGGGTGCAGGGCGTGGTGGAGCGCACCTTCCGCTGCAGCAGCATCGCCCCGTCTGCACCCGGCGTGGTGCAGGCCCAGGTGCGGGTGGTGATCCGCCAGCACGCCATGGCCGGGCCGCGCGTGCACGCCCTGCTGAGCTGCGGCTATGGCGAGGCGGGCGAGCAAACCGCCGCCCTGCTGCGCAAGCGCCTGAAGGCCGGCCGCGCCTGCACCGCGCAGGGCAAGTGGCTGGCGCCCCTGCAGCAGAGCATGGACCTGCTGCTGGTGGGGTGCTATGAGATCCACACGGATGAAGACGCGGCCACGCATGCCGAGGCTGAAGCATTGATCGGGGCGGGTGCCTCTGGGAGCACCCGGGGGGTGCAACACCCGCCCCACCTGGAGGCTATGGCATGACGTTCCGGGTACCTGAAAAGCACCGCATCCGCGAGGGACGCATGGGCAGCGACAGCGGATTTGGCTGCAACGGAGCCTTTGAAGTTCCACTCAAGCACGGCCAGCGTGTGTTTGTCATTGCCTCAGACCAACTCGGTTGGGAACACGTCAGCGTGTCCCGCAAAGACCGCCCGCCGCTGTGGGATGAGATGTGCCAAATCAAGGCCATGTTTTGGGACGAGCACGACTGCGTTATCCAGTTCCACCCGCCCCGCAGCCAGTACGTCAACAACCACCCGAACTGCCTGCACTTGTGGCGGCCCATTGGCCCCAGCGTGCCAATGCCGGATTCATTGCTGGTGGGTTTTAAGGATCCATCATGACCCTCGACCCCATCGTCATCGGCCTGGCCGGCCACGCCGGCGCCGGCAAAGACACCGCCGCCGCGTATTTGGTGCAGCGTTACGGCTTCGTCCAGGCCGCCTTTGCGGACCCCATCCGCAGCATGGCCCTGCTGCTGTTGGAAGAAGCCGGCATAGACCACCGCTGGCTCACCGACCGCGCCTACAAAGAGCTGCGCATACCCGGCCTGGGCGTGAGCGCCCGCGCGCTGATGCAGACCATCGGCACCGAGGTGGGCCGCCACCTGCACCCCAGCATCTGGACACGCCACATGGCCCTGCGCCTGGGCCTGGCCGGCGCGGGCCTGCCCAACACCTACCCGGTGCACGACCGCATCGTCATCAGCGACGTGCGCTTTCAGAACGAGGCGCACTGGGTGCACTTGGTGGGCGGCAAGGTCATCCGCCTGCATCGCAACCAGGCCGCCGCCGTTCGCGCCCACGCCAGCGAGGCCGAGCTGCTGACGCTGGACGCCGACGTGGACCTGCACAACCACGGCGAGCACTTTGCCGGCCTGCACGGGCTGCTGGATGGGGCGATGGCTGAGTGGGGGGTGGAGGAGCGGGCGTGGCCAGAGCGGCACCTGCCGGCCGACCCGGCGGCGCTGGTGGCCGTGGACAGCGAGGGAGGGCTGATCTGATGCCCCGCGCTGTGCAGCGCCCCAAGCGCACCAAAGCCTACCGCCCCCGCCCGGTCAACCCCGAGGCCCATCTGGTGGCCATCCAGGGCGTGGCCTGGCTGAGCCGGGACGACCAGACCCTGTGGGCCTTGGCCATTGACGACGCGGTGCGAGCCGTCGCCCGCGGCCAGGCCAGCCAGAAGCACTGGAGCGAGATCTTCCACGCGGTCAACCTGGTCGAGCAGCTGGTCATCATGCGCAAGGCGCAAGACCCGCACGGCCTGGTGCAGGCAGCGCAAGACGCCTGCACGGCCATGCTGGACCGCCAGCGCGAAAGCGGCGTGCGCGCTGCGCGTGCTGCCGAGCTGGCCGCCCTGGACGCGCTGCGCGCGGGCTGGGTGGAGCTGATGTCGGGCATTACTCAGGCTGAGCGCTTTCAGGCCGGTGAGGCCGTGGCGCACCGCGTGCGCCGGGCGCTGGCCGGCGGCGAGCCTGGCGCGCGCGTGATTCATCTGCAGGAGCCCGCCTGATGTCACACCCCCACGGCACCTACCTGGGCGGCATCCGCACGCTGGAAGACTTGCGCATCCGCTGCGCGGTGGACGACGACACCGGCTGCTGGCACTGGCGCCTGAGCAAGTGCGACGGCGTGCCCAAGGTGCACGTCACGCACCCTGCCTTGCCCAGGCCCGGCCACATCATGCGCGGCCGGCGCGCTGCCCTGCTGCTGGCACGCGGGCGTGATCTGCCCGCCGGCCACGTGGCCTATGCGCGCTCGTCGTGCACGTCGAAAGACTGCGTCAACCCCGCGCACTGCCAAAGCGGCGACCGCGACGCGCACGGCGTGTACCTGGCCAAGAGCGGCCGGGTCAAGGGCCTGCTGAGCAAGGCCAAGGCCAGCCGGGCGATGTGGGACAAGCGCGGCCGCAAGGTCACGCCCCAGATTCGCGCGCACATCCTGGCCAGCGAGGCGAGCACCTACGCACTGGCCAAGGAACTGAGCCTGAGCCAGTTTGCCGTGTGGAGCGTGCGCCAGAAGGGCGCCGTGCACACCCCGCACCTGGCGCAGGCCAGCGCGTTCACGTGGAGGCCCTGAGCATGGCTGAGCACGCGCCCACCCAGCAGATCCGCCCGGCTCGGCGCGCACAAGCGCCGGCACGCGTGATCAACACCTTGCCCGACAAGCTGCGCGCCATGGCCACCCGTGGCCACCAGGTGCGCGCCGCCGACGTGGCCAACCTGGTGAAAGCCGCCCACGCCATCGAGGCCCAGCGGGCCATGCTGGACCACGACCTGCGCGTGTATGCGCAGCTGATTGGCGACCTGGTGGAGACCCGCACCCAGCTGCTCAGCCTGCGCGAGTTGATGCAGGCCGGGCTGGATAGGAGGGATGAACTGTGACAACGATGATGAAAGACGATTTGCACCAGGCCATCGAGGCGCTGGACGAGGCGGCCAACGTGCTGACCTGGCCCGGCTTTGCCCAAGGCGCGAAGGCGCTGCGGCGGGTGTTGGAGGCGGTGGAGCGCGTGGAGCGCGCTGGCTCCGAGCACTGCGCAAAGGTCTGCGAGGCCAATGCTTTCAAGATCGAGATTCGGCGGCTGCGGGCAGCGCTGAAGGGGGCGGAGGCATGACCACCGCCACCCCATGGGACGCCCTGCTTCGCAACCCGCGCAACATCCGCGTCAGTACTCGTGCGCATGACTCGGCAGATGACGCACCCCAATCAAGCGGCAAGACCGCTGCGCTGCTGGCCGAGCTGGCCCACGCCGGCAGCTTGGCCACAGTGACGCTGGGCGCGCTGTGCGAGCTGGAAACGCGCCACGTATGGGGGCTGCTCAAAGGCCCGAGAGCGCGCGGACAGGTTTCTTTTGACGCTGGACGCTGGAGCCTGAACCGTGACTGGCACGGCAACGAGATTGAGCGCGCAGCGGCACTGTTGCGTGACGCGGGGTGGACTGTGAGGGCGCCGATATGACCACACAACCCGAAGCCCTGCGTCTGGCTGAGGCGCTGGAGGACGCCTGGCGCGGCGTAGAGATGGACGAGGTGGATTGCCAAGCCGCCGCCGAACTGCGCCGCCTGCATGCGGTGAACGCGGAACTGCTGGAGGCGTTGATCCACATCGGATTCGCAGCCATGGACATCACATGCGAACGAAAAACCATTCGTGACGCCGCCCGCGCCGCCATCGCCAAAGCGGAGGGGCAAGCATGACCGTCAAGCTCACCAACGACAGGTCAGCCGCCGTCGACCAGGACTATTTCTGGCGCCCCCTGCACACCTGCCCGCTGTCGGCCAAGGTGCAGTTATTGACTGCGGGCGGCGTCGCCGTGTACGGCCAGTACAGCCCCGGCACGGGCGGCTACCTGGGCTGGGCACCGCTGCCCAAGCGCCCGCCGTGGATGCAAGGCAGCACCCCCCACGGGTACTGAGAACAACGAGCAAGAGGAGAGAGCACACCATGACCACCACACAAGACCTGAGCAGCATCCAGGCGCAGATCGACGAGCTGCAGCGCAAGGCCCTTGAGCTGCGCACCAGCATGGACGACCCCGAGCTGCCCGCCGCCTGGCGCAAGCTGCAGGCCGGCGCGAACTGGTACCGCTACGTGCAGCTGACGCCCGCGCAGGGCGAGCTTTTCCGCCAGGACGGCTGGGAGCCGCTCTACCGTCGCCAGCAGCGCATGGCCGAGATCAAGGCCCGCACGCTGGCCAGAGCCCACCGCGGCGTGGCGCTGGTGCGTGCGACTGAAGCGCATCACGGGATCCATTGATCGCAGACCAACCACCAACCCACCGAGACGACACCATGAGCCTGATGACGCAAGCGTGGCTGCTCGACAAATACGGCCCGCGCCTGAACGTGGACCAGATGAGCCAGGTGCTGGGCATGGCCCGGCACACCATCAACAACCAGATCAGCGACGGCAGCTTCCCCGTGCCCACCTACCGCGACGTGGGCAAGCGCTGGGCGGATTACCGGGACGTGGATGCGTACTTGGACAGGTGCCGCGAGGCGGTGGCGGAAGTGGCAGCATGAGTACAGAAGCCACCGACTTTGAAGCCCTGCGAGCGCAGCGCAATGAGGCGTTCAAAAAGGCAACGCAGCGCATTGCTGCCGAATTCAACTGCGAACCCGAAGAACTGACGACCACCTTTAACCCAGGCGCTTGCTACTGTGCCTGCACCAGCGGCGGCCCCTGCGAGCACCGTTGGGACGGCAAGCCCGTGGAAGAAGGCGGCCTGCGGACCACTACCTGCTCGCGCTGCGCGATGTGGGCTTTCAGCCATTCGATGAGGACTGCACCATGATCCGCCTGACAAACCCCTATCACGGGGGCGTTCAATACGTTCACCCGCAAGCCATTGCGCGCGTCATTGAGGCCGGCGCCTCCAGTCAGTGGCAAGGCGTTCGCTCCTTCGTCAAGACCTTTGATGGTAAGACTCTGGAGTGCAGCGAAACGGCGTATGAGATCAGTGTTGCCATTGCCAAAGCACAGGGGCAGCCATGATTCGCCTGAATACCGCGCTGCTGGACTGGAGCCTGTACGTAGACTGCCCGAATTGCGAATGCAACAACGACTTGGCAAGGCCGGGGCACGACATCGAGCATGACATTGCGCGTCGCATCTTCACAAATGAGTGGGACAAGCTCGCAGGCTGGGAAGTGACGTGCGAGCACTGCGGTCATCAGTTTTTGCTTGATGGCGTGGAGTATTGAAGACTAACGATGCAAATCTTCCGGCCGCAGGTTGGTGTACCGCCGAAGGTGCCGCCAATCCTTGTGGCCGGTCACCAGGGCCACCTGCTGCACCTCGTAGCCGGCCTCAAAGAGGCGCGAGGTGCCCTCATGCCGCAGGTCATGAAAATGCAAGTTCGGGATGGCCAGCGCCTGGCAGGCCCAGCGGAAATACTTGCTCAGCGTCTGCTCATGCAGCGGAAAGATCAGCTCACCCTCGCGGGGCTGGCGCTGCAGCAGCGTCCAGGCGTCCCCCAGTAGCGGGATCCACTCGTCGTTGCCCAGCTTGCGCCGCGGGTGCTTACGGTCACGCACCAGTACCAGGCGCTTGGCTTCATCCACATCATCCCAGCGCAGGCGCACGATCTCGCCGCGCCGCATGGCCGTCAGCACCGCAAAGCGCACCACGTCGGCAAAGGCCTGACCGTGCTGCGCCTGCAGGTAGTCCACCAGGCGCTGCAGCTCGTCCTCGGTCGGCCGGCGCTCGCGCTTGCCGCCGCCACCAATCAGCCCCAGGTGTGACAGCAGCGGCCGCGCCTGGCCCACCACATCAGGCAGCGTGAGCTTCTTGGCCAGGGCCGCGTAGCGCAGCACGGTGCCGAGCTTGCCGATGTCCATGTTGCAGGTGTAGGGCCCGGCGCCTTCGTCTTTGCGGGCTGAGCAGTAGCCCACCAGGTCCTGAGCGGTCAGCCTCAGCACATCACGCGCGCCGAGGTGGTGGTCCAGGTGGTTGAGCGTGTAGTGCTCGGTCGAACTGTCGCTGATGGGCCGCGCCTGGTCGCGCAGCTCTCGGTAGGTCTTGATCAGGTCAGCCAACAGCACCACGCGGCTCACGGCGGCCGCCGGCGAGCCTGCGCCCACCTGCCCTCGATCGATGTCCACCTCCAGCTGCCGCGCCCAGCGCTCGGCCGCCGATTTGGTGGTGAAGGTGCGCGTGTAGACTGGCTGCCCCTTGCGCCGCACCTGCGCCCGCCACTTGCCCTTGACCTCGATGATGCTAGCCACAGCGCCCCGCCTTTGCTGACCCAAGTGCTACCGATAGCACTCGGTAGCACTGAGGGATGGAAACGGGGGGATTGTGGGGCTGGTTGGAGGGTAAGTGCTAGAGGAAGAGCATGGTAGGCTCCGGGGCAGCCCGCCGTAGTTCAATGCGCGGAATTCCCTCGTAGGGACTCACGCGGTAGCATTTTTGGTAGCAGTCAGGCTAGCTTTTGGCCAGGAGCGCGGTCTTTGCGGCTGACCCTGCCGAGCTGCCGAAGTAGTAGGCCACCACGCTTGCCCAGGCGCCGCCCAGGGCGCCCAGCATGACCAGCAGGGCGTCGCCGCCGGCCTCGGGCTTGCCTTGCGCCAGCAGCCAGCTCAGCACCCCAAAGAAGCCCACCGTGATGCCGATGGCCAACAGGCGCGGGGTCCAGGTGTCGCCGCTGGAGGCCTCGCGGTTGCGGGCGCCGTCGCGGTCGGCCTGGTGGATGCGCTCGAGGTCGATGTCGAGCTCGCGCATGCGCACTTGGAAGGCTTGCTCGGCGGCCTTGAGCTTGGCCAGGGCGTCGGCGCCGCCCAGGGTGACGGCTTGGGCCAGGTCGGCCTCGCTGCCGTCGGGCCGGCCCAGCAGGGCGTCAGACAGCGCGGCAGCGGCCACGCCGGCCAGCGGGCCGCCCAGGGCGGTGGCCAGGCTAGGCGCTACGGCGCCGACGATCTTCTTCCAGTCGAAGTCGGGCATGACTCAGGACTCCATGAGGTCAGCGATACGGCGGGCCCAGCCGCGGCTGAAGGCGGGCCAGTTGGTCAGCCCGGTCATGAAGCGCAGGCGCTGGGCGAGTAGGCCGAGCTTAAGGGTGCGCATGTCCTGCGCGTAGGCGGCGGCCAGGGTTTGTGGGCCGATGATGCCGTCGGCCTCAACGCCCAGAGCGCGCTGCAGCCACAGCGTGGCCTGGCGGTGGCCGCTGTTGACGGCGGCGTCAAACATCAGGTAGCGCACACCGGGCGGCAGATCGTCGGCGCGGATGGGGCGCCAGTAGCGGTCGAGGTAGACGGTTTTCGCCAAGTCAAGCGGCAGCTCGCGCATGTCGCCCTGGTAGCCCGCCTGGCGGGCCACGGCCTCGGTGATGCCAAAGCGGGTTTTTCCGCCGGGGTCGGCCGCGTGGTTGGAGTAGCCGCCCTCGTGGCCAAGAAGAAGATCCAGCGCGGTGTCGAAGTTCATGCGCAGCCTACCTTCTGACTTCGTGTTTGAAGGCCTCCCACGCGGCCAGGGCCAGCCAGCCGGCGGCCACCCACAAGCCGGCCGTCAGGAACTTGGACAGCACCTCGGCCTTGAGCTTGGCCCAGCCGTCAGCGTCGCGGATCTTGCGCTCGTGGGCCATGCGGTGGCCGTGTGGGTCACCGTCGGGGAAGGCCGAGGCAAAGGTGGCCCGCAGCGCCGCAAACTGGGTGTCCATGTGCGCAATGATCTTGGTCTCGTGGGCCTGCATGGCGTTGGTGAGGGCGGTGGAGATCATGAGCTGCACGCGGTCTTCAGTGAGGGCGGCCTGGCGGCGCTCGGGGCCGGTGTAGCTTTGCTGGTCTGTCATACGGCTGCGCCCTCCTGCGCGGCGGGGGTGGGTCGGATTGAATTAGGTGGGCCAGACCAACGGCGGCAGCTCGCCCTCGATCTCGGCAAGGCTGGCCGGGATCGGCCGGGTGCCCGCGTTCACCTCGTCCAGCATGGCGTAGAGCGCGTCCCAGGTCTGGGCCCGCACGTCGCGGCAGTAGGTGCCCTCGATGTTGAACCGATCCACCGAACAGCCGGCGTAGTCGCTGGCCGACTTGATGTCGTCGTAGTTGCGGGTGCGGGCGAAGGCGTCGAGCCGGGCCTGGGCCTCGGCCACGATCTGGTTGAACCGCGCCCTGTTGAACGCCGCGAGGTTGGCCGCCGACTGTTCCTCGGACAGCGCGTAGACCTCCCACCGCTGCTCGTAGACGCCCTCCACCAGCTCGGGCGCGATCTCGCGCACGGCCTCGGTGATGCTGTCGTGCGCCGGCTGCGGCGACGGAAAGACCCAGGCGTAGGGCTCGGGCGGGCTGAAGGGCTGCGCGAAAGAGGTGTTGGGCATCAGCGCCCGGATGTCGTTCTCGGACAGCGGGTAAGCGTTGTTGCTGGTGTCGATCCACATGGTGCGGTCCTCAAGCGATGGCGAGATAGATGTAAGTGGCGCCCGACACGTTCAGATCATTGTCGGCGTCTTGAATCACGGTGAACCCCGCAGCCAGCGACCCGAGCCAGTTGGGCGTCCTGTCGGTGTTGGTCGTGTTGAGCGAGTTCGTGGGCTCTGTTGATGCGCCAATGCCCCGCGCCGTGTCGGCCACGTTCCAGCCGTTAGACAGCGAGCTGGTCGCGGGACCGTTGGCGCTGGTGCGCTTGACCATCACGAAGCGGGCGCCCGTGCTGAAGCCGCAGTCGATGTTCTGCGATGTGCCGTTGCCGGTGTAGGTGCCGACCTTGCTGATTCCAGGCGACGTGGCAAACAGGTAAGCCACATAGTTGCCGGTGTTGGCGTTCACGTCGGGGTCCGTACCAACCGTGAACTGGGTCAGGGTAGGCGAGGTGTTGTTCCAATAAACGGAGGCAGTCGCCGCTGCTGCGGTTGAGTTCACCAACGCATATTGCGTGTTGCCCAGGCTCGCGTGGTAGACCGCCCAGTCGTTAGCGTTGTCGTAGCCCTTGACGATGATGAGTTCCGGGATCGCGCCCAGGGCGTGCGAAATGGCCTGCGCCACCCCGGTGCCCGTGTACGTCATCACGTCAAAGAAGCCGGGCGCACGCTTGAACGCATAAGCGACCTGCGCCGCGCTTGAGCCGTTCAATCGCCAGTTGAAGTCCGAACCGAGCGCGTACCCGGTCGGCACCGTCAACGATGTCAAATCCTGGGTAGATGAGCTTGCGATCTGCTGACTTACCTGGGTCGAGCTAAGCCCGACTGTCGGGCCGCGCAGCCGGTCGAACCATCCGGTCTGATAGTTGACCGCCGACGGCGTGCGGCCAAGCAACAAGTCGGGCGCAAACCCTGGCGTGGTGATGGTGCGGGCCGCCGCCGTGCCGGTGTAGGTGTGCGGAGAGAAGACCTGAGTGGCGGACAGCGGGCGCTTAGTGGGGCGCCGGATGGCGACGTAGTAATGCACGCCGCTGTTGGTGTTGTAGCTGTTCGAGGTGCCAAACAGCCGAAAGCCGTCTGGCCTGACCCGCACCTGCCCGGCCTGGAGGATTTCGGCGTCGGTGTTGTTGGGTTGCAGCATTGCCGCTCCCGTGATCGACATCTCGCGCAGCATGTCCGTCAGCGCCCACGACACGGCGCCGTTGTTGGACTTGGTAAGCAGGAATTGTGGCTCCCAGCCCAGCGTTACGTTCACGCCGCTGGTCTGGTTCCCGGTGTAGGTGCCGCACTGGATGATGCCGTTGCTTGTCGTGTCGTGCGCGAACAGGTAGGCGACATAAGAGCCGCCAGAAGCGTTGATGTTGGCGCTGGTGCCGAGGGAAAAAACGCTTGCAGTCGGTGCGGTGTTGTTCCAAAAAGTGGTATCCGCCGTCGCCGCAGTGTTGCTGTTGATGTCGAGGTAATTGCCGGCCCCGGCGCTGACGTGGAACGCCCAAAACGGGTTGCCCGCGCCGTCCAGGCGTTTCACCATGATGAAGCCTGGAGCGATGCCGAGGTTGTGCGCGATCGTGCGAGCCGCCCCAGTCCCCGTGTAGGTCACGATGTCGAAAAATCTGGAGGCGCGGCGGAATGCCAACGAGGCGTAGCTGGTTCCGGCGCTGCCGTTGACGAAGCCCGTGCTGTCGGCTCCGACGGTAAACCCGTTGGTGTTGAAGGCCGTGATGGCGTTTGTGTCCGTGTAGGTGAAAAGCGACCCGCTGTCGGTGGCGATCTGCGAGTTGGTGCCGCGCACGGTGTCGGTGATCGAATGTCGCAGCGTGCCTGATCTGCCCTTGACCCACACCATCCCGCCAAAGCCCGACAGGTTGATGCCGTTCTGAATGCTTTGCGTGGCCCCAGTGCCCGTGTGCGTCCAGGCGGCAAACACGTCCTCCGGGGCAAGCGCCCCGCCGCCGCCAGAAGTCACGGCCAGTTTGGTGCTCATCAGAAGTTCTGCCCAACAGTCGAGGCGTACCAGTTGGTGCCGCCGTCATGGGTGGTGAGGGTAAAGATGTCCACCTTCCCGTTCGTGCTGGTCAGCGTTGGCGCCACCGCGTTGGCCCACTTGACCGCCGCCGGCCACGTCACCGTCCGCCCCGTGCCGTCCGCCGTGAACTGCAACAGCATCGTGTAGCCGAAGCCGGCCACCGGCGGGTTGGAAAGCGTCAGCGTCGTGATGTTGGCGTTCAGGCTCACCGCGAACACCGAGCCGGCCGAACAGTCAAGCGTCAGCGTGCCGGCGCTGATCGACGGCGTGGTCTTGGTCTCGCGCACCGACTTGAAATACGACGAGCCGCCGTTAGGCCCCCAGTAGATGTCGTAGTTGGTGGCGTAGTTGGCGCTGGCTCGGGGCTGCACCCAGAAGGCGCCCGAGGCGTAGGCGCCGACATCGAGCACGACGCTGGCCGCGCCGAAGCGGGCCACCGCGTTAGGGTCAGCCGCGCTGCCCGACGATGCCGGGGCGCCGCCCGAGATTGCGCTGTAGGTGTGCAAGCCCGCCAGCGGGGTGGCGACACCCTGGCTCAATTTGCCGGGGACGTAGAGGTCCTGCGCCACGGTGGCCAGCGCGGTCACGCTGATTGTCCAAGTCGAATAGGTGCCGCTGCCACCCGTGGCCGTCACGTTGACCGTCAGGGCCCCCGTGCCGCTGTCGTAGGCAGTGATCTGGCCGATCATGAAGTTCGAAGGGGTCATCGTCATGGCGATGATGACGAACTGCCCGAGGAACCACGTCTTGCCGGTCTGCGTGGTCAGCGTCTTGCTGCCGGTGCCGATCAGCAGCGAGGTCACCGACGTGCCGCCGTTGGTGGAGGCGTTCACCGCGCTGGTGCCGACGTTCACGACGGTGGTTGCCACCGCCACCATCTGCGACAGCGCAGGCACGAAGCGGGTGCGGTGGCCGCCGTTGGCAAGGCCGGTGCTCGCGTTGCTGTCGTCGGAGACGGTCGAGCCGTTGCCGCCCAGGTTGACGGGAAAGGTAACGCTGGCCATCAGATGATCTCCTTCAGTTCAAAGCTGCCGGTGAACCGCGTCGGGTCCGGCACGCCGATGCCGTTGAGCGCCGTCAGGCGGCCGGCAAAGGCTCGCAGGGGAATGTTCCCGGTGTCGTCGCTGTCCGGCACCAGCAGCACTTCGTTGTTCAGGCCGGCCTGGCGCTGCAGATCAAGCGCGAAGCTGTACGCCTCGGTGGTGGTCATCTCTTCGATGGCAAACCTGAACATGCGGCCCTTGGGTCGCGCATCGAAATACATGGTCCCCGACAGTGTGGTCACAGACGGCGAAGAGTCGAAGTAGTTGATTTCAGCGCCGTAGGCGTAGTTGGTGCCGGGCCGCCAGCCGCGAGCGATGATGCAACGCCCGATGTCGATGCAGCCGGCCGCGTTGGTGGTGTCGTCGATGTCCACCTCCCACCAGCGCAGGAACTGTTCTCTCGGCAGGACGTGGACGAACGGGCTCTGCAACCCGATAAGGTCGCCCGCCGTCAGCTCGCCCGTCCAGAAGTTGTCGTCCTCCCAGTTGCGCTGGCCCATGGCCAACGTGTCGGGCGGATAGCAGTCGAGCCAGCCGCTGTCGTAGGTGACGGTGCTGTAGCCGGCGGTCTCGTAGCCGAACACGCGCACTCGCCCGAACTGGCTGATCGTGTGCGCCAGCAGTGCCACCACGCCCACGGGCCGGGCCGCGCCAAGGTCGATGCGAAACTGCGTGGCCGCCAGGGTGGCGTTGGCCGTGCGGGCCACCCGCTGGATGATCGGGTTTTGCAGGTTGGCCAGCGGCAGTCCGGCACTCCAGGAGCCGCCGGACAGCGTGGCGCTGTCGATGCGGTTTTGCCAAGCCAGAAAGACGTTTGCCATCTCAGCCCCAAAGCGTCAGCGTGAACAGGTACTGGCGCAGGTCGGCCTGGATGCCAGTGATGACGAAGGCCTTGCCGCTGCTCATGCCGAATCGGTTGACTTGCAAAGTGACTGTCCTGCCGAGGTCGAGCAGCGGGGCCGTGGTGGCATCCACCCGCACCGTGACCTGATAGAAGTCGCGGCGCTGCTTGTAGATGCTCAGGCGCCGGGCCGCTTCTGTGGAAGCGTTGGCTTCCGTCACCAGCACGGTGTTGATCTCGATCTCGGGGCTGGTCGGGTTGGCGGTGAGGATGGCGTTGTCGTTGGCCTCCACGCGCCGGTACTCGTTGGCCAGGAACTCCTTGCGCACCTCGGTCACCGCGTTGGTGAGATCGTCCTGGGTGAACCAGATGCGCTGGTAGCCCATCTTGATCTTCCAGGCCGGCATACCCGCGCCCGCGTCGCGGCTGGCCACGCGATCAATGCTCACGATGTTGACCGCGGTCAGCGTGGTCACGCTGTTGGCGATGTTGGGCAGCACGAGCTGGGCGATGCGGTAGGTGCCGCCCGAGTCCACCCCCCACCACGCGCCCACGCTCATGCACAGCATGTCGATGGCCTCGATGGCGCTCATGTCGCGGCTTTCGGGGACGTAGATGCCGCAGGCGTAGGGCGCCACCGTGTCCAGCGCCGTGATGTCTGCCGAGGAGATCGCGCCGGCCGACACGCCGGCCTTTTGCAAGATCTGGCTCCACAGTTGCCCGGCGGTGCGGTTGGCCGTGGCTGCGCCCTGCGTGGCGTCGAACGTGAGCGTTCCCTGGGTGTTGTCCGCCAGGCGCACGTAACAGCCGGCTGTGGCGTCGTTCCAGACCCGGTACTGGCCCGCCGCCGGGGCGGCGGTCTCCATGTCGGCCTGGGACGTGTAGACCGCCCCCGCCGTCAATGCCGCACCCCGGTTGTAGACAGCATCTACCGACTGCAGGGCAGATCCGCTGTGCAGTTGGTAGATCTTGCGGGTGGTGTTGACGCACGGCGCGGCCGCGTTGAAGACCTGCCCGTAGATCAGCGGCTTGGGCCGGCCCTTGAGATCGCCCGCCACGCCGTCCAGGCCCGCCGGCAGCGCATTGGTGCCGCCGTAGCGCACCTGCTGCAAGGGCTTGGCCACGGCCAGCTGCTTGTCGCGCACCCGAAAGCGCACCGTCTGCCAGGACAGCTCGGCCTGCTCGATAAGGCCGTCGATGATGACGGTCCAGGTCGGCACCACGCCGGCCACCACGTCGGCCAGCCGGATGACGATGCGCCGGCCGCCGAAGCTGTAGTTCAGCAGCGCATCGAGCCCGCCGTCGAAGTTGGCCAGGACCAGCTCGCCGAAGCCGAGCTGCGTCTGGCCAAACGTCTGCTGGTTCTGGAACATCGTGCGCTGAAAGTTCCCGCCCTGGATGATGCGGTTGTCCCAGTAGGTGTTAGCCGGGCTCTCGGTCGGCCCGCTGACGTAGCCGTGCGTGGAGTAGCGCAGCGTGACCTCGCCGGGGATGGCGGTGTCGTAGGCGGTGATCTCGGCGGTGACGATCAGCATGTCAATTCACCGCCATCGTGGTGGTCACTCGGAAGCTGTTGCTGCCAACGTCCACCGAGTAGGTCGGCGACGAGTCAGCCAACGCCGCGCTGGTTGCGCTGTTGCCGGTGTTGCTGGCAGTAGCCGCCGTGTTGGCCGCAACCTGGGCCTGCAGGTTGGCCACGTTCTGCGTGGCCACGGCCAGCGCGGCCAGCCCGGTGGCGATACTCAAGTTGCCGTCGCTGATGGCTTTTTCGATTTTGGCCAGGGTGTCGTTGCCGGCCTTGATCTGCTCGGCCACATCGCCAATCGCGGCTGTGGTGCTTTGCGCCTCGGGCAGCAGGCTGTCGAGCACAGCGGTGTTGGGCGCCTTGTCGGCCAGCTCGGCCAGCGAGCCCTCGATGTCGGCTGTCTTGAGCGCCTCGGTCAGCCGGGCAAACTCGGGCGCCAGCTGCAGCAGCGTGACCACCAGCTCCTGGCCCTGGGTGGTGGACACGTCCACCGACTCCACCAGCTTGCGGAATTCCTCCTTGTTGGACAGGTCGCCCGCCGCCGTGACGCCGGCCGCCTCCAGCTGCTCCTTGAGCCCCTTGGCGGTCAGGCCGATTTGCTCCTGGGCCGTGTAGTAGTCGGCCACAAACTGGCCCGAGATGGCCATCAGGTTCTCGATGCCGCCGGCCAGCGCAATGATGTTTTCGCGGGCTTCGATGGACGACGTGGCGATCTTGGAGAACACCCCGCCCAAGGTGTTGAGCGACTCGCTCACTTGCGACAGCGCCACGAGCCGCTGCATCGTGTCGGCGATGGTCTCGCCAGCCTGCTGGAACGGTGCGATGACGGCCTCGAACTTGCCGGCCAGCGCGTCCTGGTACGTCTGGAAGATGAGGTCGATCGCCTTCTGGTCCTCCGCCGCGTCGCCGGTCAGCTTGGCCTTGAACGACGTGGTGACCTCGGACAACGTGGCCGCCGGCAGCTTGAGCGCAGCCGCCCACGCCTTGGTCTGCTCGAGCACGCCCTTGGCGCCGAAGTCGAGCGCGGCCGACAGCGAATCGCCTAGCTCGGAAAACTCCGTGCCCGACTTGTTTGAGCGGAACCAGCCGCCCTTCTGGAACCAATCCTGGTAGCGCTTGCCCGTGGCATCGCCGCCGCTGATCGTGCCCTCGATGCCGGCGTCCTTCATCTCCTTGGCCTTCATGCCGAAGGCGCGGTTGACCAGGCCACCGACCACGCCGGCAATCGGGCCGATGCCGGGAATGGCGCTGGCGATGCCCGCGATGGTGTTGACCGCCCCGCCAGCGCTGTAGCCGCCAGACAGGGCCTTGCTGATGCCGTAGCCCGCAAAGCCGTTGCCCAGCATGCCCATGCCCGAGCCGAGCATGCTGCCCAGGCCCGTGGGCCCGGCGATCATGTTGCCGCCGATGTTCTGCAGGCTGCTCAGGCCCAGCGTCTGGCCCAGGCCGGAGTTCACCAGGTTGAGCGCGGCGCCATTGATGGTGCCGCCGCTCAAGAAGTTCATGCCGCTGGACAGCAGCGACCCGAAGCCTGCGCCAGCGCTGCCTGCGGCTCCTGTCGAAGCGGCCGCATTGCCAAACCCCAACATGCTGCCGATGGCCCCGCTGACGGGCGCCAGGATGGCCTTGATGGTGGGCTGCAACACCATGCTCTTGAAGGCGTTGACCAGGGTGGACTTGAAGGCCTCAAAGAACCCTTTGCCCGACTCGAAGGCGCGCATGAGCGCATCGGTCAGGCCGTTGTTGATGCTGTCGGTGACGCGCCCCCATTCGGCGTTGGCCTCCTGGGCGGCCTTGATGTGAATGCCTTGCTCCTTGGCGTCGGCCAGGGCGCGCAAGCCGGCCGCCTGCTGGCGGTACTGGTCAGCCAGCACGTCGTTTTCCTGACGCTCCATGGCCAGGATGGCGTTGCGGTCGGCGGTGGCGGCGGCGTCGCGCAGCTTGGCCACTGTGAGCTGGCCGGTGTAGTCGACGCCGGTCTGCGCGGTGAGGTTGGCGGCTTCCTGCGCCAGCACCTGCTCTCGCAGGTTTTCAGTGATCTGCAGCGCGGCGGCGTATTCCTTCTCGCGCGCCGCAATGGCCGCCAGCGTGGCCTTCTCGCCCTCTTTGATCTGCGCCACCTGCTCGCGCATGGCGTCCATTTCCAGCAGCTTGGCGCGGGCGGATTCCAGCTCCTGGTCGGTGAGCTTCTTCTTGCCAGCGCGCACCTCTTCTTCGAGCTTGAGGATCTCGCTTTCGGTCTTGGTCAGCTCGCGGCCCAGGCTGATCTGCTGATTCATCGCCGCAAACTGCGCGTTCAGGCTCGCCAGGTAGTCCTGCCCAGCCTTGGCGGCTTGGTCGACGGACTCCTTGGCCTGCTTGGTGGCGGCGCTGAATTCAAGGGTTTTTTGGCCGGTCACGCCGTGCTGCTTGCCCAGGCGGTCCAGCTCGTTGCGGTTCTCCGCCGATGACAGGCTGTGGTTGTTCAGCGCGTCACGCTGCTGCAAGATGCGGTCAGTCATGCCCAGGATAGAAGCCTGGAACCTGTCCAGCTCCTCGCGCCCGCTTTGCGCGTCGGCCTTGATCATCTCGCCCACGCGGGTCCAGCCGGCGCGGCCTTCGGCGGAGAAGATGCCGCCGCCTTCGCCCAGGGCCGAAAACTGCGCCACGATGCCGCCGATTTCGCGGCCCACGGACTTGAAGACAAACGCCACGTCTGAGGCCAGAACGATCAGCGCCTCCAGCACGGTGCCCACGGTGCGGATGACGCCACGCATGACGTCGAATTGCCCAGTGGCTTGTGCAGCGCCGCCGGCCAGATAGTCGCGGATAGCGCCGCCCAGCAGCTGCGTCAGGTCGTACAGCGCAATCATTCCGGGCAGCAGGCCCAGGGCCAGGGAGCGCTTCAGGTCCTCGGTGCGCTCTGCCGCCACGGTCATGGCGTCGTTGTATTGGTCGGCCATCTCGGCCTGCTCTGCCGTGACCTTGGCCACCAGCTCGCCGGTGTTGCCCAGGTCGCGCATGAAGGGCAGCAGATCGGCGCCGCTCTTGCCCATCAGCGTCATGGCCACGGCGCTCTTGGCCGAGCCGTCTTCAAACTGGTTCATGGCCTTGGCCAGCGCCAGCATCTTGTCTTCGGGCCGCATCGCGTTGAAGGCGTTGAAGTCCAGGCCCAGGGCCTTGAGCGCTGCGGCGGCGCCCTTGCTTTCCTCGGTGGAGCCGGCCATGTTCTTGGCCAGCTTGTTCATGGCCTGGCCGATGGTCTCGGCCGTGGTGCCGGTGAGCTTGCCGATCGAGGCGAAGGCGCTGAGGCTTTCCACCGTGGCGCCAGTCTTGATGCCCAGATCCTTGAGGCCCTCGGCGGCGTCGATGTAGCCCTTGACCATGCTGGTCACGGCGGCCAGGCTGCCAACGCCCAGCGCGGCCACTGCCGCCAGGCCCATGCCCTTGAGGGCGTCGCCCACCTTGAGGGTGGCGCTGTCCATGTCGCCCAGCTTGCTGGTGACTTGGGACAGCCCGCCCTGGACGCTGCTGACGCCCTCCAGGCTGAGCTTGATGCCGATGTCGCTGATGGCCATCAGTGCGCCCCGAGAGCTTCAGTGGCGGCGCGCGCGCTGCTCATCGGCGCGGCGCTGGCGGGTCCACTCGACCAGGGTTTCGGCTTCCATGACCTGAAGGTCGGCGATGACCTCGGGCACGCGGGCACGCGGCACGAGGCGGCGCATGCGCAGCAGCGCATCCACGCCCGCGTAATCCAGGCCGATAGCGCCGGCAAAGCCCGTGCGCCACTGGGTGCGGCAGGCCAGCCAAACGGCCAGCACATCCTGATGCTCGGCCCACAGGTAAAAGACGCGCGGCTTGTGCGCCGCGGCGGCGTCATCCACCGCCACGAGGCCAAAGGCCGCCAGGGCTGCAGCCGACTCGTCTTCTGGGTCGTCATGGGTGGGCGGCGCGTCATCATCAGATCCACGGGTGAGTTCACCGCGCGCAAGCAGGCGCGCCGCCTCCCTCAGTTTTTTTCCTTGCCCTTGGCGCCGCAGGCCTCGATGTAGGCCTTGAGAACCAGGCCAGCCATGCCGACGATGTCCAGCAGCGAATGCAGCGCCGAGCCGCTGAAGGGCAGCTCCACGCCGTTATCGTCTTGCACGCCGGACCAGCCAACCACCACCGAGTCCAAAAACTCAGGCACGGTGCGGTCGTTGTTTTCGATGGCCAGGCGCAGCTCGGTGGCGGGCAAACGCCGGGCCGTCAGCGTGAAGCTGAAGGGCATGGCGCGGCCCGCGGCATCCGGCAGGCGCCCGGCCACGGGCACGCTGACGGTGTCAGAGACAACCAGACGAAAACTCATGCCAGCACCCCTTTACAGGCAGACGAGCCGCAGCTCGTCGTTGCCAGCGGTGGTGGGCGTGAAGCGCAGGTTCTGCCCCATGTGAATGTCGCCCTCGTACTCGGTGTCACTCGGGTCGATGCGCTGCACCTGCGGGGCGTGCACGATGATGCCCACGCCCGCGCCGGTGCTGTGCGTGAAGCCCAGCGTGGTGGTGGTGTTGGCGTTGATGTCGGTGAGGAACGACACCTCCTGCGCGGCGGTGAGGTCCAGCTGCATGCTGCCCTGCACGTTGCGGTCAGAGATCGCAACGGACTGCCCGCCCAGCACGGCCTTGCGGCTGACGGTGTTTTGCAGGTTGATGCTCAGGCCGCGAGACGGGTACACCGTGCCGCTGGCCAGAGCCCCGGCGCTGTAGCTGCAGCCCAGATTGATGTCGCCGCTGTTCACGTCAGACACCACTTGCGGGGTGCGGAAGGCGGTGAGGGTGACGCTGGGGTCTGCCGTGGCGGTGCGCCCGCCGTCCAGGCCGGCAAAAGTGAAGCGCATCATGGGCGCGGCGCCCTCGTTGAGCATGATTTCCACGTTGCCCATGCAGCCGGTGGCCACGCGGCGCACGCCGTCGATGTGGTAGTAAATGGTCAGGCTGGTGAAAGTGGCCGAGACGGGCGTGTACTCCACGCGGGCCGGCGTGGCCAGCACGCTCTCAGCCATGCCGCAGGCGCGCAGCAGTGGCGCCCAGGCCGGTGCGGTGCCGGCGGTGCCGCTGTTGGCCAGCTCGACCTCGAAGCTGCACTCCACAAAGCGTGTGCCGGCCAGCTGGCCGCCACCGCCAAAGTATGGGCGGATGAAGTTGCGCTCGACGTTGTTGTACGAGAGGTTGAAGCTGGCGTTAGACACCAGGATGGCGTTGGCCGCGCCGGTGGGCACAGAGTCAACGCCGTAGGTGGCTTCCACCTTGGCCAGGATGGCGGTTTTGCGGATGAGGCGAGGCACGGCGGCTTACTCCTGTAGTGCGGTGGGGGTGGGGGCTGCTGCGGGGGCGGCGGCCTCGTCGGTTTCGGGCAGGGGCATCCAGGCGCTGCCGCTCCAGGTCCAGCAGCCACCGCCAGGCGGGGTGCCGACTGGTGCGGCAGGCGCAGCAGGCGCGAAAGTGGCGGGTGTCTGGGGCATGGTCAGATCGCTCCGGGGTCAGTTCTGCGCGGCCAGCGTGGTGCTGGCCGTGCGGTGGTTTACAAGCAGGTACACGGTGGCGGCGGCCACCGGGGTTTCGTTGTCGTCAAGCTGCCAGTCGATGGCGGGCTGCATGCGCACGTCCACCACGCCCAAGCCGGTGGTGTTGAGCGCCGACAGACGGGACCAGACGGATTCCAGCAGCGTGTCCACGGCAGCCACGGGGTCTGCGGTGCCGGTAGCGCTGCGCGCCAGGCACTCGACCTCGTAGCGGGTGGTCCAGTCATACGGGCCGCCCAGCAGCTGCGGCGTGGCGGCGCGCGTTTGCGCCAGGCGCACCACCACACCCTGGCCGCTGGCCGCGGCCACGGGGCGCGTGGCGTTGGCCCGCACGTTGCCGCTGGCCAGGGCGGGTGCGGCAGTGAGCGCGGCCACGATGGCCTGCTGGATGGCCAGGTGGGCGCTCATCAGGCGCGCTCCAGCAGCAGCCGGCTCATGCCGGTGCCGTCAGGCTCATGGGCTGCCACCAGGTAGTTGGTGGCGTTGACCACTGCGGCCACGCCTACGGGTGAGGCAGGCACGAGCGTGGTGGGCAGCGTCAGCATGGGTTGCGTGCCCGCCATGCCCAGGCCAACGTCGCCCATGGCAAAGCCGTTGTCGAATATGGCCTGCACCGCCTGGCCGGCCACGGTGCAGGACACACCGAAGTCGGCCGTGAAGGCGGCGAAGTTTTCGACGAGCTGCATGGTGGCGGCCTGATGTGCAGCTTGATCGTCAGACGATCTTCTTGACGCCTACCGCCGTCACGCTTACCAGCTGCGGGCCGGTGACGATGGTGCCGACGTAGCGGATGTAGCGCCGCACCTGCTTGGACTGCACCGCCAGCACTGTGGTGGCTGCGCCAGTGCCTTTTTGCGCGAACGTCAAGCCTGAGACATCGGCAAACGTGGTGTTGTCGGCTGAATCCTGGATCTTGCCGTCCAGGGTGCCGGTGCCTGCGCCACCGTTTTGAGTGATCAAAATCGGCCCCTCGTAGTCGCGCAGGTCGATGCCCGTGCCGGTGACGGTGCTGGCCGCGCTTTGCGATGCGAGCAGCACTTCGGCGGTGGCAGCGCTGGGGAAGTTGAACTGGCTCATGTGTTGCTCCTGCGGCGCGTGGGTGCTGCCGCCTTGGGGGAGTTGTCGGTAGTGGCCTGAGCCTGGGCCGCATTGGGCTCAGGCGCCAGGCGCGCTTTGTGCGCGTTCAGCAGCTCGGCGGCCAGGCCAGCCGGAGCCTGGAGAAAAGCCCCCACCGGCTGCACGGCGCCATCCAGCCAGAAGGCGCGCAGCACCTGCAGGTTGACAAGGGCGGACGGTTGGGTCTTCATGGCGCTGCGGCTGGGCCCGCGCCTTGCGGCGCGAGCCCTGGCTCATCAGGTGATGCTGGTGGCGCGGCTGAAGGCGGCGGCGTAGCGCACGCCCACGTCGCAGGTCTGGATGGCGCGGATGCCGGTGATCGCGGCTTGGAAATTCGCATACGGGTTCATTGCAATTTCCAGCATGCCCCAGTCGGCGATGATCACCTGGCTGAAGTCGCCGAAGATCATGCTGGCGGCGGTGAGCTGCAGCGAGCTCACGGCGCGGAAGCCGCTAACGCGGCCGTCCAGCAGGTTGCCTTCCCACAGCGGCGTGTCGGTGCTGCTGAAGCGCTGGCGGGCGGACAGCAGGGCGGCCACAGATGGCGTGGTGACATAGGCGCAGTTCTCAGCCAGGGCGTTGCCGCCCGCCACGTCAGTCTGGAACTCCAGGATGCCGGCGTAGGCCAACGAGGTGCCCGTGACCGATCCGATGCTGGCGGTGGAGGCGATGCCCGTGGGCTGGCCCGAGTTGCCCGAACCTTCCAGCGCGGCCAAGTCAATGGCAATGGCCACCACCCGGGCCAGGTCGTTCATCACCAGCATGTCAACCGATGGGCTGGACTGCATCAGCAGCTGGCGGCTGATCTCCTGGTACGCGCCAACGTGCTTGGGGCTAAGCGCGACCTGACCGAAGGCAGCGTTGGTCTCGGTGATGCCCGTGGCTTCATTGGTCAGCCACATGGCGGTGTTGGCCGAGCTCTGGCGCGGGATGGTGACGTTGCCCTGCAGGCCGCTGAGCACCGTGGCGCCGAGCTGGCCCACGACGGTGCGGTTGCGCAGCAGATCAATGAAGCTGTTGCCCAGGTTGTCGGTCTGCACCAGGAAGCCGCCTTGCGAGCCGGTGCCGGCTGTCAGGTCACGCTTTTGCACCTCATACGGGACGAAGAACCCGCCGTTGGGGGCCTCACCGACGCCGGAGCGCTTCAAGATCGCCAGGTTGCACTCGCGCTCGAAGCCGGCACCCGTCCAGTCGCGGTCCACCAGGGCGCGAATGGCGCGGGTGATGCTGTAGCGCTGGGCTTCCTTGTGTGTGAGGCCGATGTCGGGCGTGGGCATGGGCTTGTTGGCCATGGTGCGCAGCACTTCGGCCTGGAACTGCTCGACCGTGTGGCCGGCCTGGATGGACTTGAGCGCCAGCTCGCCGGCGCCCTGGATGCTGGCGGCCAGCTTGGAGATCTCGGCGGCGTGGTTGCGCTGCTCAACGGTTTCGACTTGCATGGTGGTCCTCGTGGAGGTGATGGGCTGAGGGATGGAACGGTCGGCCGCCGGGGCGGCGGTGGCGGAGGTGCCGGCGGTTTGTTCGCTGGCGTCCTCGGCCGCGTCGGCGGCCGGGTCTTCTTCGTCGTCCTGGCTGCCGCTGACCATCACTTGGACCGTGACGGTCTCGAGGCTGCGGCCCACGCCGACACTGGCGTCGGCGGGCACGGAGACGAGAGAAACTTCAAAGGGCTCCCAGTCGGTGACGCGGAAGGTTTCAATGCCATCCTTGGTCTCGACCAGCTGAGCCTTGTGGATCATGTAGCCGACGCTGACGTTGCGGCGAATGCCGTCGACAACGTCGCGCCAGACTTCTTCAGCGCGGGCGCTGCGGCCAAAGCGCACGACGGCGCGGGCCACTTTGTCAGCGGCCAGCGTGATGGACTCCACCACCCCTACGACGTCGCGCGTGTCGTGGTCCACCAGCAGGTTGGCGCCGCTGTTCAGGCGGCCCATGCGGATGGCGGGCGCTGTGCAGTCCAGGATCTCCACGCCCCAAAAACGCTGGTAAGGCGTCTCGCTGGCGAAGGCCAGGGTGGCGGTGCGGGTAGCTTCGTCCACAGCGCGGCGTTCGACGCTGAAGGCGCGGTGCAGGGAGCCTGTCTGCAGCTGTTTGCGCAGGGCCTCGGGGATGGTGGTGTCGCGGCTCATGTTGGCATTGGGCCGCACGGGGGGGTGACATTTCCACCCCTGAATGTCACCTCTACCCAGGCATGACGGCCTCGACGTTGATGGGCGCAGAAACGTGCACCACGGCCGGCGCCTGCTCCAACCGCAGGTCAATGCGCTGCGGGGCGGTGGCGCGCTCGGTGACGGCGGCCAGGGAGCGAGTGACGGCCTCTAGCGCCTGCAGCTCCCGCTGCGGGGCCTCGGCGGCCGGTGAGCCTGCAGTGGTGGCGCCAGGCGTGGCCTCGTAGGCGTGCATCGTGACGCCATAGTCGGCGGCGAGCTTTTGCGCGGCGGCGATCTTGCCGAGCGTGGCGTCAAAGTCGTAGCCCATCTGCGCGGCCAGGTCTTGCGGGGCGATGAGGCCGGCGCGCACGCTCAGGATCTTGGCTTCCATGTCGGACTTCGGGTCCACCCATTCCCAGCGGCGGCCCTGCCACTCGTGTGGCGCAAACTTGTCTATCTTGGAGGCTGGCAGGGCGCTGCCGCCCGGCAGCACGATGGCGCCGCTGAGCAGGGCCTGCTGCAGCCAGGTGGTGTAGAGCGGCTCGAGGAAGGCGTTGATAAACCAGGCCTGGTCGGCGGCCCAGCGGTCGCGCTCTTCGAGCGTGCCGCTGCGGATGCTGCTGAAGCTCACGCCCTCGAGGTCATTGGCCAGGCTGTGGTAGGCCACGCCCCAGCCGCTGGCGATGCGCTGCAGCGTGGTTTTGACGAAGGGGCCAAAGTTGTTGTCGGGGTAACGGCTCTCGAAGGGCGTGAAGCTCACGCCTGCGGGCAGGGTGTCAAAGGTGCCGGGCTGGGTGGTGGTGATGGGCTGCCCGGTTTCGTCGGCCGCGCCCACGGGGCTGATGCCGTCGGGGCTGGTGAAAAACCCAAAGTGGTTGGCGCCGTGCTCGGCGGCCAGAAGCGCGGCCAGCTTGAAGGCGCCCAGGTGATGCAGGCTCAGCATTCCCGGGGCCATCCACGGCACGCCGCGGGCCTGGCCTGGGGTGCCAACTTTGAAGCGGTGCAGCACCTCGTTGGTGCTGACGCGGATGCGGGTGCGGCTGGTGTAGGGGCCGTCGTTGGGGTGGCCATCGAAAAGGTGCAGCGCCAGCGGGCGGCCGAACGTGTCGCGCTCCACGCCCATAGTGATGCGATTGCCGCTGCCGGTGGCCGCGGTGTTGTAGCTGGTGTCGATGCGGTCTACATCGATGAGCTGGATGGCAAAGTTGAATCGGTTGCCGGCGTCAGGGCCGCGGATGAAGCGAGCAAGAAACTCGCCGTCGCTGGGCAGGCCGCCGATGAGCGTGTCGCACACGTCGCGCAGGCTCATGGTGCGGGTGATGTCACAGGCTTGAGCCCATTCGGCGAAGGCGGACTCGATGGCCTTGTTGGCCAGGCCGTCAGGCACGTCGGGGCGGTTTTCCACGCGGGCCTGCAGCTTGAAGCCGTCAGGGCCCACGATGTTGGTTTGGCACATGCCAACGAACTTGCGGGCGTAGTCGTTGTTCTTCACCAGATCACGCCCGCGCATGCGAAGTTTGTCCAGATCGGTGCGCAGTTCTTCGTTGATGCTGGCGCTGGTGCTTAGCCAGTTGCCGGTGAGACGGTCTATGCGCGCGGCGTCAAAGCGCCGCAGGGCCACGGGCGGAGTGCGGCGGTCGATCAGACGGGCGAGGCTTGAGCGCAGCCGCTGCGCCAGACCGGGACGTGCTGCGGCCATGGGGAACCTTTACTGTTGGAAGCGCACGTACACGCGGCGCTGGTCGGGCAGGCCGGCGCTGACGCGCTGGGCGGCGTCTTCGCGGGCGACTTCGGCGCGGTAGCGGTCGCGCAGGGTGAGCAGCTCGGCCGGCGTCATGTAGCGCAGCTGGCGATTGCCGATCATGTAGTAGCTGACCTCACTGTTGGCGCGGCCCTCTATGACAGCCTCGATGGCCTCCAACGTCTTGCGAGCGTGGCTGCGGCCATCGGTGGCGGTGGCAAAGCTCGGGCGCACGCGCAGTGAGCCGGTGCCCACCGTGTAGACCTCGCCGGCCTTGGAGACCTGAGCGCGCCAGGTGTAGGTGCCGGCCACCCAGGTGGCGGTTGTGGCCGCGGCGACGGTGACCAGATGGTCGGCGCCGCTAGCGGCGGCGCTGAAGGTGTAGCGTTGCGCGGTGCTGACCAGCGTGTAGGTGAGCACCCAGCTCTGATTGGCGGGGTAGTCCTCCAGCGAACGCTGCCACTTGGCGGTGTCGCCAGCGACGATGATGTCGGGCTCAGTAGTGGGCACGCTCATAGCGTCTCCTGCACCATCTGCAGCCCCATGCGGCCCATCGCCACAAACGGCTCTTGGTCGCTCACATCGGCCTCGGCAAACAGGTCGTCAATCTCGTCCTGCGTCACCGTCATGCCCTGAGCGCTGCAAGCCTCGTAGACCGTGATGGGGTCACCCGGATAGGCGTCCGTCTCCACCCAGGCATCGTCCTGCCACGCCCAGAACACGCACGGCACCATGCTGGCAAAGGCATCAGGAATCTGCCCGGAGGAGACGAAGTGCGTGGCAGGCTCGGTGCCTGTGGGGCTCAGCGGCGTGATCCACATGTTGGCGTTGTGCGCCGGGTCCAGCGTGACGGCAATCTCACGGGCCAGCGCGACCTGCGCGGCTGGAATCACCATTGAACGGAAGATGTCGCTCACAGTGTCACCCCCGTCTTCTGTGCTACCCAGCTTTCAGTCGCGCTGATCTGACTGGCGTTGGACTGTGCGCCTCGGATGATGAGGCTGTACAGGTTGCCGTTAAATGGCAGTGAAGCCCCACCACGGCGACCGATGTACAGCGCTGCGTTAAGGTAGTTGCCAGACCCTTGCGAGGTAGTCACCGCAGCGGCCTGCGCGCCGTTGGTTCTGATGACTGCCAGCGGCGCGTTGATGTCGCCAATGCCAGTCAGCACTTGAGTTGCCGGTGCAGCTATGGTCGCGACTGCGCTGGCGACAGTACCTCCAGCAGACACAAAACTAAAATTTCCTAGAGAGGCGTTGGGCGCATTGATGTTGAAAATGCCGGTATCGGTTGCGCCCGTGTTCAACTCGACCAGCATGCCCCGTGCCGCATCACTCAACTTCCTCACCCCCGCCCAGACCGTCATTTTGTCCGTCGCGGAGAAGTCCACGCTGTTGGTCAGCAGCGAGTCATCGGTGCCGTCAAACGCCAGATACGGCAGGAAGCCCGCAGTGTCGTAGTCCGTCGCAGCGGCAATGCGCTGGTATGCGTTGCTAAGCAGGCTGTTGGTGACAATGAGTTGAGCGCCCCAGAGAATATAGGATACGCCGCTAGCACCAGTAGTGCTTCCGTCCGAGGCAGCAGTTGAAATTTGAACTGTACATGCTGTGGCGCTATTATTAACTGCGCCAGACAAA
>Ga0068877_10000521_pt1 | contig 33236 bp, 22 predicted proteins | sample NOAtaG_FD_66437 | JGI IMG/M metagenome (GOLD analysis project Ga0068877, IMG submission 66437) | Freshwater lake microbial communities from Lake Erie, under a cyanobacterial bloom - NOAA_Erie_Diel6S_1000h metaG | ecosystem: Environmental > Aquatic > Freshwater > Lake | place: USA: Ohio, Lake...
CCTTTGGTACCTTCATTGCTTATTGTGATGCGACCGGGCTTGGTTCCGTCCCATCGAAAGGTTCCTAGCTCTTGCCATGGCTTTTGGTCTGGCTGCTTCGTTTGATCAACATCGATGACGGACGTGCCCTCCGCGTGTTCGATGTTGATCTTGACGGATTTTGTACGATTCGAACCTGCACTGTAAGCCATCAAAACCCGATACCTTCCGTTCAGCGATTCCTTTGTTTCGAAGATCGCAGAACTGCTCGGGAATTTTGCGTCATTGTCATGAAGGTACCCTGTGCCAACCCACGGCTTGGTACTGCGGCTTGTAGCCCAATGCCCGATCAAGGTTGCTTTCGCATTGTCAACGACAATTCCGCGTAGGCTCTTCACGGCGATGTCTTCTTCGAGCACTTCTTCGTACTCCAGCACCTGTCCATTCTTGAGAAGGATAGGGCGAACGTCAGCGTACGAAACCTTCTGGACATCGCATTGTTTTGCAATCGCGAGAGAGGCAATCGTGGATGCAGATTCTCCCAATACCATGAAAACCGGTTCCATTCGAATGGAGCCGAATGCGATATGTGAGCTCGATAAACATACCGGAACAAGCAGGTTCGTAGCCTCGGCGGCCTTGGGCAATACTGACCCCATCGAAATCGGGTAGGGACCACGCGTCGAAACTCCAATGTCTCCTTCGTTCTGTACGAAGCCTTCCGGAGTAATATAGCGTTGGACGTTGTGCGAATCGATCGTGTAAGATCCCATTCCAATGGAATCGCGAATCGGGTTCGTTTTCAAGATCTCGTTCTCGGTCATCACGAACGATCCGACCATACGGCGAGCTTCGCGAACATAGATTTGATGCGGCCAGTTTCCGTTGTCAAGAAACTCATCTTTTGCCAATCCCCACGTCGCAAAGACTTCGCGAACATCGGCAGGAATGTTGGGATCGTTGGCCAGATAGTACATCAACCCTTGTTGGTATTGACGATGCTCATCTAGTATCTCCCGCCTACGTTCGTACGAAGCCGTCGGATAGTCGTAGTTTCGGCCAATATTGTCTGTGCTAAAGGGACCATGATTGTTCGTATCCGTTTTGAAGTTTGGAATCGGATCGAACTTTCGAAAGCCTTCGCGCCAGCCCGCATGAAGCACTCGACCTAGCAATTCATATTCTTTCGGATCGTAACCTTCTGGCTTCGGGAATGGGACTCGATTCGCTGGATGATTGGTCAAGCACATTCGATAGCAGTAAGCCTGGACGCGATGATCCGCGCTTCCGTACTCTCCCGGAGGCTCTTTACTGATGCGAGGAAGCACGCCGCTCGATGGATCTCCTGGAATCCAATAGGCGCTCATCCCTGTATTGAATACACCGAAGTGATGGCGATGATGGAGTACTCCCACCTGTACGCCATTCCACTTCTCGCCGTATTGCGAGTTGGCTTCGCGCCCAACATGAAACGAGACCCCCGCAGCGTCCATCAAATCACCTTCGTAGGTAGCGTCAATGAACATCTTTCCAGAGTAGACCGAACCGTCGAGCGTCCGAATCGACTCGATGCGAGTGCCGGTCTTTTTGATTCCGGTTGACGATCGATCTAGATAAGCATTGCGGACAACGTCGATCTTTTCTTCCTTCACCCAAGCGTCGAAAATCGACTCTGCTACATGCGGTTCAAAGATCCACATCGTTCGTTGATTGCCATCGATCGCGGCGTTTCCTTGCCCTTGGTTTCCATAAGACTCTTTGGGTTGATGGTTCCACGCTGACGGCTGATCGTAGTGTTTCCAAACACGATGGTAGAACTCTCGTGACAGGCCGCCAATCACCGCCTTGTTACCCGTGTCCGTCCAGCCAAGACCACTGCTCGTTAGTCCACCGAGATGTTTGTCGGGCGACACGACAATCACGGTATGCCCCATCTTCTTCGCTTGAATAGCTGCCGTGATAGCCCCCGAGGTGCCGCCATAGATCACGATATCAGCAGAACGATTCTCTGAAGCGGCCAAAGCAGAAGCGAAGCAGCAGGCCAACAACATAGCCAAGGAAAAGGGATTTCCCCTTCGTAGCACGTGCGAATTCATGGTAGGTCAAGTTTTGGAGAAAGGATGCGTCTACCCGCGTGTTTGCGGACGGCCTCTTATTGTACAGAGCAATCGAATTCCTTTCGTGCACGTCACCTCAAATTGGGACGCGATTTTTTCTTTTCTAGATGCGGTATTTCTCAAAGATTTCATGCGAAGTTGCCTGTCTCCGATCAGGTCGATTCCGTTTCATAATACAGCGACTCGGTGAAAGAAAATTACCCTGTTATCGCAAACTCGTTTCCCACAAAAGCAATGGCAGATCGAGTCGCTTCATGTAGCGTTGCCGAACTTTCTCGAACTGGGAGTCTATGTTCTGCTGCGCTTGCATGGTCGCAGCCCCGACTCGGATCGCTTGGTCGATCTGCTCATTGTTTCCCCCGCTTCCCAGAGCAGCAAAAGCACTCTTGAGTGATTCTATTTGCGGATCTTTCTCAATTCTCTCGACTGTCTTTCGATCTTGACGGTTCGCATCTTGAGTTTCCTTTACTGTCCAAATCGTCTCCCATCGATCATCAGGAAGCCGAAATGCAAAGCTAGACTCCACTGTCGCTTCACCGTTCCTTGAGGACGCGGTGACGGAAGTTGCTCGCATATAATCTTTACCCAACTTCTCTGCTTCTCTGATTCCGGCTTGGAGCCAGAGTGGCTTCGAATCATCAGTCAGCTTGGAGGATGCCTGCCTAGTAAGATCGTTGAGTAACGACTGCATTTGGGAATAGAGCAGTTGGGAGATAATCGGCCCTAGTTCCAATGTCGCATCGCGGATTCCTGCACGAACCATCAGATCGTTTGTACCCTGGAATGCGATTGCTTCTACATACGAGTATCGAAACAATGCGACTCGCGCACTCCATTCTCGATCGTCTTGTGGTCGAGCCGGGAATCGATCCCCTAACTCGGGTGATTCGGTTCGCCATGGAACATGCTCTTCCTCAAGTAGTTTCGAGATGGATGTTGCATTAGTAGTCTCAGGGGATTCGAGTCCAGTAAACCATGCCCATTGTGCTTGACGAATGCCACTCGGGCCAGGAGAGTCAATTCGGGCGATTTCTTTTTTCGGCAACGTTACGAAGAAAAGTTGACTTGGTATATGCTCCGTTGCCTCAAGCCATTTCTCAGCTCTTTCGAGTTCCATCTCGAGAACACGGGGAGCGGGCCAGTCATCTCGATTCTTCAATAGCTCCTTCACGCGATCGCGAATCTGCGTGTATGAAATGCGTTCACGGTCCTCGCTTTCCTGAGCCAGCTTCGGATAGAGTGGCTCATTCTTTTGTAGCCAAACTCTGCTAACAGCAACCAGTGCGTTTCCGTCACGATCTGTTCCAACCATGAGTCCGACGATAACCTTGCGATTCTTCATAGTGATCCGCTCGAATATCGATTTATTGGTTGCATTGGAAGCTACACGAAGATTCGCTTGCGCGCGAACTACGGGCTCCTGCATGGGCGCAATTACCACAGTCATCCATGCGACTCCAAGACTCAAACCAAACCTACGAAATGCGTTCATTGTGGTTTGCGATCTTCTCACGCCTATCAAGGTGACTGTGCCGTCGGGACAAACCAAACATTGCGAAAAACTACTGAATTGCCGTGGTCCTGAAGATAAAGTGGGCCTGGACTCGGGGACTCGTCCAACTTGCCGGGAGTTTGAGTTTTGAGCTCCTGCCAATCATGTATCAACACACCGTTGTGCTCGACCCGTATCTTGGCGTTCTTTATCTTGTTGCCAGTTCCATCGTACCTTGCATGGACAAAGTCGATATCATACGTCTGCCAATTCAATGGTGGGTAGCACATATTGATTCGAGGTTTGGCGATTTGGTATATCCCACCACATTCATTGTTTTCCCCCTTTAGGCCGAATGAATCTAGGATTTGCACCTCATAACGTCCTTGAACATAGACGCCGCTATTGCCGCGGGCTTGACCAACATCCAGAGGTTGGAATGGAATACAGAACTCGATGTGCAGTCGATGGTCTTCCATGAGAGCTTTCGAAGTGCCACCCACCCCGAGCCCAACAGCGGAGGTCGTCTCACCCACGAAGTTGTTTTCGCGCGGACTGTAAAGAATGACTGCTTGCGAAGGTGGCATTCTCCCCAGGGTGTTGCTTTCGCGAACAATCTTGGTAAGAACACCCAGTCTCTCTTTCTTTTCTTTCCCACACACTTCTAGCGTTCCGAGCTTCAGCACGACCTCAAATGAGTCGCTGCTCGCGGTGCACTCGGCTGCATCCTCTTTCAATATACAGTCTACTTTTTTGTCGGGTTCGTTACCTTGGAACCCGTCCCCAGGTAGTCCACCTTTTAGCAATTGCACGCGAAGTGACTGCGCACCCGTGGCGACAACCTGCGCTCCCCAGTTGCCGCCCCACGCATCGATGACGCCTCGATACTCTCCTTGAAGTCGATAGAGATTGCCCGATTGACGAGCCTCCGTAGAAGTTTCAGTCGATGCTCCGGATTGCGGATGCAGCACGATTAGCACAACGAAGCACAGAAGAATGAAACTGTATTTGCGAGCGGGACGTTTTTGGTTCATAGCGAGTGGTTTGCTTCCCATGGAGTCCCCTCCAGAGTCGTTCAACCGAAGTTGCTTGGGCGTCGGGGCATCTGGCGGCTAAACGGTGGAGCTTCGCGGGGCGGAAGCTCGGCGTCGTTTTCTTCCTGCCATTGTTCACGTTCGCAATCGGTTGCGTAGTACTTCAACCAGCATTCCATATCGTTTTCTTGCAGGCAGTGCCAGTGGAGGTAGTTGCGATGGTCCGCAATGCGTTTCTCATACGAGGGTAGAATATCTCTTGCGATCAAGCAGTATAGTTGTCGGTCGCTAAGATGGTCGGTCAGGTCCAAAACGACGCGTTGGTCGTAGAGTTGGCCGATCGTTTGCCAAAGTAGTTGCTTCACTTGGGCATCCGACATCGATTCTGGATTGGGTAGTTTAAGTTCAGGTTCGAACCACTGACTGATCGGTAGTGTTGGCGCACGTTCCCAAGCCAAAATGGAGGCTAGAAACTCATTTTCTTCCGACAAAGACATTTGTCGAAGCGTTACCAAGTCTACCGATTCATCCAAATACGGCTCGAGCTCATCGCGCAACTGAGCATTCTTGAGCAACAAATCGACTTCACTTTCAGCCGGTACAGGTACTTGCGACATCACCAAACGTCCGTGGGACTAGATCTTCACAACGAGCTCGCCCTCCAAAGGCCTCTCTCACTACCTCCAATGTATCCAAGTGAGATTGGAGATTAAAGAAGCGACTTCAACAAATCGCGACTTGTCAAAGAGTTTTCAAAAAGTCGTAGATCAGAAACCCAACAATCGCTATGTTTTGACAGCTCGAATCCTCACGATCGTTACAATCGTTACGAGTTCTCACGCGTAATTTTTATGTACTGCGATCAGAAACGTTCCGCGAGCCAGTTTTTGATTTGCTCAACGAGGGCCGGGTCTATTCCACCTAGTTTTTCGTATTCTTCCGTCGAGCCCGTCGTTGCTTTTTGAAACCAATGGTTGAGTCCAGGCAGTACAAGCCACTGAATGCTAGATTTTGAATTTCGCGAGGATGTGGATTGAAGCGCTTTTCGGTTGACGTCGGGTATCACTTCTAGATCATTTGCTCCCCAGATGGCCAAGGTTGGGCAACGTAGCAGCATCCAGTTCTTCGCAGGGTCCGTCTTCAAAAACTGCTGACTGCTAGGCTGTTGCAATTCCATCACGTCGGCGAGCAATTGCTGTTCAATACTCTTTCGAATCTCCTGTAGCTCCGATTCCGATTTTGGACTCGGTAGCGTTCTTTGGATTTCACTCCAGAGGCTGCTCACAAGCCTTCGCACCTCGTCCGGTTCGGAACCACTGGAAAGGCTTGCCATAGCGATTTTGTGAACACCTCGCTGTAGCTCTTGCATTGTTCGCTGGTCACGTTCGCTAACACGCTGAAGACTTGCGATGCGAGCACTTTGGGAAAGTAGTAATTCGCTACCGTTCAATCCAGAAGGAGCTAGCAAAATCAGGAACCGGACCCTCATGTCGTTTGCAGCAATGGCTGTTGCGAAGGTGGCCCCTTCTCCATGCCCCAGAATGCCGATTCTGTTCGCATCCAACTCGGGTGTCGAGAGAACAAACTGAAGTACCGCGCGTAGATCCGCGTCTGCATCTAAGGGAGTGTAGGGGCCAGACGGTTCATCGCTGCTTCCCATTCCACGGTCATCCATTCGAATGGACGCGTATCCCATCGAGGCAAGAGATTGCGCGAGATCTCGATAATGAGCGTTGGTTCCAATCGTTCCGTCTCGGTCTTGCGGACCATAAGTTGATACGAAGATGATGACTGGCACCTTGCTGGAACTCGACGAAGATTTTCCGTCGATCGATGGAACGGTCAAGGTTCCTCCAAGCCTGCTGACGGTATCATTTGTTTTCCGCATGGAAGCGTTGGATGATTGACCAACTGGAATTGTGATGGCTTTTTCGTTTGAGGCATATGTTCGAGCGGGTTGCTCTGCCATTTTGATTTTGACCGATGCATCGTCGGCCGTATCCGACTGTGGGAGTGTGGCCGATTTCGTTGGTGCAGTATCCTCGGCCGATTGTTTCGCTGGAGAGTCAGGGCGAGTTGGTGTTTCTGCCTTCTTTGTTTCGATCTTAGATAACTTCAATGGGATGACGGTTCCATTTCGACTGAATGTCCCCAGCAATATCTCATTGTTCGGATCGAAGGATGCTCGGTACTCGGATTGGATCGATGGGATTTTGAAGACCAAGGGCGAATCTGGGTCGGAAATCAACTCGACCGGCTTACCGATTAGTCCCGTCGCCAGCGAGTCGAACAGGATCTTGGGGGCTTTCTCGTCCGCATACGGAGGGGTCGTGTAGATGCGAAACCGCATATCAAATTTATTCTTGCTAGCGACGGATGGAAGATTGTCAGTCCAAACAGTATCCGCGCCGAGCGTGCTCGATGATTCAACCGGGATATCCGCTACTTTACGAAGCTTTATCACAAGTGTTTGCGGTCCAGCGATCAAGAGTCCAGTGACCTGCTCGACGGTTTCCAGCTTTCCTGCAAATTTCAATTGCTGGTTGGTTGAAACATTTACCCACTCAAAACCCCAGTCATCCGGCTTGGTACGAATGTTGTTCAGTGCGATGGACTCTTGCGGGCGGTCTGGTGTTATGACAGAGCCCGAAACCCGTTCGGACTTCGGATCCTTCGCAAGTCGAACAATCCAACGCAGATGCTCTTGAGGCGATTCAATCCAACCCGCCCAGTTCTCTACGTTTGATTCAGAGTTGTTCGGTTCTTCGGAGAACGTGCAGGACGGACAGAGAAACATCGACGACGCAATCCAAAGAGAGCAAAGGATGCGAAGTAAAAGACTTGTAGCAATAACAGGATCAGTCCGTTTCATAGTCGTTCCTAGTAAGTTGGCGGATTATGCCAAATATCCTACCTGTTCTGACATGCCAACCCAATAGCCAACTGGATTAAGGCAAAAATTCAAGTATCTGTGAGCGGAGCCTTAATCCGAGTCTATTTTTTCGGCAGTGTTGCCGTAATCCGACTATTCTACAGCTACCACCTATGCGGTTTGTCCCTAGATTCTTGATATCCATGGCCCAGCCCGTGGCTCCTCGTATCTGTACGAATATATTCGTCGCGACACTTTTCACGTTGCTGCTGGTCATTGGTTTACTCAATCTGTGCGTGAATCCTTACGGTCAATACGGTCGACGAGGCCTAACACCAATTGTCCAGGATACTCGATCGCAAAAGACTGACCTCTTCAACGCTTTTCCCGCTCCCGCCGATGGATTGATACTCGGTTCTTCGCGGGCGATGAAGATCGAAACCTCCTACTTGAACGAAAGAACTTCTCTAAGATTTTTCAACTACGGAGTAAATCACGGAAGACCTGAGGACTATCTCGCGATTTTGAGGATGTATCAATCGCAAACAGGCCGTCTGCCCAAAGCGGTTGTCCTCGGAGTCGACATTGCAGCACTCAACGATACGATCCCGGCGGACGCTCGCATGAGCAGTGAACCGCGATTGTTCCGTCATATTCAAAGAGAAATTCCATGGCACGAAGAGTTTGATCGATACTTCCAACTCTTTAGCCTTCACCAAACAAAAGCCAGTTTCCAATCGCTGGCTCGTCTTCGAAAGCGAAATTCAGAAGATTGTGAGCAACTGACGCAAGAAGAGTATTTCGGTCCAGACGGAGTAATCCACTATGCTAGGCGAAGCCGAGAGATGGAGCGTGGGGAGTACGATTTCGAGGCTGCTCTCGAATACAATCAGCGTGAGTTTCAGGCATTATTTAGCAACTTTCGGAGCCTATCCTCGACACGACTTCGATTTCTTCGTGAGGCTGTCCAACTGTGTACAGCCAATGATTGTCGAGTGTATCTCTTTACGACGGTCCATCATCCGAGGCTACGCGAGTTACTAATCACGAAAACTAAATTCGAATTGCGAGAGTTGGAAGCCATCGAATGGTTGCATCGCTTATCGCAAGAAACCGGCGCCAGGTTTGTCGACCTAGGAAGGGTCGAGTGCTTTGAAGGAAATACTACCTCGTTTGTCGATGGCATCCATCCTTTAGAACCCAATACTCGCAAAATGGTGGACTGTCTTTTCCGATTCACGAAAGAGCCTGTATATGCTCTTCAATAGCTATATCTTCTTACTCGTCTTTCTACCAGTGGTCCTGTCGTTATGGTGGGGGCTGGCACGTTGTCCAAACTTGAGACTAACTTCCTTAGTGGTGGGAAGCTATCTCTTCTATGGTTGGTGGCACTGGGAATACACACTGCTGTTACTGGCATCCACTGTTATTGATTATATGCTCGGGCATCTCATGGCCAAGCGGGAGCGTTTGAGCGATCGACGTATCTTTCTTGCGTTATCTTTGGTCTGCAATCTCGGGATGTTAGGGTACTTCAAGTATTGCGGCTTTCTTTCCGAATCCATCAATGGTCTTTTGGAGACGCTTCGTTTCGGAACGCCACTTTATGTTCCGGACATCTTGCTGCCTGCTGGGATCAGCTTTTATACATTTCAAACGTTGAGTTACTCCATCGATATCTACCGTGGGGAAATCAAGCCAGCCCGCAGCTTGATGGCATTTGCGGCGTATGTCTCGATGTTTCCCCAGCTCATTGCTGGCCCCATCGTGCGTTACAGCGACGTCGAGTTGCAGATGCGCAATCTACCATCGATTCCTGATTGGCCTGGTATAACCAAAGGGATATGGTTGTTTGTCATCGGCATGAGCCAGAAAATCCTGATTGCAGATACAGTCTCGCATGCGACCAGTCCACTACTTACCGATATGAACGCATTGCAATTTTTCGGTGGTTGGTGCGCATTGCTTGGCTACACCGTCCAGCTCTACTTTGATTTCGCTGGCTATAGCAATATGGCCATTGGTCTGGGGTTGTTCTTCGGATTTCAGTTCCCGCAGAACTTTGACTCACCTTATCAATCATCCAACATTCAAATGTTTTGGCGTCGTTGGCATATGACGCTCTCGACGTTCCTAAGGGACTATCTCTATATTCCGCTCGGTGGTAATCGGTATGGCAAGATACTGGCTTGGCGGAATCTACTGGTGGTGATGCTGCTCGGAGGTATTTGGCATGGTGCAGGGTGGACGTTCGTCCTCTGGGGCTTATTGCACGGTTGTCTCCTTGTTGGGTACGCGATGATCCCCAATTTCATCAAAGATCACACACCGCGCAGCCTCGGTATGTGCCTGACACTTATTTGCGTTATGTTCGGTTGGCTGCTCTTTCGCTCCGCCAGTGTTGCTATGGCATACGAATGGAGTACGGCTATTCTTGGTGGGCATGGATTCGAATCGAATGTACTAGCCATCTTGACGTCGCAGATGTTTCTATTTCCGCTTGCTGGAATACTAGTTTGTTGGTTCGCACCTAACGCAGAACGTGCCACACCGCAGTGGACCCCCGCCGTCGCTGTATGCCTAGCGATAGTTCTAGCGTTTTGTATTCTTCGATTCGATGCAGAAAGCCCTTTTCTTTATTTTCAGTTTTAAACAACCATGTTTCACGTCGAAATTATCGCAAACCCCAAGGATTGGCAGAATCTGCGTACGGAATGGAATCGATTCGCTGGCGATCGACTCTGTCGCCGTTTTGAATGGTTGCATGCTTGGTGGGAAGCGAACCAGTCCGATTACGATCTTTCGATCGCCAAATTGACGACCGCGAATGGAGCGTTGGCTTTCCTACCGTTAGCCAAGCAACGCGCGTGGATTGCCGGGGCACGTCTCGTTTGGCTAGGAAGTGGAAAAGTATGCTCAGATGATATGGGGATGTTGTGCCATGAGAATGACACGGACGAGGCCGCAGTTGGATTTGCGAAATTCCTGACCTCGCAATCGAATGGAATGACTTGGGATCGGCTCGATCTTGATGGTGTAAGAGCCGATGACGTCGGGATGAATCGGCTACTGGACCAGCTTCATGTGATCGATCCGAATACCAAGATCGAACGACGTTCTAGCCTGAGTTGTTGGGTTGTCGAGTTGAAGCAGAATTGGCCGACTCAACACGACAGCTTTTCAAAACGGGTGCGAAAACTTTACAGGCAGTGTTCCGGATTCCATGAGGGGAAGAGTGTTTTTGAGATCGCCCAGACGGCCGAACAATCCATAGAGTTCTTACGAGAGATCGAAGCTATCCATCAATCCCGCTGGGAAGAACGAGGTATTTCTGGCTGTTTTTCTTCCTCCAATTTCGTGGAATTCACGATCCAAACTCTGAAGGCCGCTTGGATCGACGAAGTCAACCGACCCTACATTTGTCGGTTAAGTTCTGGTGGTATTCCGATTGCAGGTGCGGTGACTTTCGGCGTTGGTGAGACTTTGTCCGTTTATCTTTCAGGGATGAATCCCGATTTCAGTTCCGTTCGGCCGGGTTGGCAAATGAATTTCTCACTAATTCAATGGGCAATCGAGAAGGGCTATAAATATCTAGATATGATGCGAGGCGATGAGGAATACAAATCCCGGCTGGGTGGTGTTCCGTACCCGCAAGTGAGATGGATCATCACCGCGCCGCGCTGGTCCTCACAGCTTCGTGGGCGTGTGTACAATACAGCAGCGTCGGTGAAACACTGGGCAACGAATTTTTATACGCCCGCGATGGGACATTGAGAAACTAGATATTGAGGAAACTCGGGTCGAAGATGGGGCGTTCGAACACTCGATGGTGGTTATTGCGTCTCTCAGCCATCTTCATGGGGTTACTCCCATTGTTCGCATTGGAGCTTTTGGTTCGATGGACTTGGAATCCGCATCCTGCCGTTAGGGTTGATCCTTTCTTGGATTGGAGTGAACACGCTCGACTTTTTGAGCCCAAAGACGATGCCTTCGTCATTCCTTCGTCGCGATTTCGATGGTTTGCTCCTGTAAAGTTCTCTGCAAAAAAGTCCAAAGGTACAAAACGTATCTTTTGCCTCGGCGGCTCAACCACGCAGGGAGAACCGTTCAAGCCGCCGACTGCTTTTCCAGCCTGGTTGAGAATCAATCTGGAGCTAGCTAATCCGAGTCAATCACTGGAAGTCCTCAACTGCGGTGGACTTTCGTACGCCAGTTATCGGCTATTGCCTCTGGTGAATGAAGTGCTCGAATACGAACCCGATTTGATCGTCCTCGATTGTGGCCACAATGAGTTTTTGGAAAATCGAGAGCTAACCGAATGGAAGGCCTTGCATGAGCGTAGCTTAGCTCTTCAGGCGTCAAGGTACCTACGGGTTGTTCAGCTACTTTCATCGATACTAAAGCGAGATTCGCCGACGACTGAATCGATACGAACGAAGCTGGAACGCGATGTTCATGCGTTACTCGACAATCAAGGTGGATTAGAAAAATATCATCGGGCAGAATTGGATCGAGACTCTGTTGCGAAATCCATGCGATGGAACGTGCAATCCATTGTGGAAGCATGCCACCAAAAGCATGTTCCTATACTACTATTGATTCCGACATCCAATGTACTGGACACTCCTCCGTTTAAGATCGAATCTAGCCCGGGGCTCGACGGTGCGGCTTTGCAAAAGCTGGAAAACTATTGGTCTACCGCAATAGATCGTTCTAGCGATCCATCAACTGTTCTTGAGGCGATGCATCAAATTTTACGACTAGATCCCGAGCATGCGGGCGCGTTGTATTGGTTAGGTAACCATGCCTATCGAGAAGGACGCTTTGACGATGCGGCTTACTATCTGAAAAAGGCGAGGGACTATGATGTATGCCCCTTGCGAGCCAATGGGGAATTGATGCAATCGATCCGAATAATTGCTGAGCATTCTGGTGCTTGGTGCTTCGATGTCAATGCGCTCTTTGAATCGATTTCTGAGCACTCGCTGGTAGGAGATCGTTGGCTAGTCGATCACGTTCATCCTCGAATCGAGGGACATCAGCTCATGGGCGAAAAAATAGCGGAATTGCTACTTTCGAATCGGTGGATAGATCTTCAAGAAATTGAATGGAAATCGCATCGGATGGATCGTTACCGAAAGCACTTGAGCGGTCTCAGCGACGATTATTTTCATCGTGGTAAGCAACGATTGGAAGGGTTGCTCTTATGGACTCAAGGACGTGCACGATTAGGAGGTTTCGAAAAACCGAAGTAATGTCATAAGTAGTCGTTCGTAAGCGAAGTCCAATGCGACAGCCGTATTTCTTTTTTGGGACCCACAGCCACCAGCTATTGTTTGCTATCGAAGTGAAATGCTAGCGTCGGTGTCGGTGTTCTTCTGGCAAAGTCTTCCCAGACGGATCTGTAGGACGATTTGAATCATTGAATTCGACCGTCAATGACAGAATACTCGTCTCTATGCAATGGTGCGCCGATAGACAGAGAGCCGCGTCGCCATCGATCTTTGGACGAATGAAGCGAGCGGCGGATGAATGGTCACCATCCCTTTTTGAAATGCAAGTGATGGATGGTTCATCGCTCACGCGTCGGGTTGTTACAATGTAAGGGCCTTGTTATGTCTCATGGACTTTCTCTTCGTCTTTCTTTCGTTGCGGCCATGTTTGCCTTGGTGGGGCAGACTGCAATAGCTCAAACGCCAACCCCCAATTCTTGGCGGACATCCCCGCTCAATACTTTTGCTCGATTTCATGGCATCGGCTATAGCGATGGATACCATGCATGCAAAGGGAGTGATTGCGGTCCGAAAAAGACTTGGTTTTTGGGAGAGAATGTTTCTAGCTTCTATGGAGAACCAACAGCCCCCACCGCGCGAGCCGTTCGGGCAAAGCAACCAAGCTATGCCTCGTATCAAGCTTCACAGCAACAGATGCGGGTAATGCCGCGGCAATATGATGTAGAACTAAGCCCAGGAATGTCCTTCGCTCACATACCTGAGAGTGAATCGCTTCACGCGACTCCACCGAGCCCGCCATTTCCAATTGCGCCGCAAAGTCTTCAGTTTGCACCCATTTCGCCAATGCAGTCTGCGTCACCAAGTGATCGATTGCCCTACGATGCTCCCCGTTCCAGCGTAGGTAGCGAGCCAGAAGCAGTGCTTCCGCTGCCTCAAAAGCCGCAAACCCGGCGCGTGGTTCCGGGGACTCATTCATTGATGATCTCGCAAGGTTGACATCCTGCTCGGCAATAGTCAATAAATCTTGCCTGGCGACGCTAACAGGAAAAAGGAGTGCCGAGTCCTAGATCCAGAGATGCAGTTTGCCGTCTAACCTATCAGGCAAGGCTTTATCTACCCAACGGCGAATTTGCGAATCGTTGTATCTGGTACTGAAATGCCCGCAAATCACAACTTCATTTTGAAAGTCGTTGCGTCTTGCCACGATATCATCTAGATGCGTATGTCCGTGCTTATGAATCTTTTCTTTGCGGTGATCCGGGGCAACGAAAGTCATTTCGGTAATCAAGATTTTGGCGCGGTAAAAGTCTGGATTCGCGTCGAGTCCCTCCGGAGCGGTGTCACCGGTGTAAGCAACCAGCGGCACTCGGACTTCGTACGTCACATCGGTGCCAGCCAGTTTGATGTCACGAATCTGGTCGCCTGACAGTAACGAGTACTCTGGCTTAAGTTTGCGGCGGCGGTCCCACACGATAAAACCGAGTGAAGGGATCGAATGTTTGGTTGCGTGAGTTGTTACGACGAGTTCGCGTGAGAGTTCGACTTCCTGGTTGGCTTCCAATGGCACCAGGTCACAGGGCAATCGTCCTCGATCTAGCCTAGAAACGCATTTCAGCATCGCGTCGACGGATGAAACTGCACAGCCTGGCATGTAGATAGTTGGTTTGTCCATCTTCATCATGCGACGCCGTGCAACGTACGATGGCAATGCCGCGATATGATCCAAATGCGCATGAGAAATGAAGTAACGCGGCAAGGCCATGAAATCCCATGGTTGTGCCCCCAGATCAAATCCAATCTTCAACTCGGCAATCCGCCAATACGATTGGACTGCGGCGCGCGAATACCCGTCAATGGTTAAATTGGCGTGCGTCATCCCGAGAGTTGGGGCGTTGTCTACCGATCCGATGGTTTCAGCTAAATGTGCATCGAACGCGTCATTACTGGATGTTTTGCGTACCTGCGGTCTGTTGCTGGATTTCGGTTTATTGTTGGAGAGTGAGTCTGACACTAGTCTACTTCTGAAGAGTTTTTTTCTCGGAGTCGAGTGCTAAGAAGCTGAGATGGGACGATTGGACACGACTGGTGAATGAGGTGCATTCGCAGCAAGTTTTGCAACTCGCCAATCCATCAATTGTAATTCGACTTTCTGAAACCCATTGTATTCATTGATACTCGGGCGAAAGGCAACGTCAAATAGACCTGAGTGGGTATTGAATGGTTCGACCCAGTCCGCTTGACCAAAGGCGACGGCGCGCATCGTCGTTCCATGTTGTGCGAAACGCACGGTGAAGTGTCGATCTCCGCTTCCCATCGTTTTAGCAGGTTCCGCTAAACTGACATTGCTTGCTACGAGAACTGGGCGAGGATTCGCAGCGCCAAATGGCGCTAGTTTCTCGATCCGATGAACTAGATGGAGACTACTCATCTGCTTAAGAGTTACTTCAGCATCGATTGTTAAGGATGCGACCGGTTTCTTCCCGCGAAGGCGTTCGGAAACGGCTTCAAGGAAAGCTTCGCGAAAAGCCGGAATGTTCTTCTCCTCGATCTTCAGTCCGGCGGCCGCTTCGTGACCACCGCAAGAAAGGAGATGCTCGCGACAGCTCATGAATGTTCCATGCAGATCGATTATTCCTTGAGATCTAGCCGATCCTACTCCTGGCTTCTGGCCCACGGAATCGAGTCCAATAATCACAATTGGACGGTAATATTTCTCCGCAAGTCGACCAGCGACTACGCCGATCACACCGAGGTGCCAACCAGTGCCAGCAAGTACAAATCCAGGATCGTTTTCAACATCAAACTGTTCCTTGATCTGTTTTGTTGCTGCAATCGTAACACTTCGTTCCAAGGAGTCTCGGTCGCTGTTAAGACGATCAAGATACTCTGCTAGAGCCGTCGCACGTGCAGGATCTTTGGTAGTTAACAACTCGACTCCCAACTGCGCTTGTCCCAATCTGCCGGCGGCATTAAGCCGCGGAGCAATAGTGAACGCGATGTCCTCTGCGCTAAGACTGCTCTTGCCGACCAACTTCGCTTGCTTCAAAAGAGCAGATAAGCCCACGGGGGCATTCTGAAGCATGAACTTCAATGCGTTGCGAACGATGTTTCGATTTTCATCCAATAATGGAACAACATCTGCAACCGTTGCGATTGCAGCAATGCACGTCGCTTCTAGCAAAAACTGCCGATGGGCCGCGGTAACTTTTTTGTTTTCGCAAGCCGATTGGCAAATCGCCCAAGCTAATTTGAACGCAACACCACCACCACATAATCCATGGAATGGATAATCAAAATCGGGATGCGCCGGATGGACGATGGCCAAAGCGTCCGGCAATTGAGAACCCATCGAATGATGGTCTGTGATAATCAGTTCTAGATCATTCTCTTTGCAGAACTCCGCTTCGCGTACGGAATTGATCCCACAGTCGACGGAGATGATCAACTTTCGGCCGCGTTGCTTCAGCTTTTCTAACGCTTCGCAGCTCAGCCCATAGCTATCTTCCAAGCGATTGGGGATAAAGTACTGTACGTCCGCATCGAGTAGCTTTAGGCAATTGTAGAGTATGGCCGTCCCCGACATGCCGTCTGCATCGTAGTCCCCATAAATGGTGATAGGGACATCGTCTCGAACCGCGCGAACGATGCGTTCGGCAGCAATGTTGATATTCGGGAGACTATCTGGCTCGCGCAACTCCGAAAACTTGGGGTCAAGAAACGAAGTGATATAAGTGGGGTCTGTGATACCACGCTGGTATAGAAGCTGTGCAACCACCGATTCAATATTCGCCTGTTTAGCGAGTGATTGAATGGCATCGCTGTCGAACCCACGAAATAGCCATTGCTTGGCCATAGTCGCATCCTTGCAGGGGAGCATTTCAAAATGACGCAGGGCAAGCCACACACGCTTGCCCCGGAAGATTGCTTCCTGCTTGTGAATGGGATTGCTCCGCAATCCAAATACCAACAACCGTTACCAAATGACCATGACGAACCGATGCAAAAATCGATCCTCCAATGGTCGAACTACTTTCTCTTTTCGATGTGCAGCGTAACGCGTCGCAGACGAGGGCTGTACTTCTTGAGTTGAAGCTTTTCTCCCCCTGGCCGTCGCAACATCACGTAGTTGATATCCCCGGTTTCTTGACAAACGAGGAATGTGGTTTCCTTTTTCTTTTTGCTCTTCGCCATGATCGATCTAACCGCTAATTGTTTTGATAGCTACTGGAGTGACTGGGAGTAAATAAACTAATTCCACTCCTTCGGTTTCGGTACTCAGCCGTCCAACTCGCGTATTATGCTGTCGTTACTCTTGGCTGACTAGCTCAATTCTTCGGTGTTTTCGGATGGAACCCTGAAGGAATCGCAAGCATCCAAACGGTGGTTAACCGTTGTAACCGCGCCATGCCCGGCCCTTGACCAGTAGCAGCTTTGCCAAAAAATTGTCAAAAACGCGGAATATCTCGCGTAACCCTCAAATTCGTAGTCGGCCCATTCCGAGAATGAGGACTACGGAGAGTTGAGTGAGTCCTTTCGGGGATTGCTCAGGTAAAATAGAGATTGCCGTAAATGGGCAAGGGCTGTTTCCGGTGTGCTTTTCCTCCTTTTCCAGAATGCCCCTCCAAATGGGGTAGGGTTGTCATATGGCTCTAAACGAACGAGATTCTCTTTTGGCGTCAAACCCATTGTTTTCAAATTCCTTGGAATCCAAACTCAAGGGACGAAAGTGGCTTCGTGCACTGCTGGGGCGGGTGCTTTCAGACTACGATTCTCGAGAAGTCCGTCGTATCAATTTTGAGCCACTGGAGTCGCGTCAATTGATGGCGTCGGACTTTTTTGACAGCACTTCTCTGGCAGCAGATAGCCTTTCCATTGCTACCAAAACGAGCGGTTACGCATACTACAGCCAGTTTTCCAATCTTCAGGCAGAAGGGGAAGGTGATTCTGGCGAGGGAGAAGATGCACCAAATTTGGTCGAGTTTGCCAAGGCGTTGACCCAAGCGGGAGTTCGGTTCTTTGGTGCGGATTGGTGCCCAATCTGTACTCAGCAAAAGGAACTGTTCGAAGAAGGTCAAGTTTTCTTGCCTTTCTTGGAAATGACCAATGCGGATAGAACGCGAAATGCGACCGCCATCAGTGAAAACGTTACCCAGTATCCGACGTGGGAGTTTGCCAACGGATCGCGAGTGACTGGATTGCAAACGCTTCAGCAGCTATCGACATTGTCGGGTGTAGCTATTCCGACGGGGAGCAATCCAACCTTCGTAGAAATCCCCAATCAAACAGTACTCAATGGAGCTCCACTGCATATTCCGGTGGATGCTTACGATCCGAATGGTGGTCCGTTGACCATCACTGTTCAGAGTAGTAATCCATCTGTGATTACAGCGGAAATGATTGGTAATCCCAAATCGCTTCGATTGGATGTGAACGGATATGGCGAGATGGTTTTTCGATTGTTTGCTGATGAAGCCGCTCGGCCGGTTGGGCGAATCGAGTCGTTAGTGAATAGTGGATTCTACAACCAATCAGCATCGAACAAGATCATATTCCATCGAGTAATCGATAACTTTGTTTTGCAAGCTGGCGACCCAACGGGAACAGGAAGCGGTGGTTCGACTCTCCCTGATTTCGACGATCAATTTGACGTCGACTTGCAACATGTTCGAACAGGCATCTTGTCCTACGCGAAGTCTTCCGATGATACGAATGATTCACAATTCTTTATCACCGAGGGACCACAGCGACATCTCGACTTCAATCATTCGATCTTTGGTCAATTAGTTGAAGGGGATTCGAACCGCGAAGGGATCTCTCGAACCCAAGTGTCTAGCTCCCGGCCTGTAAATGAAGTGTCCATTAACAATGCAGAAATCTTCAACGATACGGAAAACGGACTCATTCGACTCAAGGCCCTAGCAAACACGGGGACTTCCACGATCACCGTCACGGTTCAGGACTCGACAGGCCGGACATTTAGCCGTCAGTTTACAGCGACTGCTGCTGCGGACACGGCTAATGGTGGGCCGTTCTTGAGCGACATCACACTGCCGACATCCATCGTTGCCGGCCAAGAGACGACTTTGCAGCTCACAGGGAATGACGTTGAAGGTGACGCGGTATTCTTTGACGCCACACGTAGGGGTTCCGTGAACTATCAGTTCACGATGAACGATGCGACGGGCCAATTGAAACTGACGCCGCCAGCCAACTACACAGGGCCGCTAGAGATTTCTGTTGGAGTGCGTGCTAGGTCAGGAACCCCAACCACCCAAGATACATTTGACACGCAGATTCTAACGTTCAATGTGGTTGCTGCTAACAACCTTGCAGCCCCGACCGGAATTGATTTAGCGACCGTCTCCGACTCGGGCTCCAGCGGTACCGACAATTTGACGAACGCTGGATCGATGCAGTTCGTCGTTTCTGGCACGACCGTGGGAGCTACGGTCAATCTACGTGTTGGAAGTACTATTGTTGGAACGGCGGTTGCTACCGGAACTAGCACCACGATCACAACAGCTCTTGTTGCTCAGTTAGGTCAGGGTGCGCAAAGTATCGTTGCGACGCAAACGCTCGATGGGCAAACAAGCGCGGCATCGCCAGCGTTGGTAGTGACGTTTGATAGCTTGACGCCGGCAGCTATCGGAACTTCGTTCCTCCCTACGAGCGCCAATGTGGCTACGCCATTGTCTGTCAACCTGTCCCATCCTGAGGAGGGGCAGGGGCTTCGATACACATTAGAAAATGCACCAGCAGGGCTAACGATTGATGCGAACACTGGAGTCATGACTTGGACTCCGACAGCCGAGCAAATCGGAGCTAGAACTGCAGAGTTACGTCTGACTGATGCTGCGGGCAACACTCAGTCGCAACAACTTTCGATTGCCGTTGCAGATGCCGCAAGAGTAACTGTACAGCTACTCCCGTTTGATTTGAGCGGGAACGCTCTGACTTCGTTGTCGATGAATCAAGAGTTCAATTTGCGAGTGGTCGTGACGGATCTTCGCGTCGACGGCAATCCAGATGGAGATGGTGTTTTTTCGGCTTACATGGACATCAACTACGATCCAGCCTTGGTAGAAGTCTTCGGCAGCACTCCAGTTACTTACAACGGTAACTTTGGGAATGGTCGCTCAACGCCAACCCTGACTACACCAGGTCTAATCGATGAGTTTGGCGCGTTTTCGAGCTTCACCGCTGGACCAGGTCGCGATCCCCAAGTCGTCGGCGTTATCCGGATGCGGGCCAAAGGAGCGGGACAATCTGTGTTCACCGCCGATCCAGCAGAAAATCCTAGTCGCGGTTTTTCCGTGTTCAAGATCGACGGTGCCATTCCATCGAATCGAATCAACTTTGTAGCGAACAACGTCGCTGTTGGACGAAATTTTGTTGTTACAAACGACACCTTCAATTTCAACGAAGACACGACCAACAACAACTTGACTGTTCTCACGAACGACACCATCACTCCAAGCTCCGGAGCAGTTCTTACGATTCAGTCAGTAGGCACAACCTCCCATGGAGGAACGGTTTCCATCACATCGGACAGCCAACGATTGACCTATTCGCCGGCTGCTAATTTCAACGGCCAAGAAACTTTCACCTACACGGTTCGTGATCAAACCGGTGCTACGTCAACCGGAACCGTCACGGTCCAAGTGAACCCAGTGAACGATAACCCCGTTGCTGTCAATGATACGGTTACGACTGTCCGTGCTGGTGATCGCGACGTTTTTGTAAACATCTTGGCCAACGACAACTCTGGCCCAGACGCAACCGAGACGCTTGTGGTTACTCAAGTGGGAACTCCATCTCAAGGAGGAACGGTGCGTGTTGCAACCAGCGGGACGGGAGTTGTGTATACGCCGCGCGTTGGCTTCACAGGCAATGAAACATTTACTTACACGATTAGCGACGGAAACGGTGGGACCGCTACAGCGACAGCGACCATGGTTGTCGGGCCTGCGGTTCCTCCTCCCACTGTGGCGAATGATTCATTCAATGTTCAAGAAGACGCTGCCGCTGCGACCTTTGATCCATTGGTGAATGACACTCCTGCCGCAACGGGTGATACCTTAACGATTACCAGCGTTCAAGCTCCAAACGGAACGGCAACGATTACAACAAACAGCACTCGAATCAGCTATTCTCCTCGCGCTAATGCGACGGGAACAGAACTGGTTGTTTACACCGCGCGCAGCACCAATGGCGGCTCGGCGGTGGGAACCATCACTTTCAACATCGCCGCTGTCAATGACGCGCCGGATGCGGTGATCGACAATCTAAATGTGTTGTCGCAACCGAATCAATCGTTGGATGTTCTGGCAAACGATATCAATGTTGATACAGGTGAAACCCTGATCATCACAGCCGTCACGCAGCCACCGACTGGTCAAGGAACAGTTCAAATCGGTCCAAACGGGCGAACATTGATTTATAACGCTCCGACGACCGAGTTCACTGGGACTGTTACTTTCTCCTACACCTTGGGAGATGGAAGCACCCTCACGGATACTGCCAATGTGACACTGAACGTTCAGAATTTCCGACCTCGAAACGTAGGTATCGTACTCGACAGTCCAGTTCAAGGGCTTTCGGTGAATGCGACATTCGTCCCATCTGTCGGCGGAAGTGGTTCGACAAGCCAGCCTGTTGTTCGAACCTCAACCGGTGTGCAAGTTAACAACATAGGACCCGGTGAAGTAAGATTCGAGATTCCAAAACTTCCGTTCCTTGTGGGAGACGCGAAGACAGTTGTTGTTCAATCTGCCTTCAACGATACGGATTCGCTAAACACCTCCGTGCAAGTTGGTAATCGACACGCGCGATATGTGGACATACGGGACTTCATGGGACGAAACCTTCGCAATGGAGTAACTGCCGCCGTTGTGCCGAACCAAAGTGCACCTTGGTTTGATTCCCAAGGTGCGTGGAGAAATTACAGCAATGTCAGTGTTTCGTTGAATTCTGCGGGGTCGCAATTAACCGTCCGTGGTACGAGTCCAACCAATCAGCAACGTGAAGCAACCTTGCCACTGACTGACAGCCGGGTACAAGTTCGTGCTCGCGAAGGAAATGCTTCTCTCGTACGAATTGGTGGTACACCGGACCAGGTGTTTTCAACCACAACTTCGAGTACCAATGCCGCATCTGGTGAAGGGGAGGCATCTCCGAATCTGAATGCACAAGCGGTGGATCAAGCAATGCAACAAATTCGCTCGACTTCAGCCGCCGTGCCTGTAGATGAAATTGATGCCATTGCTAGAGGCGCGGTATCGAACGGTTTCCGGCGAGGGTTTAGAACTCGCTAGTTGGTCATGGTCCTAAGTGAATGCCTATCGTTGTTTCTCCATTTGCTTGATATTTCTTCTGCCCCTTCAGTTGGTAGCTGTTAGTCAGGATGTTTGGTTTTGGGCTCCGCCAAAGCCAATTGGAGATGGTTCGGATTATGAAGCGATCGGATATGAATTAAGTCAAGGCCAAGGTTGGTCCACTAATTTTTCAAACGAGTCTTGGCGAGACTTCTATAAAACATACGACCCGATTGGTTACAAACAAACGTTGGATCGTCGCAGCCCACTTGTTGCAGATACGAACCGGCCTCCGTTGTTTCCTACCTGGATTGCCGTTATCTATCGTTTGGTCCCGCGCGGCCCTTATTCGTCTGCTGCCATTCGTCTTAGCTTGGCAGCTGCCATCGCGATTGGATGTTCAATCGCCGCAGCATGGGGATGGTGCTTAGCCAGCACGTCATCTTCGGCATGGTTGCGGCAGCATGCGTTTTGGCTTGCGTGGTTCGCGATGATCGTCGTATTCACTGAACGCAATCTTCGAAACTATGCAACGGATTTTCTGACAGAACCTTTCGCACTGATAGGCTTCTCTGCTTTTGCAATACTGATATGGTGTGCTGTTCATCGGTCCTCAATCACGTTCGCAATCTGGTCCGGGATTGCGTTCGGGTTCCTCATTCATTGCCGAAGTGCATTTGTATTGTGGATACCTTTTTTGCCAGCTTGCCTTTGGCTCTCCATGGTGAAGACGGTGGTTCCAAACCGAACAAAATGGAAACTGATCCTCACGTTTTTCATTTCCCTTCTTCTCATTGTCGCTCCGTGGTGGATTCGCAACATCATGGTCCTTGGCGAGCTACAGCCACTTGGGACAAAAGGGCCGACAACGCTGCTAGGAGGCTACTGTGACGAATCGTTGAATGCCGGTGGAGAATGGCAATTCGGTCCCGAGAAGCGACTTCGTGAAGAAGTCTATGGTCGGCTTGATCTTGGGAGTGCAACGAGTCAAGAGTGGATTGAGACAGAAAAAACCATTGCCAGCGAAGCTTCCCAAAGAGTCGTCCACTGGATTCGCACGAACTTCGCGTCACTTCCGCAGCTAATGGTTCAGCGGGTTGTTACCGAATGGAATCCTTATACTGGCAAATCGCTTCTGTTCAAGATTCTTGCATTGGTTGGTGTGACGGCATTGTGGCTGCAGGATCGCCGCATCCTGCTTTGGCTCACGGTTCCGCTCCTCGTCAATTCAGTCGTGGTTGCAGGAACCTACAGTCTTGGTGGTCGGTTCCTGGTCCCGACCTATGGCTGTTTCTATTTGTTGGTTTCGACCGGCTTTCTATACATGTTCTCCGAGTTCGCACGCGTATTAGGGTCTCGAAACATGCGTGGGACGTCGAAAATGGACCGGGATGCAAGTAAATCGTAGGTTGGTTATAATCCGACGCTGCGGTATTCAGAAGCGAGTCTTTATCACGTCCATGAACGATCAACCCTACGGTATCCCACCGAAATTCTGGCCTCCAAAATTGACACCTTGGTGGTTTCGTATGTTGGCTCCGATGCGTCGATCTGCTTTGAAGAAGCAGCGAATGTCGGACGTCGAATTGCGAGGTACCGATCAGTTGGCCCGAACGGTGGACAACGGCTGCGGTGTGTTAATAACACCCAACCATTCGTTTCATTGGGATTCGTACTGCCTTATTCAATCTGCGGAACGGCTCAGGCTACCTTTCTATTTCATGTCTGCCTGGCAAGTCTTCGCAGCAAGCCGCTGGTTTGAATGCGAGTCGATGCAGAGATGCGGTTGCTTTAGCGTGGATCGAGAAGGGACCGATATACAGTCGCTAAAAACGGCCGTTGATATCCTGCAATCGAAGAAGAACCCTCTCGTGATTTTCCCCGAAGGTGATATCTACCATACCAACGATGCCATCACACCATTTCGAGATGGAGCCGCTGCGATTGCGCTCATGGCTGCTCGAAAATCAGAAAGACCGATTTGCATCTTGCCCGTTGCGATCAAGCGTTGGTATATCGAAGATCCAACAACCAGCGTTTTGCAAACCATTGCGAAGATTGAGCAAAGAATGCTATGGGACCCGAAACCACATCTACCGATTGTCGAGCGAGTCTTGAACATTGCCCAAGGCTTGATTGCTCTCAAGGAAACAGAATACCTGCATTCGCCACAAACTGGGACGCTCGCTGAACGCATCGGGCGCCTCACAAATCATCTGCTCGAGAATGCAGAGTCGAAATATGGACTTCAACCTAAATCCGATTTCGTTCCCGACAGAATTAAAGAGGTGCGAAGGGCTATAATCAGCCTTCGCGAGCAACTTCAGACAACATCGACTGCGGAACAACAAGACAATTGGAATTGTGATATGCACACGATGTTCTTGGCGACACAGTTATTCAGTTACCCAGGAAACTATCTTCTAAACGAACCGTCGATCGAACGAATCGTCGAAACCGTCGACAAACTAGAAGAAGACATCATGGGTGCGATTTATCCAACAGTGCATGGGGAAAAACGAGTCATTGTTCAGTTCGATACACCTATCCAACTCCCCAATGGAAAGGAACGAAAGCTTTCGGCAGCTGACTTAACCGACAAAATTGAACAGTGTGTACAATCCATGATCAACCACCTTAACACATCATCAGAAAGCGGAATGCCCCCCGATGTTCTCCTTGCAAAACGTTAGCAAATCCTTCGGCGATTTGCAGGTGGTAAAGCCTACAACGATCGCTTTTCACGAAGGGGAGTCCACGGTACTGATCGGCCCGAGCGGATGCGGAAAAAGTACATTATTGCGATTGCTCATCGGTTTGATCGTCCCAGACTCGGGAACTATCGAATTTGGTGGAGAACGATTAACCTCATCCAATATTCTTTCCCAACGGCAACGCATGGGATATGTGATCCAGGATGGTGGCCTATTTCCACATCTCACCGCACAGGAAAACGTTGGCTTGCTCGCCAAGCATTTGCGTTGGGACAAAGGGAAGATCGATAAACGAGTACGAGAGCTTGCTGAATTAACGCGATTACCTCACACTGCACTGAATCGTTATCCGCTCCAGATGTCCGGTGGTCAACGCCAGCGTGTCGGTATCATGCGCGCTTTGATGCTGGATCCTGCGGTGGTTCTTCTCGATGAGCCAATGGGGGCTCTCGACCCGCTGGTGCGTTTCGATTTGCAAGAAGATTTGCGTAACATCTTTCGAACGTTGCGCAAAACCTCCATTATGGTAACGCATGATATGGGTGAAGCAGGATTCTTTGGAGATCGCGTATTACTGCTATCCGAAGGATCGATTGTCCAAGACGGCCAACTGCAAGACCTCATCGACCGACCTGCCAACGAGTACGTTACTCGATTTATCAACGCCCAACGAATCCCACACGCATGAACTCCAACAGCACAAAACCAATGGCCCGAAACGGTGTCGCATTGCTATTGGCAATGTTTTTCCTAAATGCTTCAGCGCAGGCAGATCAGAACAAGATTCAAATAGGGTCCAAGAGCTTTACAGAATCGGTGATTCTTGGCGAAGTCTTGACTCATTTGGCTCGGTCCACGGGAGTGGAGGCCGAGCACCGCGCTGAGCTTGGGGGAACCCAAATTCTTTGGCAAGCGTTGCAGGCAGGCGATATCGATGCCTATGTGGATTACACCGGAACTATCCGCGAAGAACTGCTCAGCGACGTTCTAAAGCAAGGGGTTGAGGTTCGGAGCGAACGAGACATGCAAGAACAAATGGCGAAGAAACAGGTCATCATGTCCGACCAACTTGGGTTCAACAACACCTATGCTCTCGGAATGAGAGATTCGGTAGCAATCGCAAAGAATATCTCAAAAATCAGTGATTTGCTGAATCATCAAGACCTGGAGTTCGGAATCAGTGACGAGTTTATGGAACGCAAAGATGGTTGGAAGCAGCTTGCGATCAAGTATCGTTTCCCTAAATTTGATGTGAAGACCATGGACCACAATCTTGCGTATCGTGGCTTGGAGCGAAACTCCATTCAAGTTACCGACTTGTATACAACCGATGCGGAAATCGAGTACTATCGACTGAGAGTTCTCGAGGACGATAAAGGTTTCTTCCCAACGTACTACGCCGTTGTGTTGATGCGAAGCGATCTGAAGGACCGATTCCCGAAAGTAGCAGATGCTTTGCTCTCGATCGTAGGAAAGATCGATTCCAACACGATGACTGCCATGTCCGCAAACGTGCGATTAGATCGAGAGTTGGAAACAAATGTCGCGGCAGAATTCTTGAATAAGAATCTCAACCTAAATGTGCCTCTCGCCCAGGTCGACGCGTCAGCCGAATGGAGGCGATTCTTTTGGCGACTCGCGACCAACACCAAAGAACACTTGTTTCTAGTGCTCGTTTCCCTGGGATTAGCTATTTTGTCCGCGATTCCCTTGGGAGTATTCGCGGCCAAGAATGAGCACGCGGGTAATTTCATATTGAGTATTGTTGGAGTCATTCAGACATTGCCATCCATGGCATTGTTGGTTTTCATGATACCGATCTTCGGACTCGGTGCTGTCCCAGCGATTGCTGCATTATTCTTTTATAGTTTGTTGCCGATTGTCAGGAACACGTACGCCGGTCTGACGCAGATACCGACACCGACTCGAGAGTCGGCAGAGGTCATTGGATTGCCCAGTAGTGCTCGGTTAAAACTGATAGAACTCCCCCTCGCGATGCCTTCGATTTTGGCAGGGATCAAAACAGCCGCAGTGATCAACGTCGGAACCGCGACTATTGGAGCATTGATCGGAGCTGGCGGGTATGGTGCGCCTATCCTCACTGGAATTAGACTATCCAGCATCAGTCTGATTCTTCAGGGAGCAGTGCCCGCAGCCGTCATGGCCGTGCTGGTGCAATATCTGTTTTCTTGGTTCGAACGTTGGTGTGTCTCTCCAGGCCTTCGATTGAAGTGATCTGAGTTGCGGATTGTGGACTACTCCAAATACGTGCTCCAGCGTGCAGCATCTACGTATTCTTGTATCATCTGATCGCATTCCACTTGTTTCAGAACGCCCAGCAAAACTTGGTGATTGACTTTCTTCGCAAACGCTTGCTGCAAACTAGAAGTGTCGTATTGCGCGAAGCGGACCATGTCTTCGATATGACTTCCTGCGATTAGTTTCGAGACATGAAACTGTCCGTCGTCCACCAAGAATACTTGTGCCTCGTTAGGCAGCCCAAAGAGGTTGTGGAATGAACCCATCACCTCTTGATAAGCACCAACTAAAAACAAACCGACATAGTAGTCTTCATTTTCTCGCCACTCTGGCAGTTCCAATGTTTCCTTAACGTCTTTCAAATCAACGAACTTGTCTATTTTCCCATCGGAGTCGCAGGTGACATCGACCAAGGTTGCGAAATCGAGCTTGGTTTCATCGAGGCGATGTATTGGCACAATGGGAAACAACTGGCCAATGGCCCACGAATCAGGAGCGGAACGGAAAAGTGAAAAATTACACAGATACTTGGCCGCCAATACTCGTTTCACTTCTTCAAACTCTTCGTTCGGAATCCGTGCGTTTTCCGATTCCTTTAGAGCCCGAGCGCAGACTTCCCAGTAGAGGACTTCTCCTTTGGCGCGATCCTCAAGAGAAATCAGTCCAAGATTGAATTGCGTATGCAGTTCGTCTTTGTGTTCGATCGCATCGTGGTAGTATTCTAAGTAGTTCTTGCCATTGATGTCATCACAAAGCCATTTGAGTTCCGTGATCACCTGTGGGTCATCTGAATCGATCTCCACTTCGGGTTGATCATCGGCAAAAGTCTCTATCTCCTCTCGGATCGATACGATCAACACCGAGTGATAAGCGGTCATCATGCGTCCGCTTTCGGTAACCAGATTTGGGTGAGGCACACCCTCTTCATCGCAAACGGAGAGTATGGAGTAAACAACGTCGTTCGCAAACTCTTGCACGGTGTAGTTCATCGACGATTCAAAACGGGTTTTGGATCCGTCGTAATCGACGCCTAATCCACCACCGATGTCGAGATAGTCGATACCAAACCCTAACTGGTGAATCTTCGAGTAAACGCGAGCGGCCTCCTTCATCGCGTTCTTAACTCGCTTGATATCGGTGATTTGGGAGCCGATATGAAAATGCAATAGTTTGAAGTGCTGCTCCATCTTCGATTCGCGGAGCAACTTTACGCTTTGCATGATCTCGGAGGTCGTTAAACCGAACTTCGCCGAATCACCACCCGAGCTTGCCCATTTCCCGGAACCTCTTGTGTAGAGTTTAACTCGCAGACCGATCCAAGGGCAAACTCCTGTTTGGCTGACGACTCGAAGCAACATCTTCAATTCGTTGAGTTTCTCGATCACGATGATGACACGTTTGCCTGCTTGTACTGCTAAACACGCAAGTCTACAAAACGCTTCGTCTTTGAAACCGTTGCAGATAAGCAGCGTTTCAGGAACTTGGTCTTGTGCAACGGCAGCGTACAACTCAGCCTTGGATCCGCATTCTAAACCAACACGCAGTCTGCCACTCTCTTTCAAAAACTCTTCCACGACTTCTCGTCGCGGGTTTACCTTCATGGGAAAGACGGGAAAATGTTTCGCCTTGTACTCGAATTGATCAATGGCTTCCTGGTAGGCGGAAGTGAGGATTTTGAGTTGATTCGATAGTATTTGCGGGAATCGCAAGAGCAGCGGAAGCTTCATTTTTTTCTCGTTGACCAAATAGTCCACAAGATGCTTCAAATCGACGGTCCTCGGGTCGTTCGCACTGGGCCTGGCGGTTATGTTGCCAGATTTATTGACGTCAAAATATCCTCCTGACCAATTTTCGATCCCGTAAATGGTTTGAACGCGTTGAATAGATTGGTCATTCATCAAGATAGATATCCCCAGCAGGTTAGTGTGACTGCAGATTTTAATGAGTCCTGCAGCATTCTCTAGACTGGCTTGTCTTGTTGCGGCAGGAAGTTCTCAATAGTTGCAAGGGTGCGATCTAACGCTCCTCGATGGGAAGCAGCAACCTTCTTTGCGCGATCGCCGAATTCATCTCGTAAGGTTGGATTCGCTACCATCTCGCGAACCCAAGGTAACAATTCTTCTTCGTTGACGAACTGCTTGCAGGCGTTTGCTTGGAGCAATAACCCGACAATGTCTGCAAAGTTCTTAGTATTCGGACCGAAGCTTGTAGCGACTCCATAGGCACAGGGCTCAATCATGTTCTGGCCACCTCGATTTCCAAAACTACCACCGACAAAGCCAATCGATGCGAGCCCCCACCACCATTTCAATTCGCCGATTGTGTCCCCCAAAAAAACTTCCCAATCTGGATTGGGATTAGAAACCATGTGGTCCGAACGTTTAGCCCAGTGGAGACCTTTACTCTGGATTAGCTTCGCGACTTCGCCAAACCTCTCTCGATGCCGAGGGACGATGAGTAACTTTAGATTGGGAAATTCAGGGCGTATCATCAAGAAAGCATTGAGAACCAGCTCTTCTTCCGGCTCCTGAGTACTTCCTGCCACCCAAACGATTTCGTCATCGCGAAGCCCCAATAGCTTGCGCCGTTCGACAATTTCGATCGCACTTCGGTCAGGCTCAGCTCCGTCGAATTTAATGCTCCCCGTGACCGAAATCGCGCTGGGTTCCACTCCCAATTGAAGGAATCTATCCGCGTAGGTTTCGTTCTGGGCTCCCACCCAATCCAACGTGCGGAGGATCGGCTTCATGATCCAGGAGATTTTCTGATAGCCGCGAAAACTCCTTTCGCTCAGTCTTCCATTAAGGACAAGGACTGGACATTCCTGTTTTTCCGCTTCCTTTAACCAATTTGGCCAAACCTCCAACTCCATGAGAAGAATGAGGCGTGGCTTGATTCTTCGAAACGACTCCTTAATCGCCCAAGAAAAATCGAATGGTGCAAAGAATACGCCATAGTGAGGAAATGACTCTTTCGCTAAGTCGTAGCCGCTGTCTGTGGATGTAGAAATTGCAAAATGAAGGTCGGGTCTACGGTCTGCGAGCGCTTGTACTACCGTTCGCATTAACTGAACTTCTCCAACGCTGACCGCATGAAGCCAAATTGTTTTGGAGCCTGGTTGGCTGGCAGTAGATGTTGCACCAAGGATTTTTTCTCTCCATCCCCGTTTGTATCGACCGTGCCGAAGAACCTGATAAATGATGGATGGACTGATAAAACAAAGCAAGATTAGGTACAATGCATTGGTCACGACGATCATCTCTGAGTATCCTTGGGCGAGTGTGGATTGCCGCTCGACAACCTTGTGCTGTTCGACAATCTTAAGGTGCTTTCGAAAGATATTGACAAGTAAATGACTGACTCGATTGCTTTGAGTGAGACCGGAACGGCTGTTTCTGGCCGATCGCTTCCGTCGTGGGCTGTGCACGCCGTCACGATTGGAATAATCGTCATTTCCCTACTCTTAGGATTTAGCTTTTGGGCTGATTGGTTTATTTCGATTGACCGAATCGTTTGTACGATTTGTGTCGCTATCGGGCTGATCATATCTATCTCCAAGAGTTGGTGGAACTCTGATCAGCCAGCCAGATTCGTTGCACCCTGTGTTTTGTGGTCGCTCGCGGTGATTTTTTTGGGACTAGCTATCACAACAAGCCGGCCAAAGTTCTACGCGATAGCCCTGGGATTTTCGGTAGCGGGTTGGTTTGCAGCGCAGATGAAAGGAGAAAGCGTAGGCAACGCCATAGCCATAGGATTGGCATTTATGGTTCCTGCGCTAGTCCGTGCATTCGAAGAACGCAAGGCCTTTGCCGAGATTGAGTCAATCGCCGTTAGCGTGACTTCTGGATTGGCAGATGTTTTCGGCCAATCTCATTATCGGGAGGGCAACACTCTCTACTTCGGATATGGGATCGCAGACCAGTTTTCTTGTGTCGGAAAATGGGACAGTATAGTAACTTTCCTGGGAATTAGTTTGCTCTGCGTTTTTGCTTTCCGGCGAAGTTTAGTAAGCGGTTTCGCGACTTGTTCACTCGCGTTTTTTGTTTGGATCGCGGTACGGGCTACGGCGTGGGTTGTGTTGTCCCTGGTAGTATCATCGACTCAACAAACTAGCGAAACGGCCCCGATAACCGTGATGAATTGGACGTTTGGAATAGAGATAGGATTGTTTTTGATCGGTGCCCTGTTGATCATCAGCCTGGATCAGCTCTTCAGTTCGCTGTTGGCACCGATACCCGTCGAGTTTATCAATCCGGACTTTCCCTTGGTTGCAATTTTCTGGAATGCGATGGTTGGCTTGCCCAGCCTGAACCCAGAAGTACCTAGCCGAGCAATGGAAATAGAGGATTATGCGGAGGAATTTCCAGTATGAATGACAGGACTTGGCTTCAGTTTGCTTATTGGTTCACGCATGAAAGCCTAAAGATTTTCACAGCCCCGATGAGTGTCTATGGTGGAGCCGTAGATGCAATGAAAGGTTGGAAATACTCTCGCAACTCAACGATGTTTTGGATCCATCTACCTGCGTTTCTCGCACTGGCAAGCGTCTATCTGGCGTATGGATTCTCTGTTTTCGAGCGAAAAGACTCCAAAGTCCAACGCTATGGGGTCGAGGGGGAAAGAACTCTTCCGACAAAGACTCTGGAAAACATAGCCAATACGAAGTTTTCATTTTTGGAGCCAAACAGAAAGCCGGCAACCCTTGAATCGGCTTTCCCTACGGAGCGTGCGAAGCGTGCATTTCAATTCGCAAGCCTTTTGGCCAAGCAAGTTCTTTCGTTTCAGCCAAACAGCGTCCCAACTCGATATCGGCTCGCTTTGATGAAAAGCATTGAAGGAGAAGACGAGGAAGCTCGGGAAATCATGTTCGATCTTGCATCGGGTGATTACGGAATTTATCCGCCTGCAAGTTGCTGGGCTGCTTCCTGGATCATTCAAGCGAAGGAAGACAATCGAGAAGTAGATATGAAGGATCTTGGGAAGCATCTCAAGAATGCGACTTCGTGGAACGATTGCAACGTGAAACTTGTTTCTATTTTCTCAATGGTACTGGAGCAGAATGGGCTTTCGCCCGCAGCTATTGACGTTGCTGTCGATGCCGCGAAACGCGATCGCGCCTACAACCTTCAATTAGCCAGACTTTACAGTCGAATCAATAATCAGGAGGGACTTCGTCAAGCCTCTTATGCGGCTGAAGAGTTTTTTGGGGCAAAACTAAACACAGGTAATGAACGGGATGACGATCGATTAGCAATCGCAGAAGTTCGAATGCTCACGGGCCGACTGCCACAGGCTGCTTCTGTCTTGGAGGAAGGGCTCATGAACAATGCGAAAAGACCGTTGCTTTCGCTGATGCTGTCCAATGTCAGAATCGCTATGTTTCAGCAATCGATTGTTCCAGGCCAGAATGGAACCATGACAGCAGATATGGCCCGACTCGAGTCGGCTATAGATGCAGATCCAAGTAATCCTTCTATTTCCGAACAAGCGGCTAGGCTACTGACACAAAAGATCAAGCCGACGAGAAAGATCATCGATGCACTTCGCAAGCAGATTGATTCTGGGATTACTACGTCTGAGTCTCATAGCTTGTTGGCTCAAGGTTTTTACCTCATGGGGAATGAAAAAGAAGCCATCAAGAACTGGGAGTTGGCTATCGCAAAGAATCCAAAGGATTCGAATTCTCATAACAATCTTGCATTCTGTTTGTTCAAGTCAGCTTCTCCTAATATAGATCGCGCTCTGCAGTTGATTAACACCGCGAACACTATTGCACCGAACAATGCGGAGATCCTGGACACATTCGGACAGATTCTGATGGCTGCGAAGAAACCAAAGGAAGCCATAAACAAGTATGAACAGAGTATCGCAGTCGACGAGAATCGAATCGAAACGCGAAAGAAATTAGTCGATGCCTATCTTGCTGCTGGTCTTAACGATTTGGCAAAAGCACAAAAAGAAATCATCGAATCTATGGAGCCAAAACCAGAGTCAGACGAAGACACGAAAGACTCAAAATGATCGATGATTTGCTTCGTTCGAAGCGTAGGTTTTGACGACCCATTGCCTTACCAGGTGGCTTACCATCTTTGCGTTGGGCCAGGTACCGCCGCAATCGGGGGCCGCCTAGGCCAGAATGCCCGAAGCAACCTTTCCTGAAACATCCGTCAATCGAAAATCTCTACCCGCATAGCGGTACGTAAGTCGCTCATGGTCTAGAC
>Ga0068877_10000525_pt1 | contig 33068 bp, 24 predicted proteins | sample NOAtaG_FD_66437 | JGI IMG/M metagenome (GOLD analysis project Ga0068877, IMG submission 66437) | Freshwater lake microbial communities from Lake Erie, under a cyanobacterial bloom - NOAA_Erie_Diel6S_1000h metaG | ecosystem: Environmental > Aquatic > Freshwater > Lake | place: USA: Ohio, Lake...
GAGGCGTTCGTTGGAGATGAGGAAGGTGGCCTTGGGGCTGAGGTCGAGGTTGGTCGGGGCGAGCCCCCCGATCGCCTCGGACTTGGCGGGCGCGGCGGCGGCCTTGACCGGCTCGTCGAGCGACAGTGAGGTGTCAAAGTCGGCGCGGGCGGTGGCGCTCGTGCCGGCCAAGGCAAGAAGGAAGGCGGGGAGGGCGAGCAGTCGAGTCGCTGATCCGATTGTCCTGAGGGCGTTCATTGAATATCTCCGTGATTCGGGCCGAAATGAAGGACTCCACGCGTTCGACCTTTCGGGTTTACTTGACGTGCGCATCAACAATACAGACCAGTTGATCGGCATGTCAAGTGACCACTTACCTCCGAAGTTCGCAAATTTGAGCCAGGGCGACCATTTTCCCCTGTTTTTGGGGTATTCTTGCGGCATTTGCAGCGATTCGTCAGACGCTTGCCCCAGAACCGACGGAAAACCCTGAAAACGCACAACCCCTCAAACGACTTGAAAGGCGTTTGAGCGGCGATGATCGGGCAAAAACTGGGCAGGGCTGCGGGGTGATTTCAAAAACGGAACCGGGGCGGATCTCGTCAGTTCTGCTTCGGTGCTGGTGAGCGGGCTGCATCGGGGTTGGTCATGCGGGCGCGGGCGCCGTTGATGACCAGGTCCCATTGCAGCGCCGGGCCGGGGTCGGCCTTGTCGCTTTGGATGTGGTAGTGACCCAGCACGCCGCGGAAGTTCCGCAGTTGGTCGTCGGGGAGTTTGCTGGTGATGAGGTTGCCCTGCGCGTCGCGTGGGTAGTCGCACTCGAGCTTGGGGAAGACGGTGCACAAGGCGGCGGTGAGTTTGATCAGCGAGTCGTACTGCTGCGGGGTGAGGTCGTATTGGGTGCGTTCTTTGCCTTGGACGACGCCGCGGACGGGTTCGTTGCGGATGGGATGACCGACGAAGTTTTTGGTGCGGACGCCGCCGTCGCCGAGGGCCTCGGGGATGGTGATGCGGGTGAGGCCGTCGGGTCCTTTGGTGTACCACTGCGCGAGGGGGCTTTTTTCGCCGTCGGCGTAGGCGCCCATGTTGGCGATCTCGATGCCGATGGAGCGGTCGTTGCTGGAGGTAGCGTGGTAGGTGCGTTCCTTGAGGTCGCAGGTCTGGTAGATGGTGCCGTCGATATCGAGCATGAAGTGAACGGAGAGCCCGCGGACGTCGTGGAGGATTCGGAAGCACTGCTTGCTGGTGCCGCAGACGTCGTAGTGGAGGACGAACTGGTCGACCTTTTGTTGCAGGAGGGGGAGGTCCCAGCCGCCGCCGCGGACGCGGGCGATTTCTTCGGGCGAGAGCGGGCCGTCGCCCAGGAACTCGGGTTGTTTGTCGGCGAAGCGGAAGAAGCGTGTGCCGAAGCGAGCGGGGTCGGTTGGGCCTTTACCTTCTTTCTGAAGGGCGGCCCAGCCGGAGCGTTCGATGGGTCCGAAGCGGCGTTCAACGCGGGAGTGGTCATAGCCGCCCGGGTCGGTCCAAAGAACGACGGGTGCGCCGGTGTGAAAGAGCTGACCGGCGACGACGATCTCATCGCCCGCACGGGCGTAGGCGAGTTGGCCTGTGCGGTTCGTTTCTGCATGATGGGCGCATCCAGCGGTTGCTGCGAGAAGGCAAAGGGAAACACCGGTTGCTAGCAGAAGTGCGAGTTTGTTCACCGAATACCTCCGGAGGGGATTGACCTGACTGATCACTGGGCTAAAAAACTCTTCGTTCACATGTGCCGGGGACTGGAAGAGCATGCACACGCCGCCGAGAGTCTATGTCGATGACGCGTGGCTCCTTGGGGTCATCGAGCGTGGCTCTGCGCGAGTCAGGCGGGTGCTGGAGCGTGCGGAGGAGCACCGTCTGCAGATCGTGGTGAGCGCGTTCGACCGTCCGCTTGTAGAGCACAAGGACCTTGTGGAGCACGCGCACGAGCGCGCGTGGCCCATGCTCTTCGCGGCTCGGCGGAAAGGGCAGGCACCTTTGCAGCGCACCACGGCGCGGTTCCGCTGCGACGCGGAGTACTTTTATCCGGCGAGCACGATCAAGCTCGGGGCGGCGATCGGGGCGCTGCGGGTCCTGCAGCGATTGGCGGCGCTCGAGCCGGCGGTGAACGCGCGGACGCCGATGGCGCTGCCGCCGTGCTTCGCTGATCAGGCTCCTGAAGATCGGGACAACAGCAACCTTGACGGCGGGACGATGTGCGTCGAGCACGAGATCCGCAAGACGGTGATCGTCAGCGACAACCCGTCGTTCAACCGCCTGTACACCATCGCCGGGCACCGGGGCTTGAACGAGATGCTCTGGAGCATGGGGCTGCGATCCACGCGGATCAACCATCGGCTCGGTGAGCCTCGGCCCCGCGATGACCAGCGGAGAACAGGCGAAGTGGAGTTCCGACTCTTCAGCGGAAAGACCGTACGCATCGGCGCACGCACGAGCGATCTGCTGATCGAGAACGAAAGGCTCAAGGGGTTGTTGATCGGCAGACAGCACAAAGACGGTGAAGCGATCGTTGACGGGCCCATGAACTTCTCGTGGCGTAACCGGATGAGCCTCGATGATCTTCACACGATGCTGGCGATGGTGCTCTTCCCGGATCTTGAGGACTTGCCGGGTTCGACCGGGCTGAGCGAAGAGCACCGCCTGCTGCTGTGCCGGGCGATGTGGCCTCTTCCCCGTCAGAGCGAGAACCCGAAGTACGACCCGCGCGAGTTCCCGGATATCTACGTGAAGTACGCGCTGCCGGGAGTTCGGCGGGTTATCAACGACGAGGACGCGGTGATCTTCAGCAAGGTCGGGCAGGCGTACGGGTTCACGATCGAGAACGCGCTGATCGCCGACCGCAAGAGCGGGCGCGGCTTCATGCTCACCGCGACGATCTACTCCAACGCTTCGGGGGTGATCGGGACCGACTCGTACGACTACGCCTCGGTGAGCATCCCGTTCATGGCCGACCTCGCGGAGGCGATCGCTCGCGAGCTGCTTTAAGTCGGATCGAGCAATCACCGCGGCGGCACCAGCGAATCGTCCGTCTCATCTCGAGGCTTCGTGAAGAAACGCGCATACGCGGTCGAGCGTGCCGGGTGTTTCCTTCCACAGGGCACACTGCAGAAAGCCGTGCGGCACACTCGGCACGTCGATCAGCTCGTGCTCGACCCGTGCGGCACGCATCGCCGCGCCGAGCGCGAGCGTCTGCGGCCTCAGCGCATCTTCACCCGCGGCAACCAAAGCCGTCGGCGGCATCACCGTCGCGTGCATCACGGGGCTTGCGCTCTCGATCAGCCCGCGATCACCGGCCCGCTGGCCAAGGTACCAATCACGCATGCGAGCGATGCCCGCAAGCTCGGGCGTGTCGAGCGTGCGCAGGTCGGCAACGGGATAGAACAACGCGGCGGCACGGATGTCGCAGCACCCATCGACCGCGGCGCTATCGCGTGAAAGCCGCGTGATCACGCCGCTGACAAGCTGTGCGCCGGCGCTATCGCCCGCGAGGCAAAGGCGGGCGGGGTCGCCGCCGAATGCGGCCGCGTGCTGCTGCGCCCATCGCACCGTGTGGAGCACGTCGATCTCCGCGGCGGGGTAGATGTACTCCGGCGCGAGGCGATACGCGGGGGCGATGGTGAGCAGCCCGCGTGCGGCGAAGGCGTTGATCAGCTCGGCGTAGGAGTTGAGCGAACCGGTGATCCACCCGCCGCCGTGAACGAAGACGAGCACGGGCCAGGGTCGCGGGAAGCGTTCCGCGTCGGGCTCAACCACGCGCAGCAACGCCCGCGGCGGGCACATCAGCGCCAGCTCCGGTCGATCAGCCGCCGCGGACATCATCAGCGCCGCGCGCAGCGATGCACCGTTGTCGTCATGCTCGCGCCCGTTGACCGTCAGACCCGAGCTGGGCGGTTGCAGGCGGATGGTGTCGTGAACCTTGCCGATGGGACCGTGCGTGAAGGCGTTCAGCACCGGCGCGAAGTCGACGGTTGCGGCCCGGTGATCGAGGACGCTCTGCGCGGGCGGGTACGCGCCGATGATGGCGCGGAGTTGGTCCGTATCAGCGGGGATGGGCAGGTTTCGCTTCGGCGGCGCGTGCATGGGGGGGCGGGGGGGGCGGTGGCGGCGGGGCTCGATTGAAACCGTGGTTCACACCTTGATGAAAATCTTCTTCCGCCACAGCGACCACGCGACGGCGAAGTAGATCATGACATAGCTCGTGGTCGAGAACCACGGCGCAAGGCCCGCGGCGAGGGGCTTGATGGTCTGCTCGTCAGCGAAGGGCGAGAAGAGGTTGTTCAGCCCGAGTTCGAGCCAGAGCCGCAGCGCGGTGAAGGCGTGCTGACCACCCCACGAGCCCGGGCCGATCACGCGCATGTGCAGCCAGAAGAGGGTCCAGGTGAGTTCCGCGAGAACGTAGATGGCGATGGCGTTGGAGCCGTAGATGGTCAGGAAGCTGGCGTTGGAAGGTGCGCTGGGCGACTTGGCTCGTTGCCAGACGGCGCTGATGACCAGCACCGACATGATCAGCGAGAGGGCGATGAGTGTGGCGTTCAGAGCGCCGGGGGTGGCGTTGACCTGCGGGCCTGTGGTGGTTGTCAGCACGAGCGTCAGCAAAAGGAACCCCCCCACCGCCGCGGCGGTGACGAGCGAGCCCTGCCAGCGGAGGAGCTTCCACGCGTCAAGGACGAGGTAGAACGCGCCGAGCAACGCGGCGGCCGTGCCGCTGGAGAAAAGCACGTAGCTGGAGTTCAAGAAGTCCTTGCTCATGGGCGCTTTGCCCAGCGTTGCATAGAGCATCGCGAGGGCTGTCGCGACGAGGCCGACGGCGATGAGCGTGAAGCCGCGCCGCGTCATGCTGAGCTTTGAAGCACGCAGGAACTCACCGACGATGAGACCCGCGATGCAGCAGGCACTGGCGGGGAGTCCTTGCGTGATGCCGGTGCCGACGAAGCCGAGCGCGCGGGTGGCGTGGTCAAGGTCCGTCCGCGATTTCATCCATTCACCACGGGCCAGCCCTTCGGTGATCGTCAGGTCGGGCATCGAGTAGTGCTTGTACGAGAGAATCGCCAGCAGAACAACCCACCACGCCCAGCGCGGCGCGTGCCAGACCAGGACCGCGACAAAGTACCCCATCGCAATCAGCGGCAGGATGTCCCAGTGCAAAAACGTCTCGAACGTGATCGGCGTGCCGGGCTTGCCCATGCCCTTGCCGTCGAGGCCGTCTTTGGCGGTCTTGGCGATAAAGATCAGGATGCCTAGGGCGTAGATGATCAGGGCTCGCTTGGCGGCGGCGGTGAGTCGCTGCGCGGTGGTGTGGTCTTTGCCACGCCCGGAGGTCATTGACCAGGGAACCGCGGCGCCGACGATGAACAAAAACCAGGGGAACACCAGATCGGCAAGCCAAAGCCCGTGCTTGCCGTTGTTCCAGCCCGCGTGCTGGAACCACTTCGGAAACGCGGCGCTCGCGGCGGAAAGATTGACCACGAACATCAGCACGATGTCGAACCCGCGGAAGGCGTCGAGCGAGAGCAGGCGCGCACGCGGCGCTGTTGACGCGGCGGGCGAGGACGCCTCGCGAACAGACACCTGCGACGGAGCGTTGACTTCACGTTCGGTGGTCACTTGAGGGATCCTTGCTTGCCCGTCGGCTGCGGAGCGGAAGCGGGGATCGGGCCGCTGAGCAGGTACGACGTGCCGTCGGAACCTTGCAGCCAGACCTTCGCCATGTCCTTAGCCGGATACACCCGGCGGCCTTCCTTTGCATCGCCCACGGCCGGGTCGAGCACCAGCAGATCACCCGACGCGGTCATCCCCTCGATCACGATCAGATGCCCGTCGGTCGACGGGTACGGAGCGGCGGGGAGTTCGCCTTTTTCGACGCGGATACTCGCGATGATCGGCACGCCGGCGCTCAGCACCGCGCGGGCCTGCGCGAAATCGTCAAACCGCACAAGCATCCCCGGCACGCCCATCCCCCACGCGGCTTGAACGTTGTTGGGCCAGTTGCCGAAGAGATCGAAGCGTTTGTCGTAGACACGATCGCTGACGGCTTGCACCGTGCACGGCGCGCCGAAGTGGTTGAGCACCATCGCCACGCTCGTCGGGCTGCACAACCGACCCGAGAGTTTCTCATCGCTGGTCTTCTGGCTGAAGAAGGGCAGGCCGAGCCGAGGGATCTCGGAACCGGTCGAGGCAAGCGCGAGCGGGCGATTGCCGGCGGGCTGCGCGGTGCTGCTCAACGTGACGGCGATACTCCGCACACTCACGGCGGATGAACCGAACGCACGCACGCGGTAACGCACGCGGTCGAATGTGTGCTTGGAAGTAAAGACATCGACTTCGACCTTCCCCGCGACGCCGACAGAAGCGTCGGAGAACGCCTGCACAAACTCGCCGTCGGGGATCGGGCCTTGCCCCACGGTGCCCAGCGCGAGCCAAGGCGACCAGAAACCCTTCGTCGAATCGCCGACCTGCACTTCGATCAGCGCCACGCTCGTCGAGTCCGCGGCGTTCACGTCGATGTTCCAACTCACGAGCGCTTCGTTGAAGCGCTGCCCCTTTGCCGGGGTGATCTCCGGGCTGACGTACCACGCGCTCCGCGGCAGATTTGATCCGATGGGCAACAGCTCACACCACGACGCGTCGATGGGGTTGCCAGTCGCGAAGGGGATCAAGCCGCCCCGGCTCGGTGGTGGTGCGCCGTTGGACTTGCTGAAAAGGACGCGGTCGGCGTCGGTGGGGAGCTTCCAGCCGTGGACGATGAGGGTGCGGTCGGGGCGGTTCTGAAAGATCGGCGCAAGGGCCGCCAGACGTGTAGCGCCGGAGACGGTGCTTGCCGCTACGGCATGGGCAGACGGAGCCGAGTCGCTCGCGGGGGCGTCGTTTCGAGCGGCAGACGCGCCGGTGCCGGCGCAGGCGTTCAGGAGAAGGCACGTGCCGACAAGGGCGGCGAGGATCAACTTCGCACCCCGCTGTGGCTGACTGTTCATATTCGCCAGTGTACTGCGCGGCGGTCGAGCGTGACGGGGCGAGCGGTGAACTCCGCGGGCAAGGCGGGAGCGGGGACTACCATCTTTTCGCATGATCGCCGGAACGCTCAGCACGGTGCCGACGACGATGGGCGAGCTGATCAGCCCGGAGCTCAGCGCCCAGCTCGACGCGCTGGACATCCTCAGTCGGCGGCTGCTCTCAGGCAAGATGCAGGGCGAGCGGCGCAGCAAACGCCGGGGACGCAGCGTCGAGTTCGACGACTACCGCGAGTATGTCGCGGGCGACGACCTGCGCCACATCGACTGGAACGTCCTCGCACGCCTCGACAAGTTCTTCATCAAGGTCTTTCAGGAAGAAGAAGACCTCGCCCTGCACGTGGTCCTCGACGCGTCGGCGTCGATGAACGCCGGCACGCCCGAGTCGTGCAACAAGCTGCTCTTCGCCTCGCGCCTGGCGACGGCGCTGGGGTACATCGGACTGGTGAACAACAACCGCGTGGTGATGTCGATCATCACCGACCGCGGGACGATCGGGCTTGAGCCCCTGCGCGGGCGACGCAACACCGAACGCCTCGGACAGTTCATCCTCAAGAACGCCTTCGATACCGAGGCCCGCCAGACCGGACGCGGCACCACCGTGCAGACGGACCCGGGAGCGGGCTTCGCCGACGCCATGCGCGCCGTGGTCACCAGCCGAGCCGGTCGCGGCGTGACGGCCGTGATCTCCGATCTGCTCTTCCCACCACCAACGGGCTATCAAGCGGGTTTGCAGATGCTCGCCGCCGCGGCGATGGGCGGCGCCGGAGGAAAGTCCGGCGCGGGCGGGCGCGGCGGGGCCTCCGCCGGCGGGATGGACGTCTTCCTCATCCAAACCCTCGCACCGACCGAAATCGACCCCCTCGGGCCCGTCGACATCAACGGATCCACCAGCACCGCCGCGAACAACGACCTGCTCGGGGACCTGCGGCTGACGGACATCGAAACCAATCGGGCGGCGGAGGTGACCATCACCCCGGAACTCGCCGCCGCGTACCGGTTGGCGATCAAACGCTACAACGACGAACTTGCGGCCTACGCCACGGCCCGGGGTTTGAATCACGAGTTGGTGCTCACAAACACCGACCTGAGCTCACTCTTGGTGCAAACCCTGCGCCGGCGCGGGCTCTTGAAGTAGCCGGTCGGGCTTCGGCGCAGTCTTCTGAAAGACCCACTTTCGGTCGAAACGGTTCAACGCTGAATGGTGAAGGCGGGCTCGGCGGGTTGGTGATCGGGGACCACGGCGCGATCGATCTGGGTGATGTTGCGCTGCATGGTGGTGTGCAGCTCGGCCAGAAAGGCCTCCACCTGCTCAGGGGGTCCTTGGACTTCGACCAAAACCTGCCCAGAGGGCTCGTTGCGGACGAACCCGGTGACGTGGTAGCCGGTGGCGATGGAACGGGTGGTGGCGCGGAAGCCAACGCCCTGGACGCGACCGGTGTAGAGGATGCGTTGGCGCATGGTGGCGGAGGGTACGGGAGACGGGTTGGGTTGGAAATGGGAGATCGACGCGGGTTTTTCCGGCTTTCGGGGGATGGGGGTGGCACTCCCCCGGGATGGGGGTAGGTTTGGAGGGTGGGTGGGCGGGGTTGGCCGGGCAATGATGTCGGGTGTGGCGGTCTGAATAGCCGAGGGCGGCAAAGGATCGCGGCAGGGAACGCCAAGGTGTCATCAACGCTTCGTGGGAACTTTTCGGACGACAAGGACCGCGTCTTGCACGCGACGGACATCGTTCGTCTGATCTCGGAGCATGTGACGCTGAAGAAGAAGGGGCGTGAGTGGGCGTGCGTGTGCCCGTTCCACGACGATCACAACCCGTCGATGTACGTGGTGCCGAGCAAGCAGATTTACCACTGCTTTGTGTGCGGGGCGGGTGGCGACGCGATCAAGTTCGTGCGCGACTACCACAAGATGTCGTTCATGGAGGCGTTGCAGTTTCTGGCCGATCGGGCGGGGATCAAGCTGACGCCGAGGATGCCGCGGGGCGGGGGAGTTGAGTTGCCCGAGGGGGTGGAGGTTGGGCCCGAGGTTTCGCGGGAGAATCTGGCGCGGGCGAATCGGCTGGCGCTGGATTTTTATCGTGCGATCCTGAAGCACCCGGACCACGGCAAGGCCGGCCGGGCGATTCTGGAGAAGCGCGGGGTGAACGCGGAGACGTGCGAGCGGTTCCAGATCGGGGTTGCGCCGGATCGGTGGGACGGGCTGGCGATGTTCCTGAGCGCGAAGCGGGTGGATGTGCGGCCGTTTCTTGCGGCAGGGTTGATCCGCAATCGCGAGAGCGGCGGCGGGGCGTTCGACATGCAGCGGAACCGGCTGATCTTCCCGATCTTCGATCAGCTCGGGCGGGTGATCGCGTTTGGCGGGAGGCGGATCAACGATCAGGACGAGCCGAAGTACATCAACTCGACGGACTCGGCGCTCTTCAATAAGTCCAGCACGCTGTACGCGCTGCACCTGGCGGGTGAGACGATCCGCGCGGAGAAGACCGCGATCGTCGTCGAGGGGTACATGGACGTGATCGCCTGTCATCAGGCGGGCGTGCGGAACGTGGTGGCGACGCTGGGCACGGCCCTGACGGCGCAGTCGGCACGCATCCTCTCGCGGTTGTGCGACAAGGTCGTGCTGTTCTTTGATGGGGACGATGCCGGTCAACGGGCGGCGGACCGCGCGGTGGAGGTGCTCTTCGCCAGCACGCTGGAAGTGCGGATCGCCACGATGGCGGGTGCTCGCCAGGCGGGGCTGACGAACGCGAAAGACCCGGACGAGCTCGTCAAGCAGGAGGGCGGGGTTGCGCTGCTGAAGCGCATCATCGACGAAGCGACCGACGCGCTGGAGTACCGGTTCGCACGCCTGAAGTCGCGGCTTGTCGGCGCGTCGATGGTGCAGCGATCCACGGTGGTTGAGGAAGAAGTCCGGCGGCTGGCGGAGCTGGGGCTCAGCGCCATCAGCCCGGTGAAGAAGCAGATGATCGTCAAGCGCGTGGGCGAACTGGCGGGTGTGGGTGAAGAGGCGATCCGAAGGGCCCTGGCCGAGACGCGGTTGGGTGTGCGCAGTGCGCGAGCGGCGGAGGGGATCGAAGGTGCCGGGAGCGGTGGTGGTGGCAACGCCGATGCGGCGGTCTTTCAGCCCTCCAGCGAAGCGGAGAAACTGCTGCGGTTTGTTGTTGCAGAGCCCGGGCTCTTCAAGCAGCTCTCACCCATGCAACGTTCGGCGGTCTGCGGCGTGGGTGTTGGGAGTGGCATCGGCGGCGGTGCCGGGCGACTCGTCGGGGCCATGGCGGCGGTGCTGGCGGACTTGCCCCGCGATAGCGACGGCGGGATGGTCGATCGGGCGCTGCGGGCGATGGAGGAAGATGGGGCGGAGGAGCTGCGCTCGGGGATGATCGGGGCGATCAACCGGGACTACTCGGGCGATGAGGGGCGGATGCTGGCGGATTTTCAGACCACGGCCCTTCGCGCCGAGGCGGAGCACCTGAAAGCGCTGGCGAAGGATCCGACGCTGCCGCTGATGCGAAAGGTTCAGCACGAACGCGAGGCGCGGGCGGTGGAAGCGAAGATCAAAGGGCTGGGACAGGTTGGCGTCGTGACTGGTGCTGCGGCTGCTGCGGCCGGATCGGCGGGCACGGGTGGCTTGCCCCCCACCGTCGCGGGCGGCGGATTGGCGGGCGGAGCGGTGGCATCGGGGCGGGGGCCCGACTAGTGTTCGTTTGGCCTCGGAGCGTCTTTTGCCCCTGAGATGGGCGGACGCGGGCGCTTGGGTGGTGTTTTCGATGATCGGACGGCTTGGGTGGGGTTTGCGTGTGGATCAGAACGAGGCAAACGGGCGGCTGACGATTGGCCGACCCGTCGTGGATGAATGAGGAGTTCCCGCGTGTTGCACGGTGTTCCCGAAGCGTTGCTCGAACTGCTCGATCAGTGCCAGTCACGCGGGTGGCTCAGCTATGAAGAGCTGAACAACGCGCTGCCGGATGAGTGGGTTGATCCGGAGCGGCTGCACGAGCTGCTGGTGATGCTCGATCAGCGCGGGCTTGAGGTTGTCGATGAGATGGAGTATCGCGCCCGGCAGTGGCGCGAGTCGCGCAAGCGCGGCGAGGCGAGCGCCAACGCCGGGGCGACGCCGGGCGGGATGATCGAGAACAAGCCCACGCGGGCGATGACCGTTGTCGGGGGCGAGCGCACGTCGGGCGATGGCTGGCGGGTGATGAACTGGAACGTCCGCGGCGGGACAACGGGTGGGAAAAACGCGGGTGGTTCAACTTCGACGAACGGGAGCACCGCTTCGGCGGCCGCTTCCGGCAACGGCGCGTTGGCGGGTGAAGTTGGAAGCGAAGGGAAGAACGGCGTCGCGGGGAACGGGCCGGCGAATACGCAACTGAAGAGCGCCGGTACGAGCCCGAACGCGAGTTCGACCGCGGCGCCTGAAGAGATCGACGACGATTTCATCGATGACGAGGAGCTTGCGCAGCTCCGCAAGGAACTGGCGGCGGAGATCGCCGCCCGGGGTGATGACGGCTCGAAGCGGATCGACGACCCGGTGCGGATGTACCTGACGCAGATGGGCTCGATCCCGCTTCTGGTGCGCGACGAAGAGATCCGCCTGGCGAAGAAGATCGAGACCACGCGGATGATCTTCCGGCGGCGGTGTTTGGAGAGCGATTACATCCTCAACCACGCCGTGACGATCCTGCGTCAGGTGCACAAGGGCGAACTGCCCTTTGACCGAACGATGCGTTTGAGCACGCTGGAGGCGAACGCGCGGGAGAAGATCGCCAAGCGGATTCCCTACAACCTCGCGACGATCGAGAAGCTCCTTGAGCTGAACAAGCTCGACTGGGCGGCGTTGCAGCAGGCTCGGCGCGAGCGCGACGCGGACGCAACGGCGGAGCTGCGCGAGCGGCTGACCTCGCGTCGGCGGCGGCTGGCGGTGCTGGCAGAGGAGCTGTGCCTGCGGACAGGGCGGATCATCCCGCTGATGAAGAAGCTGCGGTCGATCAGCCGGAAGATGAGTGATCTTCGGCACGATCTGAACAAGCCCGAGAAGCTCAAGCGGCTGGACCCCGACGACATCCAGGCGATGCGCGACGAGCTGGACGGTCTTCGGCGTGAGGTGTGCGAGGAGCCGGGCGAGCTGAGTGCGCGGATCAAGGCGATCGACACGGTCTTCTGGGAGTATGAGCAGGCGAAGCGGGACCTTTCGGGCGGCAACCTGCGCCTGGTGGTGAGCATCGCGAAGAAGTATCGCAACCGCGGGCTGAGCTTCCTGGACATTATTCAGGAGGGGAACACGGGCCTGATGCGGGCGGTGGACAAATACGAGTACAAGCGCGGGTTCAAGTTCAGCACGTACGCGACGTGGTGGATCCGCCAGGCGATCACCCGGGCGATCGCGGATCATGCGCGGACGATCCGGATTCCCGTGCACATGATCGAGACGATGACGAAGCTGCGGAACATGCAGAAGATCATGTTCCAGGAGATGGGGCGAGAGCCGACGATGGACGAGCTTTCGAGCAAGGCGGGGATGCCGCCGGCGGAGGTTCGGCGGGTGATGAAGATCAGCCGCCAGCCGGTGAGCCTCGACCGCCCGGTGGGCGAGACGGAAGACTCGGCCTTCGGGGACTTCATCGAGGACACGCGGAGCGAATCGCCCGTTGCCAGCGCGACGAACGACACGCTCAAGCAGCGGATCGAGCAGGTGCTCAAGAGCCTGACGTACCGCGAGCGCGAGATCATCAAGCTGCGGTACGGCATCGGCGACGGGTATACCTACACGCTGGAAGAGGTCGGTCGCATCTTCAAGGTCACTCGCGAGCGCGTCCGGCAGGTTGAGGCGAAGGCGATCCGCAAGCTGCAGCACCCGGTGCGGTCAAGAAAGCTGGCGGGGTTCCTTGATCGTTCGCCGGAGAGCGAGGGCGGCGCGCTGGAAGTGCCGGCGAACGGTGCCGATCGTGGCGGGGCGGGCGAGTCGCACCGTCGCCGCGTGCAGGCGGGCGCGAGCGAGCCGATGGTGGAGCAGATCCACGCCGGCGCGGGCGATGTGGCCATCGCGGACGATCTGCCCAGCGAGATCGACGAACTGGCGTAAGCGCGCGGCGCGGTTCGAGTTGTAGGGGCGAGACGTCGATGCGAATCCCTCATTCCCGACGATCATCATTTGATGCGCGTTTCCTGGATTCGCCTGAGCCAGTAAACCTGTTGTTCAGCAACGATCTCGTCGACATAGTCCTTGATTGCCTTTTCGTCCTTCTGTCCAGCGTAAAACCGGCTGTTGAAGGGGCCGTTGGTTCCTGTCAGTTCGTTGAGCTGACTTTTCAGCGTCTGCTCTGGATTCGAATCGGACGGGCTAATCCCGATAGCCACTTCACGGCAAGCTCGCTCGATCCGCGTACGCAGAACGACGCGTTGCAGCGATAAAGTGGACTCTTGTATTTTGTTCAACGACTGTGTTGTGGTAAGCGGCTGGCGGAGTTGATCCAAGAGGCGTTTGTTCGATTCGGCAGCCGCGGCGAGAATCTCAGGGGATTCTGCAAGCTGGCCGGGGGTGATCGAGAAAATGAGGTAGTTGGCCTGAAGGGACGAGAACAGATTCTGATCCTTGTTCCCCACAATGATCCCTCCGCGGAGTCTGTGATTGTTCTCCCATCCGAGTTGAAGGTCGGGGACTTCCGGTGATCGGGAGTCGGTTTCAACCACTGCGTAGTAACCGTACTTGAGCCACGGCATGAGCCTGTCGCCGTCGCTGAGCGTGCGTCCCGAGCGAGCGACTTTGGCGAGGACACTCCCGGCGGCATTCTTTGTGGACTCTGCGGCAAGCTTGTAGCTGCTGAGCAACTCCAACGACGAATCGGCAACTGCGTTCTTAAGACTCTGACGCTTTGCTTCGTCGGAAATCGAGTTGATGACGTGGATCTCGATCTTCGGGATCTCGAACAGTTTCATCTCAATAGGCTCACCCGTGGCGTTCGGAACCGAATCGATCGAAACGAGACGATCGGCATCCATTCCCGCTTTCTTGACGGCTTCGCGATCACCTCCGATCGGCTCAGGGCTAATGGTGACTTTGGGCACGTTCGTTTGGATCGCGGTTGCGATCTTGCGGGCAGAACTGTCCATCGACTTCCGCATCGCCAACTGGCTTTCTATGAGCGACTTACGGATATCGCCTTCAACAGCGGGCTTGATCTTCTCGATCGCGTCGTCGAGCGCTTTGGCATTTGCGAGATTCGGAGAGTCCGTCGTGAGTAGTGCGTTTGCAGTGACATTGGTCGCCGCTTCCTGAGCCACCTCCAAAGAGGTCTGGTGGAGTTCGCGGGGAGAGATACTCGGCAGAGTCGCCTCGAAGTCGAACGCCACAACGTCCGGCTGGTTGCGCAACACTTCGCGTAGAACGCTGATCGCTTGAGACGCAATTGCGGCGTAAGGGCTTGCGGCCGAAGCGGCGGACATGAAGTTCTGGATCACACCGATCGAGGATGAAGCTTGTTCTCCCGTCCGCTTCTGAAGAATCATCAGCGTGAACTTGATCTTGAACGGGTGTCCGGAGAAGGCGGCGGGACCGAATGCGAGATTGCCCGTGAAGTTCAGACGGGAGGGAATCATCTGACTCTGAGCGGCATACACGATGGTGTTGATCGCTTGCGAGTTGTAGCCCTGAGCCGCGTTCTCCCATACCTCCGCGAAGAGGATGATGTCGCGCGAGCCCGTGATCGTGCTCGGAACTCTGTTCAAGTACGCACTCTGCACCTGCACCGCGATGACATCGTCGCGGTACATGATGTAGTCGTCCCACGTCCCTTCCACATCCTTGCGGAGTCTCACTTCGGGTTTGGGAGACGAACTGAATCCTCCATCTTCACTCGACTGACCGATGGCGTAGAGCCGCCCGGAATCTGTGCCGATATTGTACAACTCGACCTGCCCAACTTTTCTTCCGCTGCATCCACCGGCCGCGGCGATCATCGATGTGATCAATGTAGAGCACAAGATCCGGCGGGTGGGACGGGTGTTCATGCTCAGGCTCCTCGAGTGTTATGCACTTCATTCATAACGATTTTTGGCGGAAGAATAACATCAGAAGCACTTGCTGTCAAAGCGCTGCACGGCACGACAATCCAGGTGGATAACTCGACTTCAACAATCCCAATACGCTCAGTTCACAATGAGTAGCACGCAGAGTTTGCGCTTAACGCACGTGATGCACACCGGAACTCAGGGGTTTCCATCAGATCGAGCCTCGTCAAAGGTACGGCACGGTGATACCCTGACCACCTATGCAGGCATTGCAACTCTGGGGCCTCTTCGGGGCTCTGGTCATTGTGTTGATCGTGCTCGATCTGGCGCTGCTCACGCGGCGGCAGTCGGCGATTGGTGAGCGTGAGGCCGGTGCTTCGCTTCTGGCGTGGTGCGCCCTGACGTACGCGGTGGCGCTGGGTGTGTTTCTGGTTTATGAGCAGAACTGGCTGAACCTGCACGGGGCGGTGGTGGGTCCATTCGGACCGGTGCCGCCGATTGACGGGCAGGATGCACGGCTGACGGGGCTGGCGGCGCACGATCAGTTTCTTGCGGTGTACGCGACGGAGCTTGCGCTGAGTCTGGACAACGTCGCGGTTTTGACGCTGGTCTTTGCGATCTTCAAGGTGCCCCGGCAGTCGCTGCCGCGGGCGTTGTTCTGGGGCGTGTTGATTGCGTTGTTGATCAGGCTGGGGCTGGTGTTGTGCGGGTGGGAGATGATCAGGTTGTGGGGATACGGGGTTGCGGGGTGGGTCTTCGCGGGACTCTTGGCGGTGGCGATGGTGCGGATGCTGCTGCTGTCGGACTCGACCGAGCGCGCGAAGAAGATGTGGGCGGTGCGGATCGGCAAGCGCGTGTGCGATCGTGAAGAGCCGTACGACGGGCAGAGACTGATCGAGCGCGGCGCAAAGGGCAAGTGGATCGTCACGCCTCTGGCGGGGGCGGTGGTGGCGGCGGCGCTGGCGGACCTGGCCTTTACGGCGGATTCGATCCCCGCGGCGTTCGCGATCACGCGCGAGCCGTTCATCGCCTTCGCGGGCAGCGTCATGGCGATCCTCTCGCTGCGGTCGCTCTTCTTTTCGCTCAGCGGGGTGATCCTGCGGCTGCGGTACATCAAGCCCGCGCTGGTGATGGTGCTGGCGTATCTGGCGTTGAAGGCGGTGTGGTTCATTCACAGGCCCGAGGGCTTGGTGCCGACGGAGATCACGCTGGGCGCGGTGGTGGTTGTGGTCGGCGGGGCGGTGTTGCTCTCGCTTCGACGCGGGCGCAAGGAAGGCTGGCGGGTGGATTCGGCGCAGACGCAGCTTTCGGGCGTGCCCGGCGCGGATCGACCGGCGGCGTACGAAGACCTGGCCCTCGCGGTGGCGTCTACGCGGCGGCACGCACGAAAAATCGCCGTCTTCATCGCCGGCGTGGTGGTGATCTGCTTCGGGATCGCCATCGGACCCTTGCCTGGGCCCGGCGCGTCGATTGTCGTGCCGATCGGCGTGGCGATCCTCGCGACCGAGTTTGCCTGGGCCCGCACGCTGATGCAGCGGTTGAAAGACCTGTTCAACTTGTTCACGCGGCTGTCGGACGAATCGACCCGCTGGTTTCCGTTCTGGAGCGTGCCGTTCCTGGTCCTCGGATACGCCGGGTTCTTCTTCGGGCTGTGGTTCCTGTTCGCGGGATACGAGAAGTGGCAGTGGTTCATCACCGCGACGGCCTTCGGGCTGGGTTTCCCCTTCAGCGTCTTCATTTTCCGCGTGGTGAAGACGCACCTGGCGAAGAAGAAGGCCGCGAAAGGCGGCGGCGGCGCGACGAATGGGCCTGCAACGGGCGAAAGAGCCGATGTTGACCAGGCAACCACGCCGGGCGGCGCGAACACGCCCGGGGAGCGATCAGTATGATGCACGGAGCGGAGCGTCGGTCGTTCCTGCGGCAAGGAAAAGCCATGGAATCAGCAAGTCGAAACTTCGGACCGGTGCGTTCAGAGGGCTTTGCGCGAGGGGGCGCCGCGTTGGCGTGCGCCGCGGCGTTCGCCGCTTCGGCGCTTATGCTCGGCGCCTGCGGCACGCGCGGCGCGGCGGGTGCCTCGGGTGGTGAGGCGGTCATCGACAGCGGCGAGGGCGGGGACTTTGTCGCGGCGGCGGAGGCCGCGGTCCGCGCGGGGGACAAGCGCCGTGCGCTGCTGGAGTTTTCCAAAGCGATCGAGAAGAACCCGCGTCTGACCACCGCGCACATGGGCATGGCGGATATCTACCGCCTCGACGGGGACTATGGCAAGGCCGAGCAGGGGTACCGCAAAGCGGCGGAGATCGAGCCGCGTTCGTTCGATGCGCAGTACTACCACGGCCTGATGCTGCACGTGCTCAACCGCGTTTCCGAGGCGGTCGGCGCGTACCTGCGGGCCCTTTCGATCAGGCCCGACGATCAGAAGGCCAATCTCAACCTCGGGGCGGCGTATTACCAGCTCGCGGAGTATGCGCAGGCCCTGCCCTATGCCAGCAGGGCGGTTGCGCTGGATCCGAAGAGCGGACCGGCGCGGTTCTCGCTCGGCGCGGTCTACGCCGGGCTCGGTCGGCACAGCGAAGCGATCGCTGAGTATGAGCAAGCGCTCGACAGCAGCGACACCGATATGCCCTCGCAGTTGCTGATGAATCTCGCCGCCAGCTACGGCGCAACCTCGCGCTTTGCCGAGATGCGCAACACCCTGCAGCGGCTGATCAAGCTTCAGCCCGCGCCTGCGGCGTTTGAGCGGCTGGGCTTCGCGGAGTTCAGGCTCGAGAACATCCCCGCGGCCCTCTCGGCGTATCGCGAAGCGCTGAAGATCGATCCCGACTACTTCCCCGCGCTCAACGGCGTGGGTGTCTGCGAGCTGAACACCTACCTCTGGTCCGACAAGAACGACACGCAGGCCCGCGACCGGGCCTTCGAGGCCCTGCGCCGGTCGCTCCGCCTGAAGCCCAACCAGCCCAAGGTGCAGGACCTGCTGACGCGGTACGCGATGTGATGCCGCTGAAACCGCGTGGCGGGCTCGGTGCGCACGCATACCCTGCGGTCCTATGCCCGATCCGAAACTGCTTGTGCTGTTCCCCACGCCCGCGAATGCCGGCGGCGCTGGTGCTGTTCCGTCGATCGTCATCGAGCACGTCAACGAAGAGTTCACCTCGGTCTGCCCGGTGACGGGTCACCCGGACTTCGGGACCATCACGCTGCGCTACGCGCCGGGGGCCGGCGGGTGTGTAGAGCTCAAGAGCCTGAAGCTGTACTACCAGAGCTTCCGCAACGAGGGGATTTACTACGAGGCCGTGACGGGGCGGATCCGTGCGGACCTGGCGGAAGCGCTGAAGCCCGCGTGGATGCAGGTGATCACGAACTGGCGCGGGCGCGGGGGTATCCGCTCGGTGGTGCGGGCGGACTTTGGTCCGGTCCCGACGAACTATCTGGGGCAATAACGGGGCTCAGCCCGCGCGTCTGCTGCTCTCTCGCACACGAACGCGCAGGCACAGACCGATCAGCATCCGCACGCTGCGCATCCATTCCCGCTCGTTCTCCGGATTGTTCAGGGTGTTCGCGGCGGTGTCGGCCGCGGCGCCGACAACCTGGAAGCCCAGCCCCTTCGCGGCGCTGCGAACCTGCACGGCGATCCTGCGGAGCGTTTGCAGATCTTTCTTCTCAACCGCGGCGTTGAGCTTCTGGACGGTCTGACGCAACTCCTCCACGAACTCGGGGACGAAGGAGTAGGCGGGGTCGGTTTCCTTTAGTCCGCTGTAGACCGAGCCGCCCGAGTCGCTGTCGACCGATTCGGTGAGCATGAACTCGCCCAGCGCACGCAGCACCTGATCCTGCGAGAAGGGCTTGATGAGGTACGCGCTGGCGCGGGCAGACTCGTCGCTCTGCTGCTTGACGATGATGCTCGCGTCGCTGGTGGTCAGGATGATCGGTGTCTGCACACCCTTGCCGCGCAGGGCCTCGATGAGCTTGGTCCCCGGGCCGTCGGGCAGATCGTGCTCGCAGATGATCATGTCGAAACCTTCGTTGGAGCGTGCGAGGGCTTGCTCAACGGTCTCGGCGTTGACGACGTTGAGGTTCGTATCGCGGAGATGGTGACGCACAAGTCGGCGATCCATCGATGAGTCGTCCACGTGCAGGACCGAGCCGTTGAGCTTCTCGGGGTTGACGTGCTCCATGGTGAATGCGCCGCCCATCGGGTCAAGGCGGAGGAAGTCGCGGATGTTGATCGGACGGTCGAAGCGGATGCCCACCTCGTGGATCACCCCGCGGTAATGGCTGCAGCGCACGACCTTCGCGGGGGTGAGGTGGATGTTGTCTTCAAGGTCGGGCAGGTGAACAAGGACCTTCGTCCCCGCGTGAACGAACGCCGAGTGCAGGATCCCCATGCCGGTGGTGGAGAGATTCCGGCACGCGTAGCGGAGCTGCGAGGTTGTGCCGCTGGGCTGGGTGACTTCGACAAGCACCGCCTGCTTGGGAAATGACCAGCGGAGGAAGCCGCGTTTGGGAGAGCCCTGCCCGGTTTTCGCCGCCATTTCCTGCTCGAGCTTCATCAGCTCGATGGCGCTGATGCGCACGGTGTTGACGGCTTCGCGTTTCGGGTCGTTCGGGCTGGGCTTCATCGGAGAACCTCGGGGCTGGCGTGTTGAATCGGACACGTGCGGAACGGCGTCAAGTGCTGCGTGCCCGAACTGCGCACGGGGAGAACGACGCCGGACATTGTGCCCGGGCCGCGTACCCCGAAGAGTGCATCGACAACCGCTGGGCATCAGCACGGGACCGAGGAGAGTTCGCGGGTTGCTCCGGTATCACCCAGACCGAAAGCCCGGCAACGTTCGTCAGGTTGAAGGGGTTCTCGGACGCTGGAGCGGTTGCGCCGTGTGCGCGGCTAGATGTCCGCCGCGGGTGGCAGTTCGATCAGCCGGTCGGTCGCGGAAAGGACCACGCGCTCACCGCGATGGGCCCAGCCCTGGGGGACGTGGGCACCGCCGGTGAATGAGCCGAAGGCGGGGAGGATCATTCCTCTTGAGCGCTGCCCCGGTTGTTCGCTGAAGATGTGGAAGCACGGGCTTCGACCCGCGGATATCCCGCCGCGGCGCAGGTTGAAAACCGGGTGAACATGACCGGCAAGGAACCGCTCAACGCCGCGTTGATTGATCGGCGGTACGTGCCAGAGCGACCAGAAGTCGCACGAGCCGGGGATGGGCCAGAGCTCACCTTCGTCGACGCAGCGGAAGCGCCAATCGTCGGGCGGGTCGCCCGAGGAACGGTCGTGATTGCCACGAACGAGGGTGATCTCGATCGGGGCGATCTCGGTGGACCCGCGCCAGGCGCGGACGAGCGTCATCAGCGATTCATCCCTGGCCTGTCGCGCGTGCAGCAGGTCGCCCAGGATCACCAGATTGGTGGCGTTGGTCTGCAACACAAGCGCAACGACGCGCGCAAGGTCCTTCTCCGCGGCGGCTCGGCACACGCCCGGCGCCACGGGCAACATGCCGGCGCGCATGGTGCTCGCCTTGCCCAGGTGCAGGTCAGCGATGAACAGCGTGCGCGACGCCTCACACCACGCGGCGTGGTCGCTCAGCAGCCACAGCGGGGTGCCGGCGATCTCGACCCGCAGCCGATCGGTTGAGCGCGACGCCGCGAGCGTGACGGGCGGTGTGTTGGTCCGGGTTGGCGATGACTCATGCATGCTGAGCGGGGAATGTACGTCGGGCCACGCCGATCGTGCAAGGGTGATGGTCAGAATCCTTCGCGAGCAGTTACAGCCGTGGGCGACGACGCACGCCCCGCCTGCGGCGGATCACCGGTGCGCTGCCGTCGCTGCGCAGGACCGAGCCGCCGACGTCGATGATCTCGCTTGACGCGGGGACGGGTGTTTCAGGAACGGGCGGCGCGTTGCTGGTTGCGTCGCGCTCCAGGTTCGCCAGCATGCGTTCGACGCGGTCGTGCCAGCGCTCGCTGGTGAGCTGCTCGCGGAGTCGGTCGGCCCACAAACCAAAGGACATCGGCGTGAGCCGACCGGGGTTGGTCAGCCTGAGTTCGGAGTCCTGCATGACCTTCAGCGCCGCGCGAAGTCGCGTGAACTGAAGCTGCTTGCCCAGGACCTCGCGCCGGGCCTGATCGAGCAGAAGGTTGGACGGATCGAACTGCTGAAAGACGTCGAAGAAAAGCTCGCTTGAGGCTTGCAAGTGGCGCGAGCTGGGGCCCGAGCGTCGGCCCGAGCGTGAAGGAAAGCCCGTGCTGATGAGCCCCGCGATGCGGGCGATCTCGCGGAACTGGCGCTTTGCCAGCCCGCCGGCGTTGATGCACGCGGTGAGAGCTTCTTCCAGACCATCGGTGCGCAGCAGCGCCCGCCAACTCTCCGCATCGGTCGGCAGCGGCGTGGTGCTGACCAGCTCAAACCCGTAGTCGTTCACCGCCATCGCGATCGTCCGGGGCTCGGCCTGCGCCAGCCGGTGCGCCAGCAGGTTCGCCAGCCCCTCGTGCACCAGCCGCCCCTGCAGCGGATACACAAACGCGTGCCAGCCCTCGACGGTCGTCACCAGCTCGATCACCAGCCGCGACGGGCAGGGCAGCGTGCTCCATGATCGTTGCAGCGCGAGGAGATTCGCCACCGCGCGCAACTCTTCACCGCGAAGCTCACCCCGCTCGGCCTCGCCCAACCGGCTCTGAACGCTCTGGGCAAGCTCAGTCGAAAGGGCCATGCGCCCGCCGGGCCATGTGACCACGCGGGCGGTGCGCCTCCGCGCCGGGCGCACAGTCGCGACCATCTCGCGCAGGGAGATCAGCTCCAGCCGTCGCCCGGCAAAGACAAAGACCGACCCGGGCGTCAGCGAGCCGATGAAGCCCTCTTCGACAGTGCCGAGCATGCCGCCGTTCTGATACTTCACTGCGATGGCTTGCTCGGAGACAATCGTGCCGATGGCGGGTCGGTGGAATCGTCGGACGGTGTCGGAGACCGCGATCACGCGCCCGTGCTCATTGCGCCCGAGTCGGGCGAAGCGGTCGTACGCACCCAGCGCCGGCCCGCCTCCAAACGCGAACGAAAGCGCCCACGACCACTGCTGATCCGTCAGCTCCGCGAACGCGTGCGTCGAGCGCACTTCCCGGATCAGTTCGCCCTCGCTGAACCCCTCGCCGCAGGCCAGCGTCAGCATGTGCTGGCACAGCACGTCGAGCGATAGGGTCATCGGCTCGCGCGATTCGATGCGACCCTGCTCGATCGCGTCGCGGGCGGAAGCAAACTCGATGATCTCCAGCGCGTTCGTCGGCACGCACACGATCCGCGAAACCTGCCCCGGCGCATGCCCCGCACGCCCCGCACGCTGCAGCAGCCGAGCCACGCCCTTCGGACTCCCGATCTGGATCACCTGATCCACCGGCGGAAAATCCACACCCAGATCCAAACTGCTCGTACACACCACCGCCCGCACACGCCCAGCCTTCAACAGCTCCTCGATCCGCAAACGCAACGCGCGATCAAGCGAGCCGTGGTGCAACGCCAGCGGGATCGGCGCACTTCGCACCTCCTCACGCTTTGTACGCGCATTTTCCTCACCTCCCTCACTCTCCGCACCCCCCCCACCGTCGCCGTCGTCTTCGCTCACCTCGACATCGATGCCCGCGATCCACTCCGGCCTCGCCTTGAGCATCGTCTGGTACCACAGCTCCGCCTGCCCGCGCGTGTTACAAAACACCAACGTGCTGCGCGCAGCGTCGATGGCCTCCAGCACGCCATCAAGCTGCCGCAGGCCCAGATGCCCCGCCCACGGGAACCGCTCCATCTGCTTGGGGATCATCGTGCGCACGTCGTAGCGCTTGCCCTTGATCCCCGTGATCAGCACGCCCTGCTCCGCGTCCTTTGCACCGAGCAAGACCTCCATCGCCTGCTTCGTGTTGCCCATGGTGGCCGAGACGCCCCACGTGACAACCTTTGGGCTCAGCGTGCGCACGCGCGCCAGCGCCAGCTCGGTCTGCACGCCGCGTTTGCTGCCCATCAGTTCGTGCCACTCGTCAACGACGATCAGTTCCACCCCGCGCAGCAACGCCGAACTGTCCGGATAGCTCAAGAGCACGCACACGCTCTCGGGCGTGGTCACCAAAACCTCCGGCGGCTTCTCCCGCTGCCGCTTCTTCGCCGCCCACGCCGTATCACCCGTGCGCAGCTCCACGCGCCAATCCAGCCCAACCCCCGCGCACGCTTCCTGCAGGCTCTTGCCCGTATCAACCGCCAGCGCCCGCAGCGGCGTAATCCACAGCACCCGCAACCGGTGCGATTCGTCCTCAGACTGACCATCAACCAGCCGCTGCTTGGCCCGATCAAGCACCCCCAGGCACGCCGCAAGGGTCTTCCCCGTCCCCGTGTCGCTGTGAATCAACCCGCTGCGGCCAGCCGCTTGGGCACGCCAGGCCTGAAGCTGAAAATCGAAGGGCCCCCAGCCCTTTTTTGTGAACCACGACCGAACATGATGAAAGTCGCCCGCCTGCACGACCGATCATTGCCTCCCCGAACGATTCCCTCTCGCCCCGAGCGGTTTGCCGACCAATAATCATCCCTTCGCACATCGGGCGGGGGGCGAGCGAAGCCCTGTCGGCTTTGCCCGCCCCGGTCCCCGGAGTTTCTGTCATGGCCAACGAATCCACCGAACGTCCCAACAAGGTTGAAGTCGTCGACGCCGGCCCCAGCCGCAAAACCGTCAAAATCATGATCCCCAAGGAGACCGTCGACGAGTCGCTCACGGCCTCGATGGGCTCCCTGGCGCTCGAGGCCGAGCTCCCCGGCTTCCGTCGCGGGCGCGTCCCGCAGCGGCTGCTTGAGAAAAAGTTCGGCTCCGCCGTGCGCAAGCAGGCGAAGGAAACCCTCATCGCCCAGGCATTCTCCAAGGCCCTTGAGGAAACCAAGCTCCGCGTCGTCGGCCAACCCCAGGCTTCCGAGTTCGAAAAGATCGAAGTCGTCCCGGGCAAGGACCTCTCCTTCCAGATCGACGTCGAAGTCTCCCCCGAGTTCACCCTCCCTGATCTCTCCGGCATCGCCATCAAGCGCCCCACCGCCGAAGTCACCGACGATCTGGTGAGCACCGAGCTCCAGCGCCTGCTCGTTCAGGAAGGCTCGCTCGAAGACGTCACCAGCGCCACCCCGGGCGACTACCTCACCGGTCACGCCAAGGTCATCGGCCCCGACGGCAAGGTCTACTTCGAGCAGGACGGCATCGTCGTCCAGGCGCCCCCCGCCGACAAGAACGGCAAGGGCATGATCGTCGGGCTCAACGTCGACGACCTGACCAAGCAGCTCGGCTCGCCCAAGGCCGGCGACGTGATCACCGTCAAGGCCAAGGGCCCGGAGAACTACGAGTTCGAGCAGCTCCGCGGCAAGGACATCAAGATCGAGTACAAGCCCGCGCGCATCGACCGCATCATCCCCGCGAAGATCGAGGACGTCATCGCCCGCTTCGGTTTCAGCGACGAGGCCGCCCTCAAGGAAGCCATCAAGTCGCGCCTGACCCAGCGCGTCGCCGTCGAGCAGCAGTCGGCCATGCGCGCCCAGGTCAGCAAGTTCCTCATGGACAAGGTCGAGATGCAGCTCCCCGAGCGCCTCACCACCAGCCAGGCGGCCCGCAACCTTGAGCGCCGCCGCCTTGAGCTGATGTACCGCGGCATGGAGCCGCAGAAGATCGAGGAGTCACTCGCCGACCTGCGCAACGCCTCCAGCGCCGACGCCTCACGCGAGCTGAAGCTCTTCTTCATCCTCGACCGTGCCGCCGAGTCGCTGCAGATCCGCGTGACCGAGGGCGAGGTCAACGCCCGCATCGTGCAGATGGCCGCCGAACGCGGCGAACGCCCCGACCGCCTGCGCCAGGCCCTGATCAACTCCAACCAGATCAACGGCATCTTCCAGCAGATCCGCGAGCACAAGACCATCGACGCCATCCTCGCCAAGGCCCAGATCACCGAGATCTCCAACGAGGACTACGTCAAGGAACTGCAGGCCGAGGCGAAGGCCAAGAAGAAGTAATCGCAACCACACACAACCGTTTGGTCTCGCGGCCTTTCGATTGTGACCGAGCGAGCACAACCACCAAGCCCCTCCTGTGCGGAGGGGCTTTTTCATTCCCACTCTGATACGCTCATACACCTATGCACGCTTTGAAACTGTTCCGTCTGCCGCCGGGGAAAAAAGTCAACCTCGCTCGCATCAACCCGGACTTCACCGGCGAGTTCGTCGACAAGGTCGGCGCTCAGACAATCGTCGAAGCGAACACGCAGAAGCTCGCGGAGCTCCAGGCGAAGCTCTACGCCGAGAACAAGCGGTCGCTGCTGGTGGTGCTGCAGGGGATGGACACCTCGGGCAAGGACGGCACCATCCGCCACGTGATGTCAGGAATGAACCCGCTGGGCGTCAGCGTGCACTCGTTCAAGTCGCCAACGCACCTGGAGCTGGATCACGACTATCTCTGGCGCGTGCACCACGCCTGCCCGCGCCGGGGCGAGGTGGCGGTCTTCAACCGCAGCCATTACGAGGACATCCTCATCGCCCGCGTGCGCAAGCTCGCGCCGCTCGACGAGATCGAGAAACGCTACCGCCAGATCAACGACTTCGAACGCCACCTCACCGAGAACGGCACCGTCATCCTCAAGTGCTTCCTGCACATCAGCAAACAGGAACAAAAAGAGCGTTTGGTCGCCCGGCTGAAAGACCCGCTGAAAAACTGGAAGTTCGAGGAGGGCGACCTCCGTGAACGCACCTTGTGGAACCAGTACCAGCACGCGTACGAGCTCGCCCTGCAACGCTGCGGCACCCCGCACGCCCCGTGGCTCGTAATCCCCGCAAACAAAAAGTGGTTCCGCAACCTCGCCGTCTCGCAGGCGATGGTCCTGACGCTCGAAGCCATGAAGCCCGCGATACCCAAGCCACGCGTGGACTTGAAACACATCGTCGTCCGTTGAGTTGTCTTCCGCTCCGCGGGTGGGCCGATTCTCGTCGCTTCACCAATCACCACCACGCCCCGGCGTCACCCCGCGTGCGTGGTTTACTGCCCGTCGACCTTGACGTTGTATTCCACCGGCGGTACGAGCCCCATCTTGCCGACGATGTCCTTCAGGGCCGTCAGGTTCTGGCTGTTGTTCACCGAGCCGAAGACGGTGATGATCTCTTTGTCATCCTTTTTGATCATGTCCACCGCGACGCGGTTGAAGCGTCGGTCGTTCTTTTCCTGAAGCTTGAACAGCTCGCCGCGGAGCTTGTCCATCTCCAGAATCGCCGACGAGGCCGGCGCCGTGGGCATCACGCTGGGTGTGCTGAAGACGAATGTGTAGAGCAGCACGCCGATGGCCAGCACGCCGACCACGCCCGCGATGAACAGCTTCTTCCGCTGCGCCGGGTCCTGCAGCAACTCTTTGAAGTTGCTCGACGAGCCGCCACCACCCCCACCGCCGCCGCCAAATCCGCCGCCCCCGCTGCCGAAGCGGTACTTGAGGTCTTCGAGCTTGTCCTTGATCCGATCGCCCAGGAAACTCATCACACACACTCCCGCCGGCGATTGAAACGAGCCCGGCGTCTGGTTCAAACATCGGCCGTTCCATGCCGACGCATCACCACCCGACCCTGAACACCTCACAGTGTACAGAAAAACACCGACCGGGCGTGCAAGCCCGGTCGGTGCGTGGTTCATGGTCTGCCGAAGGCGAAGGCCCTTGCTGGGGCTGATTCGCAGTTCACCCCTCCCGCCGATCAGGCGATGCCGTCCTTCGAGGCCATCAGTTTGATCAAATCGACGCAGCGGGCGGCATAACCCGCCTCGTTGTCGTACCAGCTCACGACCTTGAAGAACCGCTTGTTCAGCTCGATGCCCGCCTTCGCGTCGTAGATGCTGCTGCGCCGGTCGCCGATGAAGTCGCTGCTGACGACCTCTTCCTCGGTATAGCCCAGGAAGCCCTTCATGGAGCCCTCGCTGGCCTTCTTCATCGCCGCGTTGATCTCCGCAAGGCTCGTGTCCTTCGCGGTCTTGAAGGTCAGGTCCACGCACGACACATCGGCCGTCGGAACCCGGAAGCTCATCCCCGTCAGCTTGCCCTTCAGCGCCGGGATCGCCAGCGTGACGGCCTTCGCAGCACCGGTGCTCGCGGGGATGATGTTCTGGTACGCGTTGCGACCGCCGCGCCAGTCCTTCTTGCTCGGGCCGTCCTGCGTCGGCTGCGTCGCGGTGGCGGCGTGGACGGTGGTCATCAGGCCCTCTTCAAGCCCGAAGTTGTCGTTGATCACCTTGGCAATCGGCGCCAGGCAGTTGGTCGTACACGAGGCGTTGCTCACCACCGTGTGCTTGCCGGCGTCGAAGGTCTCGTGGTTCACGCCCAGCACCAGCGTGGGGACCTGCCCCGGCTCGCTCTTGGTCGGGGCGCTGATCACCACCCGCTTTGCACCGGCGTTGACGTGCAGGTTGGCCTTCTCAAAGTCCGTGAAGAGCCCGGTGGACTCCAGCACATAGTTGACCCCCATGTCCTTCCAAGGAAGCTGGGCGGGGTCCTTGATCGCGGTGGTCTTGGTCACCTTGCCGTTGACGGTGAACGAACCGCCGGTCTCGGAAGCAACGGCGGAAATCTCCGCGGGTTTCCCGCCGAGATTGAAGCGCCCGTGCATGGTGTCGTATTTCAGCAAATACGCCAGATTGTCCGCGGGGACCAGGTCGTTGACCGCGACCACTTCAATGCCTTGTTCAGCGGCAATGCGGTAGACCAAACGACCGATACGTCCGAAACCATTGATGCCGACGCGAATAGCCATGATGTGCCCCTTTCCGGAGGGTGAAAACGACGAAAAAAGCCCCATGCGAGACGCAATATCGCGCCCGTTCAAGCGTAGAGCTTTCCCGGATGGCTTTCTAGCGATGATTCGGATGTTCTTAGAATGTTTGGGTATACGGGAAATCCCGAAACCTCGCCCTGATGGGTTTCCCGGTGTTTGTCGATCCTGTATGCTGAAGTGAATCGTGAAGATCATGCGCTACGAAGTGACCCACTCACCTCAAACACCCGATTGAAACAGATGTTCTTTTTCCAGTGACCGTCATGAAGAGCCCCGGCCCGAACAGTTACGACCTTTCATGCCCGAGTCTGCTCGCGCGGCTGACCGAGCGTTTGTCCGCGCCGGCAACGCCCGAGCACTTTGCGCTCGTGCCTGCGCGAGCGCGGCTGGGTGTGGTGGTGACGTGGGGGTCGGGCAAGCCGAGGTTGATCGCGGTTTCTGAGGCGATTAAGCCCAGTGCCGCTTCGTCGATCGACGACGGCATCCCCATGCAGCGTTCGAGTGTGACGCTGCTGCCCAAGCCCCGGATGCTGCATGGAACGCTGGCGAAAGCCGTCCACAATGTTGTGAGCACGGGTTGGCCCGAGGTGGTCTTTCAACTGAAGAAAGGCCGACGGATGTGGACGCTGGTTTGGCCTTTGACCAGCTCGTGGATGCCGCGTGCGGTGATGTGCATCTCGGCGTGGGCGACAGCGAACGACTGGTCCCCCGAGGCGACGCGAGGGTTGGTGGTGACCACCAACGACCGGGCTACGTTGGGTGAACTGGAAGTTCTGACCATCCGCGAGTTGGATGTTCTGCGGCAGCTCGGCTTGGCTCGCGGCATGATCGAGATCGGTCGTGTGCTCAACATCCGGCCCGGGCGCGTGAAGGCCCTGACCGAGTCGATCGTGCAGAAGCTGCACCTCGAAGACCGGTTCCAAGCGTCGCTGCTGGCGATCTGGAGCGGGCTGGTCTACTTCTCTGACGAGGAATGGGAGCGGCTGGAGTTCATCCGCGTGGCGCACGAGGCGGATTCAGGCCTGAGCGAAAGCGAGGCCGCGGGTTCGGGCGAGCTTGACCTCGCCGGCGACAACCACCGCGACGGCCCGCCCGCGAACTGACCGACCCATGAATGGCGTGTTGAACGACTGACCGGCCAGCGTCTTGCGGGTGATGGTCCATTCCGCGTCGGGGTCGATCACTGTCACATCGGCCGGCCCCCCCACTCTCAGCATGCCCAGACCCATCACCTCGAGCCCGCACAGACGGGCGGGTTCGATGGTCATCATCGCGATCATGCGTGGCCAGTCGATGACGCTGCCGTGAACCAGCGCCTCGGCATACAGCGGCACGGCGGTCTCAAGGCCCACCAGCCCGAAGCTGGCGGAATCGAACGGGACTTCCTTCGTCTCCGCCGGGTGCGGGGCGTGATCGGTCCCCAGTACCGTGATGGTCTTGTCGGCGATCCCGAGCTTGATCGCGTCGATGTCGGACTTCTCGCGCAGCGGCGGGTTCATCTTGTAGCGCGGGTCGTAGCCGCTGGTCTCGATCAGGTCGCAGGTCAGCAGCAGGTGGTGCGGGGTGGCCTCGCCCGAGACGGGCTGACCCTCGGCGCGGGCTCGGCGGATGATGTTGACGCTCTCGCCCGAGGAGATGTGCTGGACGTGGTACTTGCACCCGATGTTGCGGTTGAGGCGCACGTCGCGGTCGATGATGATCTCTTCCGCGGCGCGGGGCCAGCCGCCGAGGTCGAGGCGGGTGGAGACGATGCCGGCGTGCATGACCCCGCCGCGGGTCATGGTGGGCTCCTGGCAGTGCTGCATAATGGCTTTGCCGGTGGGTTTGACGGTGGCGAGGGCCCGGCTCATGAGCCCTGCGGAGGCGACGCAGTCGCCGTCGTCGGAGAAGCCGCAGGCACCGGCGCGGGCCATGAGGGCGATCTCGGCGAGCTCATCACCGCGGCGGCCTTTGCTGATGGCGCAGACGGGGTAAACGCGGCAGGAGCCGGTGGTCTCGGTGCGGGCGCGGACGAAGTGGACCATCGCGTCGTTGTCGAGCGCGGGGGTGGTGTTGGGCATGCAGCAGACGGTGGTGAAGCCACCTTCGACCGCGGCACGCGTGCCCGAGGCGATGGTCTCGGCCCGCTCATTGCCCGGCTCACGCAAGTGCACGTGCGGATCGATCAGCCCGGGTGTGACGAGGCAGCCCTCGGCGTCGATGATCTCGTCGGCGGGCAATCGGCTGAGCTTCGGGCCGATCTCGACAATCCGGCCCTGATCGATCGCGAGGTCTGCGACACGGTCAAGGCCCGATGCGGGGTCGATGATGCGCCCGTTGACGATGAGGATGCGTGCCATGATGGGCGGAGGGTATCGCATGGTGGGTCGTGTCGGTGGGCGGATGGCGTTTCGTGGGTTGGGAACTCGACGAACGGGGTTTGAGCACGGTCGGGAAAGGGCGGGGCGGACTTTCCTCGGGGGTTGAACAGGCCTAACCTCAAGGCTCAAAGCCACGGGCTGTAGCGCAGCTTGGTTAGCGCGTCTGACTGGGGGTCAGAAGGTCGGCGGTTCGAATCCGCCCAGCCCGATTTTCCTGGTCTCCAAATGAAAATGCCCTCGGCGAGTGCCGGGGGCATGTGTGCTTTTGGACAGCCGCGGAGATTCAGCGTTGGGAGGACCTTGCCGAGTGTTCAACGGCGATCGTCACTGAAGCTGACCGACCAGGATGACGTATCCGTCGGGGTCGGTGATGCGGATCTCGCCCGCGGGCATATAGGGTGGGTACGCGACGGTGTGGACGGAGGTTGGGCCGTCGTTGGCCGTGCGGCGGCCGGTGTATTCGCCCGCGTCGCGCAGGCCCTGCTGAAGCAGGTGCTCGCGGAGGCCTTGAACGTCCTTGCTGTTCATGTACAGCAGCACGGCTTGCACGTCGGCGTCGATGGGGCCTGAGGCGGAGGCGAGCATCAACTCCGCGCTTTGGTTGCGGAGAAAGGCCCAGAAGATACGGGCATGCGGGTCGGCCTTTGAGTCGATGAGCTCGAAGCCAAGCTTTGCGTAGAACGCGATCGAGCGCGCAACGTCGTAGACGTGCACCATGGGCACGAGGTCCTGCACCGCCTGGGTCGGGCTTGGTCGCTGCGGCGGGCGGTTTGGCACAGTTGCCGTAGTCGTCGAGCGGTCGGCCCGCACCAGCAGCATGTGCGAGTAGGCGGGGTCGGTGCTGGCTGAGAGCGAGGGTGGACGCTGACGACCCGTGGCGTCGACAACCAGTTCGAGCTGTTCGCTGGTGAACGAGAAGAGGCCCGGACAGCTCAGGCCCGCCATCGGTCCGTCGGCGAAGTCGATATCGATGTGATGAGGATCGGTGCTGACGTCGATGGTGAAGATGCCCTGCGATGTGCCGGCGGTTGAGCGGATGAGGAGTTGATCGCCGTCGATGATCAGGTGAGAGGAGGCAAGGTGCTGTGCGTTCGTCAATCGACCGGTGACGAAAAGGCGGCGGAAATGCCAGGTGCCTTCCAGAGCGCGGAGCAGTTCAACATGCCGCGCCAGATCGGGCCAACGGTCGAAACCCGACGAGCGGGCGATGACGGACTGAGCGTCGGCAAGGCGGAACCCGGCGGCGTGGATCTGCGGGATGGCGAGTGAGGCGGCGGCGGGCAGATGGGCCTTGAAGAGCTCGGCGGCGGGGGAGTCTCCCGCGCGCAGTCGAACGAGCAGCGACTTGGCCTGGCGACGGAGGTGATCGAGGTTCGGACGATGAGGGAGCGGGTTGGTCACGACGGTTTCTCCATGCGATTCATCCCGGTCCGCAAAGGGATGGCACGAGAAAACGTGCGTAAACGACATGGGTTGAGCAACGATGAAGCCGGGCTGTGCCCTTCGCGCGGACCCGCGGGCGTGCTTCTGGCCCGATTGAAGACTATAGACCGGGTTTGGTGTTCCGCGTTGAGCCATACGAACGGTGGTGATTCCCCTCAAAGACCGAGTTTGGGGGGTTGTTCAGGGGGTTTCACACGCAATTGGCTGGCCGGGTGAGGTAATGTGGAGTATTGATTCGCTGTGCATCTCGGCGGAAGTCGGGGCGCGATGACTGTTTTTCAATAACCACGAGGAGAGAGAACCGTGCGTACACGCACCGCTTTGACCGCATTGTCGTTGTTCACCCTGTGCGCTACCGCGCAGGGCGGGCTGAACTTCCAGTTCCAGCACAACCTGTTCGTCGCGGGGAACATGTCCTCCAGCGGCAGCGACGTTGAGGGGAGCCTCGCCGTCGGCGGGAACCTGCAGGTCGCGAACTATTCTGTCGGGCTGCTTCTGCCCAACTCCAACGGCGCGTCGAACTCGCTCGTTGTCGGGGGCAACGTGAACTTCGACAGCGGCACCGTCTGGGGCGGGAGCACCCGCTACGGCGGTGCCGGCAGCTTCACCAACTTCTCCTCGCCCAACGGCACCGTGGCGCAGGGCACGCCCCTGAACTTCACCACGCTGCAGACCTCGTACCAGAACTCGTCGCAGTACCTTGCCACTCTGCCCAGCGTCGGCACCGTGCAGAGCCAGTTCAGCACGCTGACCATGATCGGCACCAACCCCACCCTCAACGTCTTCAACCTCGGCGCCAACGCATTCACCGGGATCTCGAGCATCCAGATCAGCGCGCCGTCGACTTCCACCGTGCTGGTCAACGTCGCCGGGACGAGCAACACCGTCCAGAACCTGGGCATGTCGCTGGCCGGTGGGATCACCGAGAACCGCGTGCTGTACAACTTCCACCAGACCACAAGCCTCACACTGCAGGGCATCGGCTTCTTGGGGGGCATCCTTGCGCCGAACGCGCAGGTGACCTTCAACAGCGGTGTGGTCCAGGGCAACGCCGCCATCGGCAACCTCAGCGGCAGTGGGCAGTGGAACAACGTTCCCTTCACGGGAACACTCCTTGTGCCAACGCCCGCGGCAGGCGCGATGACCCTCGCGGCGTTGGGGTTGATGGGTGCACGTCGCCGCCGTGCTTGAAGCGTTCGCTGGTTCGTCAACCTGATTGCGGATCCACAAGGGCACCCGAATGGTCGGGTGCCCTTGTCTGTTTGGTCGCTCGATGAGCGTGTTCAACCCTTGTTGAACACACAGACAAAGACCTGGTCGAGCGGGCGTTTGAGGGCGTGGGCGATGAGCAGGGCTGTTTCAAGGCTTGGGGCGTATTTGCCCGTCTCGATGGCGTTGATGGTCTGCCGGCTGACACCCACGGCATCGGCAAGGTCGT
>Ga0068877_10000546_pt1 | contig 32414 bp, 27 predicted proteins | sample NOAtaG_FD_66437 | JGI IMG/M metagenome (GOLD analysis project Ga0068877, IMG submission 66437) | Freshwater lake microbial communities from Lake Erie, under a cyanobacterial bloom - NOAA_Erie_Diel6S_1000h metaG | ecosystem: Environmental > Aquatic > Freshwater > Lake | place: USA: Ohio, Lake...
ATCCGTGAGCAGTAATCGTGGCATGGCAAACTCGCTATTTTGTTTTTCGCAAAACCACAATACGAGTTTGTCCCCACTTTTCAATCACTTATCTCAAACGTCAACAGGCCCTAGATCGATAAGCTCACTTCGCGATTTTTTGTTATCCTGCTGCGGTTCGTACTGTAGAACCCCAAGACCATTGCGACCCACAAAGCTTAGAAAATCCAAGCCCGTCATATCACCAAAACTGAGGTTTTTCTGTTCTAAGCTTCTTTTGATCAGCAGCAATCCCCAACCATCGGGAAGTGAATCGCCAAACACACCGAATAATCCCCAAAACAGGCGGCGATGCTGCTCAAGCACTTTATGGGCCAGTGCTTTGTCGATAGAAAGTTGGAAAGGTGAAATTCGAAATCGCTCAGTGGGAAACTCGGGATCGTAGGTAAAGTAAATCTTCCGATCTTGCCAATAAAGATCACCGACTCGCCAACTCGATAAGCCAAAGTCAGCCTTGACTGGAACCTTATCTATCATTTGGACCCCCTGACTCTCGCTCTCTTACGGGCTCTTTGTCGAACTTCTTCGGCTGTCAACGGCGATTGGCACGACTCAGCGAGGTTCTTGAACAGAGGAAGCAGCCCAAGAGTCTCGCTCAGCTTGAGAAGGCTTGCAAAAGAAACCTCGCCAGTGTGCTCAAATCGCTTCAGACTAGGTTCTGATACGCCACTGAGGCGTGATAGGGTCTTCTGGGTGTACCCTTTGGAAAGTCTTAATTCTTTCAGGGTCTTAGCGAAGGCTTTCTGAACTTCTGAGGGACCTTCTAGAGATAATATAGTGTCCATTAATGGCTCTCCCTCCCATCAAGAGATAACATATTATCCCCTCCAGCCCTACACATCGCAATGACCGACTGATAAGATGCGGCTGACTCGGGGAGCTTCCCTTGCATCGAAGACGAGTTTCGGCTAAGTTCCCTGTTATTGCAATTTTTTGCAACAAATGACTTTGGATATCGGGCGTGGATCAGCCCAAAAGAGAGAGACCCTTATGAATGAAATGAGACAAGCTATCGCTGATCAACCCTATGACTGGATAACCATGCTTCTATCGGTTGGATGTGCTATTCATTGCTTGCTGCATCCAGCCCTCCTTCTAGCGATTCCACTAGTCGGTTTATCCTTGGCGTCCCCTACTTTCGAAGTTTGGAGTACAGTTCTTACCCTGTCGCTGAGTGCCTACGCCCTCAGATCAGGCTTTCGACAGCACGCAAACTATCGACCCCTGGTCTTGGCTGCTGCAGGTGGAGTTCTGCTGAGTTGGAATGTTATTCACTTGGGTAGCGAAGGGCACAAGCACGATGAGTGGATCTCGACTTTGATCGGCGTCTCATTGCTGCTCGCTTCTCATTTCCTGAATTTGCGCGTTCTAAAGCATAAGAATTCGAAATTGCGATTCATAGCCTCAAAAAATTGAGGAAGAAGTACTGTACAAAAGGCAAGAATAGGTATTTTAACTCTTTCAGATCGGGCTAGCCAGCGAGTCTCTAAAGATCTCTCAGGACCTGCGATTGAGGATTGCTTACCGATTGTTGATCCAGTCCGTGGGAGGCGATTTAGCGAATCGTCCCCGATGATTTTGAAACAATCCAGGCACAGCTTATTCACCTTGCTGACCTTGAAGGATGTGCCCTCATTGTGACCACCGGTGGCCCAGGACCAGATCCTCGCGAGGTCACTCCAGAAGCGACCGAACCTGTATGTGATCGCATGCTGCCTGGCTTTGGGGAGATGATGCGGAGCGTTTTACTGCAAAGTGTTCCCACCGCCATACTCTCGCGACAAACTGCAGGAGCCGGTGGTTCGTGTTTGATCGTCAATCTCCTCACCATTTTTGGTGAAGTCGGCATTGGAAAATCCACCTCTGTTCGCTGGGCGTTATCACCCCGGGATCCATTGACGATTGCCTGGCGCTGCGAGAAGCGCTAGGACGAATCGTGGATGACATACAGTATCACTCTGCGCTAGACCTGGATGACTAACTCCAAGCCACAGTCAAGCAGTCGTCCTTCGACTGTGTGCTGCTTGATGTTGTTAGGCGAAGATACTAGCTTCCTTAAACACCACTGACTTCGATCTGACCCCGAGCCAACGGGCCCTGCGCTTTTTCCCATACAAAGCGAGCCAGAGCCTGCCGGTTCACCTGTGCGAATGCTGAAACTGGTTCGTCACGAAGCTCAACCGCTCGCGCGGCTTTTTCACCATCGACCAGCAGCACGGGTTTGACAATCAGATAGGGCAGGCGGCTGTTCCGAATCAACTGCTCGGCCTTGGCGTGATCTGCATAGGCATGCCGCACGTTGCTCATGAGGATGACGCCGCGGAACCACAGCGGAAGTTTATTCCAGTCTCCATCAACGCCATAGGCGCTGGTATAGATCAGCGCTGCTCCTTTACGTTTTTCGAGGACGCGAATGATATTGCGCGTCGACTGTTCCAGGGTATCCTTAGGCGAGGTCAAGGGGGACCAGGGGCTTCGCGTTTTTCTATTCTGGCCCAGAAAACTGATGACCAGATCGCCGTCGGCCAGCGTGGATTCGACGAAGTGGGGATTTGTGGATTCGCCTTCGATGACCTGGATGCCCTCCCCACTCTTGAGGTGAGCGCGACCCGGACGCACGATGGCCACGATCGGCCGCTGAGTTTGACCTTGGATGAGTTTAAGAAAATGGCGACCGGTGGCACCTGTTGCACCAAAAACGACGACTCGGCTGTAAGGGATGTTTTGCATGAGAGAACCTCCTTTCCAAATATGATCGGCGGCAGAAGCCAACTTGAATAGATAGGACAAATAGGATATTCTGTTCTATAGATGGAACAGAATTATGATTTAAATACCTTACGTTGCTTTGTGGCTGTGGTCGAAGAGGGAAGCTTCACCCGCGCTGCCCGCCGGCTGGGTGTTCCCAAATCTTACGTGAGCCGTAAATTGGTCGAGCTGGAAGCCGCCCTGCAAACCACTCTACTGCGCAGGAGCACCCGCCGCAGCGTACCAACCGATCGTGCTTTGGACTTCTTTTCAACCTGCCGCAGCGCGCTGCTGGAAATCGAAAAAGCCGAATTTCGCCTTGCTCCAGGTCCTGAGGGTCGTGTTCGTGTGCGAATTGCCGCCACAATAGACGTCGGCTGCTTCTTGCTGCGGGAAGCGGTCGAGATTCCGGGGCCTCTTCGGGATCGGCTCGAGCTTGAATATCACCTGGCCGACGGGATCGAAGATCTGGTGGAACAGCACGTCGACTTTTCGATTCGTCTGCTGAATCCTGTGGATGATCGTCTGGTGGCCAAAAAGCTGGGCGACGTGTGCGTTGTGGCCGTGAGTGCCGCACGCAAGCTGTCACCATCCATGCCGCTGGCGATCTTTTCCGGAGGCGGTCCGCCCCTCATCGAGAAAATCAAAGGCCAACGTGGATTCGCACCTCTTTTTTCTAGGCAGGTTTTGACCAGCAGTAACAGCCTGGTATTGATTCGGGAACTGGTCCGAGAGAATGGTTACGTTGGAATTCTGCCGCGCTTTATGGTTGATCGCGAGGTGGAAGAAGGTAGGCTTTGGCTGGTTCCGGAGGCTGAAGTCAGCTTAGGACCTGCTTACCTGGTGTACGTGCGGGATCGTTACGTTCCGGATGTCATTCAGGAGCTGCGTACCCAGGTGGAGCGTGAGATTAGGCAGCGATTGAAGCATCATCGTAGTTGAGTGACACCGACGGCAATTCAGATAAGGGGGTGAGGAGCCCTTTCTGAGGAATCTCGAACCATGGAAATCTTTGAACTCATGTTGAATCTTTTGTCATCATACGAACCGACTCTATTAGCTAGTGTCCGTCCTACCATGTGCGTTTAAGCATTCCGAGATGGTCCAGAACCAACCCGCGTTCCGAGACGCTTAGTCGGCATCTGGTCCATGAGTAGCTAAGGGGTCTTATGCAACGAAGCCTATGGGCTATTGATTGCCGAGCACGAGTTGCGACTCCTAGCGAACGTCCCGAGCCTCGAAGAGAGCCTTGAGGCTGAATTCATAGGCCTTGCGCTTAGGGTTTTTTGAGCGAGTGAGTCGCTTGAAGTCGATTTTACTAAAGTCGAGACCTCCAATCATCTGGAGCAAGTCTGCGGCGTTTTTCTGCGTCACCAATTCAATATCGGCTTTGACGTAAAGTCCCTCGGCACTTGCAAAGTCAATTCCAGCCATGTAATCGTGCATCAGGATGGTCGCCCAACCTCCGTGAAACGCTGCTCCCAGTAGCGTGGTCACCATCTGGCCGGAGGACACCGCTTGCAGAGCGTCCGGCACTCCTCCAATCCCACCGATCAGGACATCTTGACCAGGCTTACGACCTTTCCCGATGACACCTTTCACCGCACCCAGTGCGATATCATCTGTAGCGGTCCATATCACTGTCACGTTCGGATAGCGGTCGAGCAGGTGACTCGCGAAGGTTTCACCTTCGTCTTCTGACCAGAGTTTGGTATTCACGGTTTGGACAAGCTCGATATCAGTCACCTCGGCGACGGCCTTGAGGAGGCCCGCCGTTCGTACTTTAGTCAGTTCGTTGGAAGGGTCACCCGTGATCGCAGCGACCTGGATGGGCCCCTTGGCATCTGGGGCCCTTCTCTCACGCGCTACCGAGAAAAGCTGTTTTGCTTGCTGGTAACCCGATTCAACCTCGTCGACGATCATCTCACCCAGCCAGTACTTATAACGTTCACGAGGCTTGCCACTCGCAGCTGGATCAGTTCTGGTGACATTGGTCATACTATAAACTTGATGCTTTTCTAGTCTCTCGAGAAAATCATCCGCTCGCTTTTTGAAGTTCAGGATGATGGCGGCCTGCACCTTCTTTTGCATGGCGGCTTCGTCGATCATGGTACCAAATCGAAAGTGATCCATGCGTGCCCAATTTTCCTCGATTTTACATCCGAGATCTTCACATACGCCCTTCACGAAGGCTTTATGAAATTCCCAGAAGCGATGGCCGGGGGTCAGGTTCGAAAACCAGGCCACTCGCTGAAGCCCCTCAGCTTGTAGTTTTGGTGCAAACATCAATACAGCCAAAACAGCCCAAACAAATCTCACGAGTATTCCTCCAAACATCTCCTCCTGCGAGGCTCTGCTTTCGTCGCTAACAAGCCCTAAATCCTGAGGGAAATATCGGATCGGTCTATGGCAAACTTGAAGCTACGTGCAGGACCTTGGAGGATTTTCTAGTCGTGGCGAACGGGCTTCGAGGCTAAATGGCTAAAAGCCCCAAACCGTTCGTGGATAAGCGTGCATGACGCTCCGGGACCCTTCTCTATATCTGGGTGAATCCTGCCTTAAAATGGTCCGGCCATGCAAGATCCTGCGATTGTCGATCAGTAGAATTTCATCCTTTTTCAGGTGCACACGGATGACGTTCTGATCCATCAGGTGCCCGTAGAGCGTGTCGATAAGCTCCTTGGAGTCTACAGTCCATACTCATTCAAATCAGATGACCCGTCCCTCGCTCAATGTCGGTTCAAGATTCGAGAACTTTACGAAAACCCAATTTTTCAATCTACTTGCCTATAGCATACGAAGATCAATGCAGGAGGCGACAGAACTCAGCGAGGCGAGACGGAGGCGACTTAGTCGCCTCCTGATGAATCATCAAGGTGTGTAGAACGTGAAGCTACCACTCCCCGTCGTGGAGACGACGACCCAGCGATAGTTCCCCGTACTGGCCTGGAACGTGATGTCCTCGTCACTGCTATCAGACGTACCTTCGGCTACTCGACTCCAACCGAAGGTCCCACGACGCTGCAAAAAGAGATCAAAATCAGCCCCTGCTGGTCCACGAAGGTGGCCCTTCAGGATTCCTGATCCGCGGAATGAGCCTCCTGGGGGCAAGATCGCTTGACCACCCGGGGCCAGATTTCCTCGAAACACCTGGCAGTTAGGCCCACACGGATCGGCCGGCGTGGGATCGGGATCTGGCTCAGGAGTCGGACCAGGTCCTGGATCTGGAGTCGGACTGGATTCTCCGGTGAAGAGCAGCAGGTTCGGCGAGGAATTGCCCGGGTTACTCAGAGCATTGCGCGTAGCCTGTGCTAAAAGGGTCCGCGTGATCGCATCCGGAGTTGCATCAGGACTCTCCTCGAGCAGGAGGGCGACCGCACCTGCCACGTGTGGAGAGGCCATAGAAGTCCCACTGATGGATTGGGTGGCGTTGTCGCCGTTAAACCAAGCGGAAAGGATGTTCGAACCGGGTGCAAAGATGTCGACGCAACGACCAAAGTTCGAATAAGAGGCACGCGCATCCGAAGTCGTCGTAGCACCGACTGTAATGGCTGTTGCGAGTGAAGCCGGAGAAGATGAACAAGCATCGGCGTTGCTGTTACCAGCAGCCACCACGACTACGACCCCAGCGTCAACCATCTTCTGGACCGCGTTATTCAAAGCGGTCGATTGCCCACCTCCCAGACTCATGTTGACAACGGCTGGTAGATCTGCATTCTGAGCGACCCAATCGACCCCAGCAAGGATCGCTGAATTGGGTGTCGAACTCTGACAACCAAAGACTCGAACGGGATAGACCTTCACATCCTTAGCCACACCGTAGGTGCGCCCACCGATAGAGCCCGTGACGTGGGTACCATGACCGTTGCAGTCCTCGGTCCCTCTTCCGTCGTTGATCGAGGTGAAGCCTTGACCAACGCGGCCAGTAAACTCACTATGCGAGCTTCGGAGTCCCGTGTCGATGATGTAGGCATTCACCCCTGCTCCTGTCGCCCCATAGGTATACTGGCGATCGAGCCCTGCGCGAGCATCAATTCGGTCAAGTCCCCAAGGAGCGTTGCTCTGGGTCGCATTAAGATTGACCATGCGGTCCACCTCAATCCAGGCGACTTCAGGGTCATTCACCAGCGCCTTGATCCGAGCTTCAGACGCTCGCACCGCAAAGCCCTGGACTTGGCCGGAGTACCTGTGTAAGACCCGGCCTCTCATTCTTTCTGATAGTCTCTGGGCCCGCTCCGTCACGTGCATGATCCGCTGTTCCGGACTCAAGACCGAACGCAACTGCACGTCTTCCTTCAGAATAACAATGTACTGACCAGGGATGCGCTGGGGATCATTGATTCCTTCGATGACTGAAGCAGCTACCGCGAATGAGCTGCCAGCCAAGGTGCTCGTGAGCAAAAGCCCACCCACCCACGCTGTTCTTCTAAGCATGGCTAGACCTTTCATCTTATGTTGTAACTTGCACGACCCGTTAGGATCACATTCGTCAAGCGGCCGCTTGCGATCTGAGAACCAGTGATGATGAGTATATTATGGGGAATAATTCGCAAATTACCTATTAAGAAATTTGATATTCGAATATTTGCGAAAACTCAACGCTTGCGAGAGGATCGTGGAGCCTCTTGTCGAGCGAACCAGTGCCGAGCAAATTTTGAGGCGATTCGGTGGCTGCGAAGCAGGGAGAATAGTGGGTAGAGGGCAGTGATGCCCTCACCTCGGATATCAAAGTCCCTGGGACAATTGCTTTTTGGTCAAAGGATTTTCATCCGTTTTAAGTATGGGATACCGATTCCAAGCCTGATCAAAACTAGGGTGGCGTTGATAGAAGAAGTCGAGTCGCTGCTGAGGGTCCTTGGCGAAAGCTGGATCTTTGAGCTTCTCCGTAAATTCCTTCCTCACGGTGGGATTGTCCAGCATCTTCCTCGCAACTTCCTCGGCTACGTAGGGTTCCATATACTCCTTGCGTTCGAAGACCTCGTTAAAAAAGCCCCAGGAAAGGAGCGAGTCGGCGCTCGCAGGTTCCAAAAGCTGCATAGCCAGGAGAATTCTCGACTGGTTTGCCGGAACAAAAAGACTACCAGTAGGAAAGGTTTCCGTCTTTTCCTGCCACTCGCCCTGGTACTCAGCCCGTTGACGTTTTTCGAAGGACTGAGAGGAGAGCTTTGTATCCCGCATGCGATAGACAGAAGCGACGAGGGTCTGAGCTGTTGTCAGTTCTGTGAATTGAATTCCATGCAACCTGAACTTTTCACGAAGGAGCTTCTGATATGCAGGAGGAACGATATAACCACCTTTGGGTACCTGGAGAACCACATGAGGGATGACCTCAGCTCGCAAAGGCATCTTCCACACCTGGGGTGTCTTGGGGTCATATCGGGTCATAAGTTGTCCCGACACATCGGAAAGGTCCCGGGTGTAGGCATACCCTTGGAAGTCAAAATTGGTCACCTTATCCGTGTTCTTATAGGAGAGTATAACCTCCTGTCCAACCCGGTTTGCAAATTGGCGATCAGCTGCTTCCGCCGCTTTCAACCATGCCTGGCCCTCTGCGGCTGCTGCTCCGGTAACGGAACGCAAGGTATTGTAAGTACTCTTGACCCGCTGGGAGAAGGGACGCCAGGAGTGGGTTTCGACCAGAATACCGATTCGATTGCGAGAGGCCCAGTAGCCATTCGAAAAACGTGGTGTCGAAGGACCATGACGAATACCCGAGGTGGGGTCATCCATTTTTTCAAAGCTTGGGTAAAACCAAAGTGGAAGGTGACCCGCTTTTTCTAAATCGGACATCACCCGATCTCTTAGCGCTGCAGCAGGTTTTTGTAGAGCCTCTGGTCCAGCCGTCGCAGGATCGATCATCACAGCTATGTCGTGCTGAAATTGTGCTCCATCTGTCACATGGAGGTCCATGTAGACGATTGGATCCCAGGCATCGAGGAGGCGCAACATGGCTTGCATTTCTGGGGCTTCAGCTTTTAGATAATCGCGATTGAGATTGAAGTTTTGAGCTGTCGTCCGCCAACCAGTCTCTTCGGGACCATTTTGGTTCGGACGGTTATTGGGCGCAAATCGTTCGTGCCCGTCGACGTTGAACACAGGGACAAAGAGCAAAGTGAGCTTTTCGAGAACGCCCGGTAGAACTTTGCCTTCGAGCACATCGCGCACGAAGAGGAATCCGGCGTCCTTTCCATCCACTTCTCCAGCATGGATCCCCCCCTGAAACGCGACGATAGGCCGCTTTTTCTCATGATTGACCTTGGCTTCGAGGAAACCGGCTTGTCCCACCGTGAGGGCGAGTTGGGGACGGCCCTCTGGTGTTCTTCCGAATTCAAAACAACGCACCAGCTTTGGGTATTGCTTGGGGAGCTGCTGACACAACTCTTCGACCTCAGCATAGCGACCAGTCTGTCGCCACTCCGTCTTCTCGGAATGAAGTTGGAAGCTGGGTGTGGCAACACTCGGGTGGGACCAGGCGCTCACCAGACACAGGACAGTAGCTGGGAGCATTCGACGCTGCAGCATGAAGACCTCGCTCGCTCGGGGTTGGCAGATTTTTGCCGCCGAATCTAGCACGGTCTTGCCCTAAAAGTCGACCGGGGGAGCAGCGATGTCAAGACACCTGTATTGCGGGGTCAGGGTCGCATCAGCTCCATCTTCAGCCCATGCCGCCCCGCCGCATAGTAGTCCTTCAGCTCTGAGACGACAGAAAAACCAAAAGTCTCATACAGTCTACGAGCGGGGAGCGCTTCGCATTCAACTTCGAGGATCACACGATAGACGCCTTCACTCCAAAGCTGATGCAGACCGACCTCCAACAGGTGCCGGGCCAGTCCCTGTCCACGCCATTGCGGATGCACTGCTAAGCTATAAATCCGTGCAAGGGTTCCCGCGCGATTGGTTTTTCGAAGCACGATTAATTGACCAAGTAAGCCCTCTGATCCGCGTACCATCCAGATACTCGCACGGGGATTCCGCAGCAGCGATTGTAGCTGTTTCAGGTGAAAGGCCATCTCAGGATCGAACACGAGCCGCTCCAGGCGGAAGAGATCCGCAGCATCAGCCGGACCGGCGCGTTCGATCCGATAGGTGTCCGGGGGAGGAAAGGGTACCAAGCGAGGGAGCTCGAGGTGGGGAGTCGTTTGACTAAACATGAAACTCCTAAAATGGGGGCCTCAATTGGCCTTCTCTTCGATGATACTCGATTCCTAGAGGATTGCCTCGGGAAGAGAGCAGAAAATTTTTCGGCCGGGAAAAACCGACTCGATCGGCCCTCATAGGCTCCCAGCCGCACGTCTGGGGGCAGTCCTTAGCAATCAAACGAGTCAGGAGCTCAGTCGAAAATCCGGATGTGTCGCCATCTTTGGTAGAACCAGGCCTCGCAGAAAGTAAGCGTTCGACCTCTCGGCTTCCAGCTCGTTCAAGAAAGACACATCGTCGATCGATTGCTCGACAGAATCATTGCGGTCCTGGCTCGACCCTAGATAAAGACGCACACTCACGCCGAGACGTCTCGCATCCAGGATTCGTCGGTACAGCGACTCAGCTCTTTGGTAGACAGGGCTTGGCCCTTTATCCAGAGACTGTTTGAGGTAAATTGACCCGAGCTGAGTATCTTCATTTTTCACCATAGCAAGGCCCAGATTATAGGCCACGACAGCCTGCAAAGTCGTCCGATCGTCCGGAATGATTTTGAGACAGTTCTTATAGAGACGAACCCCTTCCGCCAGGTCTCCCGTCTTGGAGAAGCTCACCGCGAGGTTATTCATGTAGGCCACGACTTCCTCGACGTTGGAGAGATGCTTGAGGATCTCCATAGCCTTTTGGGTCTGGCCGCTTGTGACAGCTACCTTGACTTGGGTTTGTTGCACCCGGGGGGAGTTAGGATCCAAAGATTCTGCCACCTCAAGGGTCTCTTCTGCAGCCTCCTGATTCTTGGTCTGCACGGATACTTCGGACAGCGTACACAGACGCTCGATATTCTTCGGGCTGAGGGCGGTCACCTTTTGGAGCAACATCAAGGCTGCCTGATAGTCTCCGAGCTTGATGAGACATTTGGCAAGCAGGGCCGCGAGGTTGACATTATCCCCCCCCGAGCTATGAGTCGCCTCAATCAACAGTATCTTCGCTTCAAAATAGCGTTTTTCATGATACAATATCGAGGCTTTCAGAAATTTTTCTCGGATGGGATCCCGAGACTCGATACCCTGAAACTGCCGAAGTGCGAGCTTGGCCTTCTCTAAATCCCCGACTCCCAGCGCCCCCAGTAGCTTACGTTCAAGACTCGATGCCTCGGTCGGCTCACGAGCCTGTGTCATCGCCCAGGCGGCCGCCATAGTGAACTGTTGCATACGAATGGGTCTCTTCAAGACCTGGGCGACACCCATGTCCTTGACTAGCTGCGTATCGGCCCGATCCAGAACTTCTGTCATGACTAGAATGGGCACTTCGATGTAACCCAGCTCACGAATTCTTTGAATCAGAAAGGGTCCAGCTAGACCCTCGCACTGCCACTCGATCACGGCGAGATCGAAACTATTGTGTGAGATGTACTGTGCAGCCTGATCCCCTCGCTTAAAATGGGTGATCTCTCGAAAGCCCAGTTCGCGTAGTTTAGCTTCGACAAGACTCGTTGACTCTGGATCGGGGTCGACCAGGATTGCCGAGCGCATTTGATACTGCAAGGCCATCAGCTTATGTTGAGAATCACCTTCTTGCAAAAGACGTTGTCGCAATGAGGCGATGGGTGCCGCGAGATTGGGGTCGAAATACTCCATACTTAGCAGGATCGCTTTAGCTCGGGCTTCTTCGCCCTCCTCGTAGAGCGCTTCGATCAGAGTCAGACGCAGTCTGTCCTCATGTGGATAGAGGCGAAGCAAGCGTTCACAAACGCTCACTAACTCACCCCATCGCTCCTGTTGACGATAGAATTTTTGCAGATACTGAAAGGCCACCATAGCCGGCAACGCACTATCATCCAACGATCTTTGCAGACGGTAGACAAGCTCTGCAATTTCGTCAGGGGCGTCGGCGTTTTCGTGCCAGCTCATCAGCCCAAAGTCGAACAGGTGAGGAAGTTGGCCGTAGTCACCCTCCTTGAGGAGAACACTAAAGGCGACTTTTGCGGCGGCCTCTGGTCCAACTTGATGCTCGAGATAAGCACCTAGATTTTCGCCCTCTTCATCACAAAAGGTGCAGAACACCCACTGAACCTCACTTTTTTCGATCGCGATGGACAGATCAAAAAAGCTGCGAAAGTCCCGGATATCGCGCAGATGCATCAGCCGCATGGCGTCAAGGATCTGCCGTCGTTTGACTTCATTATCAGCCACGACTCCCACCGCCATGTGTCCAGTTTTGAGTGCGGATAAATCCAGCACAACGCCTCCCGCTAGCTACTCCTGAGTGATCGACCGTCGGTCGTTTGATCCAAAGTTGACCAAAACTGGTTAGTCACCCTGCAAATCACTCCATTCACCTTTACACATCGACACAAGCAAAAGCTTTCAGCTTTGCTACGAGATCCGTCTCTGGCTCCGCGCAGTATAGTCCCATCCGGGTCAGATCTTCGAGTGGTGCTGTCTCCATCAGCTTCGCTTGAATCACCCATCGCACATTGAGGAGACACGGAGCCTGTCCTTCGATGACCAATCTCATCGTGTCTCCGACGCGAAAGGCATCACCCTGCAGCAGGATACCCAGCCCCTGGCGTGAAACATTTATGAACACCACGTCCAGATCCCGGTCTTTCTCATCCAAAAGGCGCGCCGGGACAAGTCCACTGAACCCGTAACGGATCTCTCCCCGCTTGTCACTTAACGCTCTCAGGTATGCCTTCATGGGACACCCCTCCTCGCCTGAAGGAGAGTATCGGCAAGCATTCCATGACCTCGACCCACTTCGGATAGACCAAACAAGCCAACGCCTAAAGCTGGGTCTTTTACCCTGAGAGGCTCTTGAGTTAGGACTCAATCCTCCCGGATTCATCCAAAAAAGTAAGAATCGCTCCCTGAGGTGACTCTCCTTAAGGGTCACTCTTCAGAGGTGACTGATTGATGTTTTGCGGGAGAAAACCAGGGTGTGGCGAGGATTTGGTTAGAACTTTACATTTGACCCATTAGTCAAACTTTTGTACACCAAGGGGCTCCGGTCCTATTTGCTGCATTCGCCCACGTTCGTGAAGGGTAGGACTCGATACATTGAGGAGACATACGAATGACTCGTCTGCTCAGCGCGATATCTGCGCTAGGCCTTTGGCTTTGCTCGTCTTTGACATCCTACGCCAACGTGTTCGATACATACGGACAAGGAGCCAGCACCGTTGCGGTGGGCAATGCGACCACTGCCGGGGGGCCAACGGCCTATGCCGCCTACACCAACCCTGCACTTCTAACGCTTTCTTCACGGAGTGAGATCAGCAGCAGTGTCATGTGGACCCAGTTTCGACTCGGTCGCCTTCCGGAAGCACCTGGAGGCCGGTTGCCCCAGGATCAGTTCTCAGCTGATAAAGCCGAAGATCTGCGCGGCGGTAGCCTCGGTATCAATCTCAAGCTGCACGATCGACTTCACTTTGGTCTAGCGACCTACATGCCTCAGGGAAATTTCGGTCGCGTCAAAGGACTTTCCCCCTACCAAACCAGCTATCTGCGCTACTCTGAACTCCAGCAAAAACCTGCTGCGTATACCGCCATGGCTCTGCAGTTGCCTGCAGGTTTGTCCCTAGGTGCTGGTGCATACTACTCTCTGAAAGCCAAAGGCCTCTTGCAGGTGAGCCTTAGCAAGCGCGAGTCGGAAGGTCGCTTCGATCTGGTGATGGAACCTGTCATCGTCCCTTATGGTGGTTTCCTTTGGACCAATCAGACCTTCAGTATCGGCGGGTTCTATCGGGCCGCCCAGGAAACTGAGTCGGAGATTCAATCCACCTTCGCCTTCAGCACGGACGAAGCGACTCTTCCTTTTGATGCTACGACCAGCCTCGTGCCCTTCTACGATCCGTCGGTTCTTCGCTTTGGTTTCGCTTATAACTCTGGTCCCTTGCAACTCTATGCGAGTATCGAACAGGCTCGCTGGTCTCAGTTCAAGGCGCCTCAGGTGACCATTACAGGCAACGATGTCGCCGCCTTGTCTGAAGAACTCGCATCTCGTGATGCTGGACTGCGCGATACCTACGCCTACCGACTCGGGACATCCTTTCCTTTTCAACTTTCCGCCGTCTCAAGCCTGGACCTGAAGGCAGGAGTCGAACTTCACACGTCAGCAAACGAGACCAGCGAACGCAGCACACTTATCGATCCCGAAAGGCGTTCTCTTGCTTTCGGTGGATCCTGGACGCTCGTGCTTGATGATGCAGGACGCCGCCTCGGCTGGGAAGCTGCCTATCAATATAGTTCACTCCGCCCTCTCAGTAGCACCACCCCAAAGGGCTCTGCCGTTAATCTTGATGGCAATAAAACCATCCATACAGTTGTGGGCGGGGTGAGTTATGCTCTGTAATCGTCATGTGACTGGGGCCACGATACTTTTCTGCAGTCTCTTTGCGTTTGCATGTTCAAAGCAGCAGAACCTGAACTTGGACCAAGACAATTTCGGATTCTTTAAGTCGTCGGAGGCACGCGAAGCATGTTTGAGCGCCAACCTTTCCCAATGGGAGCTCACTGGTGCCTTTCTGCATAAGCTACTCCGTTGTGCCTCGAACCGAAGCGAAGACGGTGGAGAGACGCTGCCCGCAACGCAGCAGTTGCTGAGTGAATTGCGTCCTGATCAGATGCAAAGAGTGATCAATTTTCTCTTGTTAACCGATCCCAAGGGATCGACTCATGAAGAGCGGTATCCTTATCTCGTCGCTTTCACAACTTTACTCGATCGAGGACTGACAGCTGGAGAGGCCCAAGGCCTCAATCTCAGCGGTGAGCGGCTGGTCGATCTCCAAAGCTTCCTGCTCAGCTTCAATCCTGCTCGGACCCAGAAGCTCCTGACACATTGGTCACAATCCGGCCGTCTCGATCGTCTGATGGCGGACCTTGGACGCTTTCTCGAAGGTCTGGAAGACGATAACTTGGAAGCCTTGACCCACGAATTACTCGCGGGTCGTACGCTCCGCTCAGAATTCCTGGCTATCAGTCGTGAGCTCCTCGAAGACGAAGCACTCATGGCGGCCATCGAACGAAGTCTCGAGGGACAAGCGACCTTGATTTACACCCCGGAGCAAGCGGAGCGTGTGAGGACAGAATGGCGACAGCCGATGGCTCCAGACGAAGCCCTGCAAGACCCAGCACCGGACACAAACACGCTGGGCCCCACACCCGCCCAAAGGCTCCAGTCCGTCGCCCAGGACCTAGGACCTGAGGACGTGCACAAACTGAGTCGCATGCTTCTGTCTCTATGGGAGGCTTTTCGGGGTCTTTCCCCCGAGGCTCAGCAGTCCCTTCAGGACCGCTTGACCCAGGGCCTTGAGGGTACTCTAGATCAACATGGCAGTCCGAGCCGCTGGTTCTTGGCTGTGCTTCAAGATCTGCAGGCCCTGAAAGCGAGCGATCTGAATACCTTGACTGCTGCATTTAAGAGGCTCGTGACGGAGGACAACGATCCGACCCTCGATACCCTTCGGGCCAAGATTGGTGCCAATCGGCTGATGGACCAAACCAGCGAACTGCTGCTGCGAGGTGGACCAGTTCCTGGGTGTTCCTCCCTCACCATCGAGGGGCTCGCAAGAGGCGGAAGTCACGAGACCGATGCCTATGGACTTTGGTACAATACACTCCGCGTTCTCACGGAAGCAAACACTGCATGTGAGGGTCGCGCTCCTCTCCTTGCCGCACTGGAAAACTGGTCCGGAGTCACCATCAGTGACGATTGTAATGGAGCCACATCGGATCGACTCTGCGTTCAAAAGCGATCGCGTAGCGATGAGCTCATACGTTCTTACTGGTCGTCACCGTATCAAGAAGCCCCCATCGAGCAGATTCTGCGCTTGGTCGAGTCCAGCCTTGCTGAACTTCGTCACCAGTCGACACTCGACCCCTATACCCTCAAGAATTATGGTCTCGCTCACGTTAGATTCGAAGCCTCTGGCATCGACGCCATCTGGAAGAAAATCCGTGCAGCTGCTCCCAAGAACATCCACGAGCTAGCAAATCTGGATCTAGCACTCGCCCGTGATCCTGATTTTCGAGGCCGCTTGGCACCTGATTTTCTTGAAATCATGTTAGCAAGTAAAGTCGAAAAACTTGGCTCCATCGCCTCCCAGTTTCAAGACCTAGTTCCTGAGACCGAGTCTGAGCAAAGGGATGAGACTCTCAATAAGAGAGCCATGCGAACACTTGCTGGCCTTTACACCGGTGGTCCTTTCGAGGAGGCTCTCCGCACAAAGACCAGTCTTAATCAGGTTCTGCGCTCAAAACAACCGGAGAACACTGCACTTGCTGAGTTTTTCCAGCATAATCCCGCATCACTGAGTTGGTTCTTGTTTCGTCATCACCAGGCTGATTCGATCTTCCGGAGTCCAGAGTTTGCCGCCTTAGGTAACGAAGATATTCTGCCTTTTGTCAGTCTGGGCAATTGGCTGACTGACTTTACGAGTTTCGATGAGCTGCAGGATCCGGGTGATCCTCGCTACGATGTGCGCTTCACTACTCTGTCTCGATCGGATGTCATCCAACCGCTGCAGGCCATTCGCTCCTTCGACTCGACCGCACCGGCCTCCAACTCTGCCTGGGGACTTTGGCAGCAGCAGCTCTCAAGCAGCGCTTTGGTCAGCAAAGATGTGCCTCCTGCACTCAGCAAAGACTTCGAACAATGGTCCGGAGTAACATGGACGAATGATGTGAGCTCCCCGGAGACTTGGAGGGACCTGATTCAAACTCAGGAGCCAAACTGGGCCCGGGAGGCTTTGCGTTTGAATCGCGAGTTCTTCGATGTCCAGGACTACACTCCGGAAGAGGCTCGGATCCTGACTCTCTACTACGTTCGGCATTACCTGAAGTGGCCTTTCCTACTGCCCAAGGATCGCGTGCTCCGTAGTGACCCCTTGCCCTTAGCGACGAGCAGCAGCTATCAGGCCCCGGTGCGAGGTTTTTTCAACACCTCCTTCCTCATATCCAAGGCCGGCTATGACTTCCCCCTCTATTCGCGGATGGTTCCCGATGCCTTGCGGGCCGGTACGACCACGAGCCTGGAGGTGCTACAGAAATCTGCCTTGCCTAGCTTTGCAGATTATACAGCTCAAGATGGATTTTTCCCCATCACGAAGCAACGACGAGCCACTAGCCTGAGTCAATTGAAACTGGATACCAGCAATCCCTCACTCCGATTGTTTTCGACCTTCAATCTCATGACCTACACGCGTCAGGGGCAAGATTACCTGCCACAGCCACTGGTCGGCTTTGGCAACAAAGTCTGTCAAAGCAATGACGCCACAAAAACCTCGTGTCCAGTTGAGATTCAGGCCGCGACCGACGAAGAGGCCTATCAGAAATACCAGACCTACGTGAGTGAGGTCTTGGCTCATCACTTCTGTCCTCTCCTTGCGGGCGAAGTCCTCGGCCGGCCTGTCGAATGGCAAAGGCGTCTTGGTCTGAAGATCGAGGATGCCAAGACCTGTGATGGTCTCAGACTGGTCACGGAGCTATCGGAAGATCCTCTGCGTTTTCCGCTGTGGCTGAGTCAGCACATTCTAGATGACGTCTTTACAATGGGACGAGTTGCACACCTGAAGCCGTCTCTCGCACAGATTCCCTCGGCACTCCGTTACTATAAGCTCAAGGCCACGGATCTCTCTCTGGAACAGCGAGCGAGTCGTTGGCTGCGCGAATCACGTGGCATCTGGCATCACGCAAACGCAGCTTCCCAAAGCCGACGTCAGTTTTTTGCTGTGCAGTTCTGGGCGGGAGCACCCTCGATCCTGAATAGCTATTTCGATGCCGTGCAGCAGAGTCTTGATAAAGATTCATGGAAGCAGACGTTGATTCAGGCCTATCAGCGTGAGGAACAGAACCCGCAGGAAGACATGCTGCGTGCGTTGCTCAATCGGTTTATTCGGGAGCAAGAACGTCTGGCTGCTCAGGACGGAACCCTTCTCGAGCTGGCTTTGACCCTCCTGCAACGCCTTCAGGAGTACCCATCTGAGCGTCTCTTGCTGGCTCGTCTGCTCGCAGACTATCGCCAGTTGGAAACCTATGAGTTCTTGGGCAAGGACCTTCCCTTTGCTATTTTTGGGCTCTTTGAGGGCCAATTCGATTGGCAAAACCCTGGAATCCGCTTTAGTAAATTCCTTGGGCAGCGCGAGACCCTCCAAGCTTGGGCAATTTGGGCCGGTCTTTTTCCGGCAGGTGATTGGGATGAGTTTCTCGCTCACCTGGCTGAGGCCTGGAAAGAACTCGGCCCGCTCGAGGAGCAGGTTCGCCTGACACGAACACTCTCGCAAGAGGGAGTTCGACTGGGTAGTCTGTGGCAAGCGCAATACCAGCAGGTCCTGGCCGAAAGCTGGGACGATATTCTCCTCCGTTGGCGACGCGCGGATTATTCAGCAGAATTTGAAGCAGCGTGGATGCGCGTACTCAAATTTTGGGGTGCTCCTCTGAAGCTCTTCGATGGTCGTACAGGCCCTAGTGCACAGACTCTCCTTGAGAACTGGCTGCCTTTGCTCCTGGGACGTGCGCCGCAGCTTATCGTCGCGCATCAGGAAACCGGTGGTATCCAGGAGTTACTGTTCTGGCCACGGCTGTTTCGAGATGCACTGACGAGCTTTGAACAGGAACCTCTCGGCAGCCTTGCTCTATCTCGCTTCCTGGCCAGTCCCGAACTCGATTTTGCCAACGGCCAAAGATGGCAGCGGATTCTAGTGGAAGAGGAGGCACGGAGTATTGCCAGCCAGGCTTTGACAACTCTGAGCAATGTAAAGGAGTCGCTCTGGCAAGCCGTCATGTTAGAAGCGACTGACTTGGTGGGTCGTCTGCAAAAGCCACTCGCCTTTCTGCAAAGGCGGATCGTCTGGCAGGAGGATCCCGATCACAACGCCTATCGTCGAGCTTTGGACCACCTTTACGGTCTCAGCGACGATCCTGATCTGAGACAGAAGCAAATCGAAGTACTCACATTATGGTTAAGGGACGAGGAGGCCGCTGTGAGCAGCGCGCCCTAGGAAACATGAAGGGATCCAGACTGCTTTGGCACCCATAGGGGGTTACACCAGAGCGCTGTATGATAGGAGTCACATCATGAAACTTGGAATCGCACTCGGACTCGGTCTTCTGTCTAGCACCGTCTTGGCTAAGGAATTGCCGAACATTCCAGCCAATTGTGCTGACGATGTCGCGCAAGTTGGCTACTGTTCGACCGTCAATGCTCCGACCTTTCGCGGCCCCATCGAGATTCAATTTTTCGTTGTCGTGGAGAAGGCCAGCTTTCCAACCGTTGAGAGTGTCCTTGGTCGTTATCTTTCGTTTGATAATTGGCCTGCTTACGCGGAATCCACTGAAACAGATGCACTTCTCTTTAACAAGTCGGTGCGTATGGCTGATATCAAACAAGACAACGAAACAATCTTTCGGCACTTTTACGATTACCGATTGAAATCACCCATTGGCTATCAGAACGTTCGTGGTGTCACCTTCAATAGCCGCGTGACCCCTTACGCCGGTGCTCTAGCTAGTCTCGAATTTGAAGCTCAAAATACAGGCGCTCAGGAAGTTCCGGCTGGCGAGAAGCTCTTGGTCGGCTCGGAGGGCGTAAAGTTCCAAACAGGTGCCGTTCATGCTGTCTCGTGCGCCGCAACCAACTTCTGCGATGATACTCAGTGGCTGCTTGTTTACGAGACCAAGCTCCAACCTGAAATCGATCTTTTACCCAAGGTTGCTGCGACCTCCATTCAAGCTGGGATCGAAGCTCTTTTGGTCGGAATGCTCTTCAACGATGTCGCGCTGTGAAGCAGGTCTTGAGTTTACGGAGTAAGGGCACTCCCACGCCCTGCAGACGCAGGGTGAGTCCTCCGCAAAAACCTTTGACTTCTTGACCTCCCAGCCAGATAAATAAGGAGTGCGCGTCCAGAAACAGCCCAAAGGCGTCGCTCCTCACATCCATAGCTCAGCATGGACCGTCGTCCAACTGGAGCTGCGGTTCTTTTTGAGACCCGCTTTCGGACCTGCTGAGCGCTCGAAGAGGCCTTTCGGGGAACGGTGCAGGAAGCTCCGATGTCCGCCGGAGGAGACCTCCCGTCTTCCGGCTTGAGGCTTGCTCCAGCGACGGTGCAGAACGCTTTCGGCACGCGCACGCGATAAGTGGCAACGAGGCTTCCTTGCCCCGAGCACGGCATAACGAACGCAGCAGCAACTGATGAGGACTTCTATGGCTGGCGCATCCCGTGAAGAGATCTTTCCTATTTCTGCCGAAAAATACTATGCTGCTTTGGTAGACTATCAGCACTACCCGAAGATTCTTGGCGAGGTTGACAAGATCGACGTACTGGAGTTTTCAGAACAAGCGGCTCGTATTCAATACACGATCCAAATCGTCAAATCCTTTACCTACATTCTCAAGATGACTCAGAAGCGACCGGAGAAAGTCGCTTGGGAACTTGAGTCAGGCAGCATCTTCAAAAAGAACGTAGGTCATTGGACTATCACGCCCATGGGTCCCGATCGATGCAAAGTCGCTTACAATCTCGATATCGAGCTGAAGGTCTTTGCGCCCAGCGCCATCACCAATAAGCTAGTCGCGGTTAACCTACCTCGCATGATGCAGGCCTTTTTCGAACATGCTAAAACGAAGACTTAATGTTTGGGAGGCGGTTCGTTCGTATCCGTTCGGAAATGTCCGATGCAGCGTTCTAAAATTGCGGCTAGGTGCATCGAGTTCCGAAGCCCCGAGTGAACGTACGGTCCCTCACGAGCTGAGGGTTTTCCGGCCACACTGCCTAAGGGCTATCTCGGTACGCACTCTTTAAAGTCCCTCGCGGTAACTATGCACCACTTTCATAGCACGCTTGAGCCAGGGTTCAAGCACGCCGTCGCTCCGAAGCCTCTGAAGATAAGGGCTTGGTATGTGATCAGGGTTTAAGACCTGGTCACGAATGATAAACTCAATCAGCTTGTGGAACTGCCTTGGGCTCAGTTTGCGCCTCAGTCGCAGCAGGTGATCCGAGAGGATGCATACGGCGTCTCCGGTCACACGGTCTTCGCGATTGATCAGCGCGGCACGCTGAAAAATCTTTTTGCAGATGTGGTCCCGTGGTCGATCGAGCTGTACAGCCAGTCGGTTGATTAGCTGACGATAGAGCACCTGAATAGCCTCAGCAGCTTGCTGATGAGAACCTTTATAAAGAGCTGGATCTCCCTGCACTGCTTTCGACTGTATCGATTTAAGGAGAATCATCGGTTGGAGATCGGGCTCCCCCTTGATCCCACGCTCAGCGAGCAGTCGAACCAAACCTCTCATGGAATAGAGCACATGACAGTTTTCCCCATCGGGAACACGAAAGCGTCCCCTACTTGCTTTAGCTCGTTCGAGACGAACGAACTGCCGCATCAAAACCCGAAGAGGTCGACTCTGCGTCGTTCGAACAAGACGTGCTTCGTCACGATCGAATCCCAACCGACGGAGCAAGAAGAGCTCGCTATACTCGCGGTAAAGTCGATCGAAATCTTTCAGTTCACGAGACTTGGCGTAGGATTCGATCGGACGTTTTTCTCCCGTCATGAGGAAATCGATCATTTGAACAAAGGTCTGAATTGTGTAGCGAGCTTTGAACCGCTGCTGCTTCAGATTGGTCGACCACCGTTCGTGATCATCGAAGCGATACTCATGAAAAAAAAGACCAAACTGGCGAATCGATCCGTAATCGATAATACCGCCGTCTGCTAGGATGTTGTCGCCATCCCATTCCATCCAGCAGAAGATATAGTCCGCCTCAAAACGTGCTGCAGCCTCTGCGAAATTGCGGGTCATAGACTGCAGAAAGGTACGATAGGGGTGCACACCCGGTGTGAGGCTCCAATGACCATTTTGTACCTGACGGTCGATATGATAGTCGACCAAAGCTTTGAGGCGGTCCCATCGATTCTGCTTAAGATGCAGAAAAAAGTGCGAGGGACGCAGGAGATTTTCCCCCGCCCGGACCGTGATTGCAAATCCTTTGGCAAACTCAATCACACACAGGACTCGTTCTGTTCGATGTCCATTGCGGTGCAGTATTTCACTAAATATGACATCCACCAGCCCCTCGTGGAGCTTGGCATACCCACACCCGTATGAAATCCGGGGATCACCGCTGCGGAAGAATGTCTTGCGCAAAGTCGTAGCAGGTGACAAGCAGGTAGCTCCGGTCCCACAGCTTGAAAGATCCCAGGTCCGTCCTCCTCGGGTCCAGGTGCCATTCCAGATGCTGCGACCGTCTCCCGATGAGAGTCCGCGTTTGTCAGGATGCTGCAGTTGTAGATAACGGGTTGCCATGTAGTGATGATCTTTCATCTCGTGAGGAGGAAATCGCCGTTTACTCTTGATGTCGTATTCGTTGATGATGATCAGAGCAAAGGTTTCGAGCAACTTCTCCTGGAGAGCGTGGTTCAATTCGTGGGGATGAGCTGACTCAATCAGCCCCATCTCTTTGGCCAAGGCAAAGTTGAAGTAGGCTACCTTCCCTCCTGGCCGCCGTCTCGCCCGATAGAGAACGTAGGAGAAGGGTACCTGCTCCTGAAGCGGATGGCGCCCATCGATGGCTGCAAATTGTTCGTAGGTGCTGAGGGACTCTAGCTCTTGATACCTGAGTTTCGTCAAGCCAAGCTCTCCTTCCTTCATTTCTTCCTCTTGGACAGCTTCGGCAAGAATGAACAAAACTTGAGGGGCTGAAAGGGTTTGAGCCTCATCGTCTCTGGTCTGACATCAGACTTTGGGAAAAAGCTTATGTATTCCCTCTGTATCAGTTCGCTGACGTGATAGGGTTCGAAGCAAGATCCGTCGACCACACATCGCCTTCGGAAGTCTCGCTACCTAGACGATTCGGGACATGACGAGCCACTCCTGGATCGTTCGTGTCTGTCCTAGACGGGATGTTGACGCTTTCAGAAGTGTTCCAAAGGGTGGCCGCATCAAGATCCTTAGCCCTTAGCGGACATAAGGTCCATCAGGAGCTCAGGCTGTTTATACAAAGACACCCGGGGGCTTGTTCTAGACGCTCATTCACTCAGCACCCACCTTTTCGAGACGAGAAAGAGCCGCGGCAAGAGGAAAAATATGTCAGGAGGTAAGAATAGAGCCGAAGGATCTGGGTTCGATGCGCCTCATCTGTCGTGCTATGTGGTCGCATCATTAGGGAGGGATGGAGGGTCCGGCTGAAGACCGGACCGGCTCATCAGCGCTGGATCACGATTTGGTCGCCGACCTTAACCTGATCGAAGAGCCACTCGATATTCGCATTCTGGTTACGGACGCAACCGGAACTGACCCGACGAGCACTAGCCGTCGTACCTTCTGCGATCAACTCCGGTTGATTGGTTCCATGGAGTCCGTACATGGTGTCCTGCCACCAGAGAGCACGCGTTCCTAGCGGGTTCGCAGCAACGCAGCCTGCGACATTCTTGTCACCCTTTGCACCGAAGTAGGGTGGACACTTCTGCTTCGTCAAGACCTTGAACGTGCCAACTGGGGTAACTTTATCAGCTCGGGCCGTACCGACGTTCCAGGAGCGAATCACGGTCGAACCACGATAAAAAGTGAGGCGATTCGTGCTCAGATTAACCAGGATTTTTGCTGCTCCCAGCTGGCCCGTGCCCACCTTGCAGATGAAATCATTCGCGACCCATCCAGTCTTTTTACCATTTTTGAACTCGACCAAGTGAAAGGTGTAACCCAAGTGGGCCTCGGTTTTGCCAAGGGGCAGCAGGCGGTCACCCTGGTTTGAGACAAAAAGGATGCGATTGATGTCCTGAGGATCGCGTACGTTCACATCGATGGCACAGATCTCGTGCTCCCCTGTCCCAGATACACCCAACAGTTCGGATCGATACTCTCCCTCGTCCTCATTGGTCCCGCACGAAGCAAAGATCAGCGTGATAAAAATGAGAGCCATGGCATGATGAAGTCTGGACTTGAGGGCTAGCATATTTTTCTCCTATGAAACATCAGATCTCTGAGAATTCGGGTCTACTCAACGATGAAGACTCGCGCGTTCTTGCTTAGCTAGGATATCGTAATCTCGGTAAACATCCTCATCTCAATCTTGTCTCGATGAATTGGTTTGCTGAGTTCGAAGAAGATGTGATTGCGGGTCGGATTATACCCAAAACCGATCAGCAGCACAAGCTTGAAGATTCTCTAGCAACGACTCCTGTTGCCTCTCTTGGGTAATTTCTAACGACCACGTGAGCTTAGGTCTCTTGCCATCATACGGACACACCATCTCTTCAAAGCCATCGAGAGTCTGGTCCCCGCACCCAGGTCATCGCGCTCCCTAAAGTGGAAGGCAGGACTCGGCTGACAACACAGCACAATATGCAGGGACCCGGTGAGCTTGCTCGCGATCTGGAGCGCCACCGTTTCAAGCCTAGAACAAGCCTAAATCGACACCTCGAAAGACCTAGGAATCATGGGTCACTCAAAAACACCCTAAGGAGTTGGCATGTGATCGTCCTGAACTGAAGGATTTGCTCATACTGACCAAAAGCCAAGTGCTCGTACGTGATTGTCCTCACGGCCTCCCTGTAAGCATCTGCAAAGACATGTCAAGACGATTCTGGAACCGAAGGCTTTGTTGGATGCAGTAGGGCCTTTCTTATTCGTCTTTTGCATGTGTATGGCGTGCTGATACGCACCTTCCCTTTAAAACATGTCTCCGTGCTTGTCCCGTTTCGGGAAAGGGGTTAGTAATGTCAGAGGACGGTGATGAAACCGTCTTCTCTAGGAGGACATTGCTTATGCGTCTTTTCATTTCACTTTCGACAGTCTTACTGACTCTCGGATGGGTCAGTTCTGCCAAGGCCCAAGACACGCTGCAATCAAAGTATCGTCTCAAAATCAAGCCTTCCGCTGCCTCTGGCATCTGCCCAGCTTATTTTGATGTCATCGAGACGATCCGTCTCTACGAAGGAGGCGCCGAGACCAGGGCCACAGTCTGGCTCCAGTGGATGGCTGGTGCATTCAGTATTTCCAATACCACATCTCAATCGGTGACTTGGATTGCAAAATTGAAGACTCAGTACAAGAACTGTAAAGCTTATGCCAGCATCAGTACTCTCGATGGCTATCCCGTCGAGGGAATGGACCATCTGCGGGCGCGCTTTGCGGGGGGATCTGTCTCCTTCACCCTTGACATCAGCTCGTTTGGCGAATACTCGGCCATCACATGGAAAGGCATCGAGGGGAACAACCCTAGTTACAGCTGGGCTGTGGCTGACTGATATCTCACACCCAACGAAGGGAGCGACAGTCCCTTCGTATCAAACAGATTGCAACATGAGGAGCAGCAAATAATGACGAAACTTCACTTTGCTTATGTCGCAGCATTCTTAGGAGCGACAGTAGGCCCCCCTGTCTTGGCCACTGTCGATGCTTACATAGACTATACCGTGGTCTACAAGGAGATCCAAACAGATGATTATTGTTACCGATCTCTACCCATGTGGGCTGAAATCGGTATTCCTACCGCTTCTCAGATGACGGCACTGGTCACGCCTACGAAGATTTTAAAGCTAAATTCACTGGGGAGCTCCTACATTGATATCAATGAAGTAACGAAGGTACCTGGCATCGAAGCTGAGTACGGTAACGATACTTTTGATGAAGCAACGGGTGTCTACACGTATACCATGAAGCTCAACCTCAAAAAGCACGCCTGGGCCGGCAACAGCAGCGTTGCCGCTCGGCAAACTATAGTCAATCAGGCGAAGTTTGCACTTTTGGCCATGAATAAGAATCTTGCGAAGGTCTATCCAGGCAAATACAAACTGTGGTTTACCATCGATGGTCTACCTTCCCAGTCAGGTTTGAGCGGAACTGTTCTGCCTGCAGCAACGCGGTTTCCATACACAGCCGGAAGCCCCTTGATTACGGCTTTGGAGAAAGAACTCATCAACGTCGAGGGCAGCTGCCGTTGAGAGCGGCCCACGGAGCCTATAAGGCTCCGTCTTCAAGGGGACTGCGTGCCGACCTCGAACCAAAGGCACAAAAAACCTATCTAAACTAGTGACTTAGCTCTCCAGTGCGATTTAGCTTTTTCCTAAATTTTTCAGCTCCTCCTGGATGCTGGTGTTCTCACCCCTTAGTATCTGCTCAAAAAAGACTTTTTTCAATATAATTCAGAGTGTTGCATTATTAAGTTCTACTTCATAATGCATGCACTTTTTAGCTCTCTTCGAGCCGCTTGATGTGGCCGTAAAGTGATTCATTGGATCGACGTTCTATGCAAACGTAAGGAGGATACCCCCATGTTTAGATGGTTACACCAATGTTCACTTTCCTTTGTCATGTTCTGCAGTCTTGCAGCCTCTGCTCAGACGGCTGCCCCATCACGTACCCAGGATGTGATTGATGTGGTCAATCGACTTTTCATCCAGACGGATGCTAAAAACTGGTCAGCCGTCGAACAGGTCTTCGCTCCGTCAGTTGCCTTTGACATGACTTCGCTGGCTGGTGGCAAGCCCCAGACCCTTACACCACAGCAGATCAGCAAGGCTTGGAGTGAAGGGCTGGCTAACGTCCAGGCCGTCCACCACCAGGTAGGGAACTATGTGGTGACCTTCGACAGGAGTGGCGCAAAAGTGTTCTGCAATGGGATGGCCACTCACTACAAGCCCAAAGAGGCCCGAAAGGTCACCTGGTTTGTGGGAACTTATGATTTGCATCTGATCCAGGATGCCAACAAGAATTGGGTGATCGATGCCTTCAAGTTCAATGTCAAATATGTAGACTGACGTCTGGTCGATGCTCGACTTAAGGCTGATTGCCAGGCACGGGCTTCGCTCCAAACAGTCGAAGGTCCGGCCTCAAACGTGAGTTTCAAAGGGAGAATTATATGCGAAGCATGAACGAATATCGCCTGCTAGGAAAAACCGGATTACGAGTATCTCCTTTAGCTCTGGGCACCATGACATTTGGTTCGGACTGGGGCTGGGGAGCCGACAAGGACACCTGTCGGACGATTTTTTCACATTATGTGAACACCGGAGGGAATCTCGTTGATTCCGCAGACCTCTATACGGGTGGGCGCAGCGAGGAGTTCCTCGGCGAATTTATTCGCGAGTTGGGTGTCCGGGAAAGGATTGTAATCGCGAGCAAATACTCATTTAGTGCCGACCCTAGCAATCCCAATGCTGGCGGAAATGGTCGAAAAAACTTGCGGCGTGCGCTGGAAGGCTCCCTGAAGCGTCTCAAGACCGAGTACATCGATCTCTACTTCGTTCATGCTTACGATTCCCTCACTCCTGTTGAAGAGGTCATGAGCACCCTAAACGACATGGTGCGTGAAGGCAAAATCCTGCACATAGGACTCAGCGATGTGCCTGCATGGTATGCAGCACGCGCTCAAACCATAGCCGAAGCTCGCCACTATGAGGGTGTGTCGGTGCTGCAGTTGGAGTACTCTCTGATTGCTCGGAATTTGGAACGAGAGCACCAGCCGCTCGCGCGGGAGCTTGGCATCGGTATCATGCCCTGGAGCCCTTTGGCAGGAGGTTTTTTAACCGGCAAATACACAAAGAAAAATGGGCAGCTGCTCGGCAGCGGACGGGTCAAGACCACCTTCAATTCGGGCAATCCCGTTTTCGATAAGTTCGATACCCCAAAAAACTGGGATCTCTTAGCCGTTCTGATCGAAGTGGCTCAGGAGTTAGGCAAGACACCGGCCGAAGTTGCCCTGAATTGGGTCGTAAACAGGCCCCAGGTGGCCACAACGCTGACCGCGGCGACCCAAGTCTCACAGCTTGAGCTGAACATGGCTGCTTTAAGTTTCGATATTCCAGAAAGCCTCCAAGCTAAGCTCGACGCAGCGAGTGCACCTGAGCCTAACGAGTTGGATCACTTTTTCAGCGCTGGCATGCGAGCTATGCTGAACGGGTCCAGTCAAGTACTGCGCTAAAGAATGCGCAGCATTCCCATCACACAAAACTTGAGGAGTGATTCGCATGAGACGATCCATCATCCGCCATCTGCTTATTCTCGTGACTCTGAGTAGTATCGGCTTCATCGTAGCGCCGAGTGCCAACGGCGGTCCGCTTGAACCTCCCCAGGGATTTAAGCGCTATCTGGATGGAGTCAAACAAGGCGACGTTGATGCCATCCTTTCCGGCTTCACTCAAGATCCTGTGGTCGTCGACGTAGGACGTCGCATTGAAGGACGCAAGGCCATACGGCAGTGGCTCAAGGACGAAGTTCTGGGTCTGCGCTATGAGGTCTTGAGCACCAGTCCTGCAAAAGACAAAAACCGTGTGCTAGTCAAAATCACTCTGCGCAGCGGTGGGAGCTTCAAAGCTCATTACGATTTGACAGTCGATAAAGACGGTCTGATATCCCATGCTGACCTCAAGTATGCGGATTGAAGAATCAAACAGGTCAATCGACGCGCAGCACGATAACGCCGTGTGATCGACTCATGCTCAGAAACCTACCGTCAGGTGCCGAAAGCATCAGGATTCTGCCTTGGTGCTTGCGTGCGCGAAGACCAGCACGGATCCCGGAACCCTGGCTGGCACTGTTCGCCAGAAGTCGGGTTCCGCGGACGAAATCCCCACCTCGAGCTCACAGACAGATTGGTCTTTGGTCGAAAGCTTATAGTTGTATCGGATATCGGCTTCGCGACCAGAGACCTCCCATTCGAGGCGATCGCCTTCCTCCCCATTTTCCTTGAGCATACACCCTTCATCGCTCGACCTCGCGTCTGCAGCAGTGGGGGCGTCAGCCGTTCATGGTAGAGTCTCGGACTGGGATGGAATACCAATCAGCAGCCCTATGCTGCGAAACGTCGTGACGATCACTCGACGCAGTCGTCAGGTATCAACCGTTCGTCCAATGGGGGCCGCGACCCGCAACTGTTCGCGAAAGGCCAGGTTCTGCGAACGAAATCTCCGAGGCAAGCTCACAGACGGATTGGCCTTCGGTAGAAAGACTACGATACTCAGCATGATGCAGGACAGGCCTTCAGCCCATCCATCAGGAGACAAGAAAGGAACGGAACCATGACCTTCTTCAAACGCACTGTGACCCCCATGATCTTTGGAGTAGCCCATCTTTTCATCACGGCCTGTGGCGGCGAGAGTGACCCCTCGCAGCTTCAGGATACAAGACCGGGTGAGAGACTTCCTTCGGGCTTGCCTGGGATCGATCTTAGCCTCAACCCCGATCTCACGCCCCCTGGTCTTCCCCCCGACCTCTGGCCGAACTGTGAAGATCCCTACGTTAGCGCGATTCAATTTGCAAAGGTTCGCCAAGATTCCTCGTCCCGTGGCGTCGTATCGATCACGGCAGTCGTCACCAATCGGGGAAGACAAGCTTTCCTATCGGGAGCAGGGCAGCAAGTCATACAGCTCTATGAGGAATCCAGTGGTGGCGTGGTACGCATGGTAGCCAGTCGTGCCTTTGGAAATCTTAATCCCAATCAAACCGCGACGGTCCGTTACCAGCGATCGTGGTGGACTGGGGATGAGTTTCCACCGGTATATCGCGCTATAATCGTCTACGATCCTGACATCTCTATCGATGGCAATCCCAACAATGATGACTGCGGCACGACGAACAATAGTCGGGAACGCAACTCCATCGAGATCAACCGACTGTTTTCCAGCCGGCCGTAAACTCCTTGTCACCCCATGGGTCTCAAGCAAGAGCTGCCCCTCCAAAGACGGGACAGCTCTGATTGCCTCACTCTTGGGGTGAGTGGAGGCGAAGTCACACAATTGAACGGCTTGACCATCCTGATCTCGGCTGCCACGGGCCTGAGTTTCCTTTGCCATCGACAATCTGCCAGACATCGAGTCCATTCTGAACGTCACAACAGGATCATTCCCAAAGCACTCGTAGGTATAGCTTGCGCAAGGCAAGAGACAATGTAGCAACCGAAAATCTGCCAGGCTTTTCGAGACTTAAAGCCATCGGCTGGGTCCGGTGCTTGCACCTGAAGGGTTCGCCACTACCGCAATCCAGGTTCAAGCTCGACCGGTCCCTGCCAGTCCACAAGCTACGCAGAATCAACCACGGCCTAATGACGCATTTTTCTCTTGCAGGCTCGCCTTCGTTCTGCTAGATAGCCAAGATGGCCTACAGAGAGGCCGCTTGAAAACCACGTTCCTATGGAGTTCTTATGCTGAAGTCGTGGATGCAATCTTCACCTCCCCCCTTTCGTCCCCCGCACCTGGCCCTTACGAGTATGCTGCTCCTCGCCATTCTCAGCGCCTGTGCCCCGGAAGAAAAAGATCGTCGTGGTGGATTACCCGAGGAGATGGTCCCTGGTAGCTTTACGGTCTCCATGGATGAGGAGCTGGGTGCTCGTGAAGACCAGCTGGCTCGCCTCAGTGAGCACGCCGCTGCGGTAGCTAGTCAAGTAGGCTGTGACGTGGAAAAGGTCGAGCCCATCGAGTGGGAGACCGGAGGAGCTGTGGCAGGGGCCTTAGCTTCTACCTACCACGTGCGCTTTCAGGGTTGTTCGCTTCAACCTGAACAGATGGGTGTCGCCCTTGGTGAATTTGAGTCGCGCGAGGGTGTCGTGGGAGCTGAAGCCGAATCACTCATACGCGTTCGGGTAGCAGAAAACGATCCCCTTAAGAATCGCCAGTACTACCTGAACTCGATCAAACGGGAAGCAGCCTGTGATCAGATCGGCTCAAGAAACACGCAGCCTGTGATTGTCGCAGTGCTTGACTCGGGTGTCGATGCTGATCACCCCGATCTGGTCAATAACCTCTTGCGTGATAGCCAAGGTCGTGTGATCGGAGCCAACTTCGTTGGCAAAGGGTCTCGAGGCGCACCGGATGCAAACTGGAATGATACCAACGGTCACGGAACTCACGTTGCAGGTTTGATCGGTGCCAGTGCGAACAACGGCGCAGGGATTGCTGGCGTTGCATCCTGCGCCAAGGTCCTCATCATGCCCGTTCGAGTCCTGGGTACCGACGGGTCAGGTAGCTCCCTGGAAATCGACCGCGCTGTCCAGTGGGCCATCGCACAGGGTGCTGATGTTCTGAACCTGTCCTTGGGTGGCAACATGGTGTCCCCGCAGCGACGAACGTCCCACCCCAGTGCGCTTTACGCTGAAGCAGCATCCCGCAAGGTGATCGTGTTCGCAGCCGCAGGTAACGACGGTGCAACCCTCGGCAGTCAAACCTCAAACTCTTGGCAGCGTGGCTACCTCTATAGCTACCCTTCGGGTTACGACAACGTCTTCTCGGTGGCCGCGACAGATTCCCGAAATCGGTTGGCAGGCTTTTCGAACCGTGGTGAGACTGTTGATATCGCTGCCCCTGGAGACCAAGACCTCTCCACGATCATGGGTGGAAGTTATGGCAACATGAGCGGCACGTCCATGGCTACCCCTGTTGCTGCGGGTGCTTATGCACTGGCCTTAAGTGCCATGCGGCGCAACGCCCAAGATCGACTCAGCTATGCTGAACTGAGGCCCATACTCCAGTCAGCGGTCATTGGTGCCAACTTTAGCCAGACCGAAGTCGCTTCGGGTGGGGTCATCGATGCCTCAGCACTTCTCCGTCTCGTTGGCGAAAAGCTCGAGCAAGAACTGGAGCCGCTACCGAGCAATCCGACCCCAACTCCCAGTCCAGCTCCGACCCCAAGTCCAGCTCCGACCCCAAGTCCAGCTCCGACCCCAAGTCCAGCTCCGGCTCCAAGTCCGGCCCCTCCCGTCCAACCAGAACCGGCTAGTCTGACCTTCGTTGGTCTCCAAGAGGGTCAGCAGGTCAATCGGCCTATTCGAATCAGCCTCCAGGGTTGGCCCAAAGGCAGAACAGCGAGAATTGTCCTCTACTGGGGTTCTAGGCCGTTCACTACCCTCACACGGGCCGACCTGCAAGCGGATGGCATCACAGTTAGGACCGATCGGAGTTACGCTCTGTACGGCAACGATGTCCTGACCGCAGAAGCTGTGGATACCCGCGGTGCTCGAATCGCTATCAAGCAGCTGCGCCTGCGTGGTCAGTGATCGTTCAGAGTCCATTCACGGTGCGGGCTAAGCCCGCTCCGTGATAGGTCCTACGCAAAGCTCAACAACAGGGCTCATCTTCGGGTGAGCCACTCGCCTCAACCCCACATTCCCGCGATCGTCATATCACATCCTGATATTGCTTGAGTGATGAGCAGGTTCCGGGCAAATGGCTTTCCCGAATGGTTTATCGACAAGCGAGGGTTTAAAGTTTTCTCGGGAATCTTGGTTCAACGTTGGGAATCGATTCATGGATGGATTTCTGAACGCTTCATCAAGTTCTGCCATTTCTGATATTGGTTGGAGCGGATATCGGACAAACGATAAGAAAGTTGGGCCCTTGAAACACAAGGACCCAACTTCAAAGGGGGCACACTCGATCAAAACTAAATTTGCGAATGTCACCGGGCAGATAAACTAATTTTTTTGGGGGACAACGTCTCCTACTAAGGATTCGCTGCTGACAGGACAATAGATCAGCTTATGTAATTTAGCTACAAAAAAA
>Ga0068877_10000549_pt1 | contig 32299 bp, 24 predicted proteins | sample NOAtaG_FD_66437 | JGI IMG/M metagenome (GOLD analysis project Ga0068877, IMG submission 66437) | Freshwater lake microbial communities from Lake Erie, under a cyanobacterial bloom - NOAA_Erie_Diel6S_1000h metaG | ecosystem: Environmental > Aquatic > Freshwater > Lake | place: USA: Ohio, Lake...
CCCCCCGCCCCCCCCGCACCCCCCGCACCCCCAAACCCGCCCATCCCCTGCGCGAAGTTCGCAAAGTCCTCCGGGCTCGGCCCGCGCGCCGAACCACGCGATCCACCCCGACCTCGCCCTCCCCCGCTCCCACCGCCCTGCCGGCCCGAGCCCGGCGGCGGCCTGAAATCCTGACCCGCCTTCCAGTTCGCCCCCAGTTGGTCATAGAGCTTCCGCTTCTCCGCATCGCGCAGAACTTCGTACGCCTCCTGCACGCGCGCGAACTTCTCCGCCGAGCCCGCTTCTTTGTTCACGTCCGGGTGCAGCTTCCGCGCCAAACCCCGGTACGCGCGCTGGATCTCCTCCACCGACGCCCCCCGCGTCACTCCCAGCGTCGCGTAATAGTCCTGAAACTGCACGCTCGAAACTCCCGTCTTCACGTTCCCCTCCTCCCCACACCGCTGACCATACGCCCCCGGCCAGCCCGCGGTCCGTCCCATTCGCCGATGGCCCACACATTGCGCGCAAACGTGGGCTTCTGAAATCTTGCGCGTGCGGGCCTTGCGGTTCTCCCCCTTGTCACCTTCAACCCGCATGCCAGCTTGGCACCCGTTCCTTCCCCACCGCCCGCACCGTTCGGGCGTCAAGTTGGCAGACCACTGCCTGCCAATCCGCACCCACGCCGGCCTGATCGGCCCGGCGTTCGGGTGCTTCCGAACCGCGCTGCAACTTCCCCAGTCCGCCAAAGGCCTGTTCTTCCGGCTGAATCCCACGCTTTCTCGCCGCGCCCGTGTCTGGCACGGAGTTTGAAAGCCCTCCCCCGCCGACGCGGAGAACCGGACCCGCCTCGGCGAAACGTCCGAACCACAACACCGAATCAACACAGGAGATCTGACATGAACGCGAACACGAACGTCAACAACCACGCCGCCTGCAACACCGCCAACTGCGCCCCCGGCGTCGCCCGCTTCTCGGGCACCACGCTGCCGACCTTCAGCGACATGGTCGCCAGCGTCTTCGGCCCCGCGGCGCTCCCTCGGCATGAAGTCCACACCGGTACGCCGATGACCATCTGGACCGACCCGACCAAGGGCGTGCTGGAGATGGACTTGCCCGGGTTCAGCATGGACCAGGTCGAGATCACCCTCGAACGCGACGTACTGACGATCCGCGGCAGCCGAACGCTCAGCCGCCCGGAGAATGCCGAGGTCCTGCGCGACGAGCGCCCCGAGGGGACCTTCGAGCGGCAGATTCGCGTCGGCGACACCTTCGACAGCGAACGCATCAGCGCCGCGCTGAAGGACGGCGTGCTGACCGTCACCATGCCGCGGAAGCCCGAAACGCAGCCCCGCAAGATCACCCTCTCAAACGCCTAATCAACCGGGCGAACCGACCGACTCCCGCGGTCGTAGAAGGCACACAACCGGGGCCTGGAGACTCCCACGCCCCGGGCTTCCGCCCACCGGCTGACCCCGGTCGGCGGGATTCCTCAGGACCTTTCCAAGAACCTTTTCCGCCTCTCGCTTCAGGAAGACCCACCCATGTCGAAGTCCAAGCACGGCAACTCCATCGGTTTCCTCGCGATGTCCGCCCTCTCGCTGGCGCTCTTCTGCCCGGGCAAAGAGGCAACTGCGGCGGGCACGGCCGCCCCCGCCGGGATGGCGGTGACAAAGGATGAGCAGGCCGCGTTGTCGCTGGCGCAGGGTCTTTCGTCGGCCTTTCAGCGCGTCGCCCGCGAGGTGACGCCGACGGTGGTTCACATCACCGCCACCAAGGGCGACCCGCGCTCGCGGAGCGAACAGCTCGACGCGCGCGATCAGATGCTCCGGCGGTTCTTCGGCGGCGGCGGCGACTCGATGCCGCAGGCCACCAGCTTCGGCTCGGGGATCGTCGTCTCCGCCGACGGCTACATCCTGACCAACAACCACGTCGTTGAAGGCTCCACGAACATCTCCGTGAAGTTCGGCGATAACCGCACCTTCGACGGCAAGCTCGTCGGGCGCGACCCCGAGACCGACGTGGCGGTACTCAAGATCGAAGGCACGAACCTGCCCTTCGCGGAACTGGGCGACAGCGACAAGCTGGGCGTGGGCGAGTGGGTGCTGGCGATCGGCAACCCCTTCGGCTTGAATCAGACCGTCACCGCGGGGATCGTCTCGGCGAAGGGGCGCACGCTGCCCGACTCTCCCCAGCGCGGGCAGAACCGCTTCGAGGACTTCATCCAGACCGACGCGGCGATCAACCCCGGTAACTCGGGCGGCCCGCTGGTGAACCTGCAAGGGCAGATCGTTGGGATGAACACCGCGATCTACAGCCGAGCGGGTGGGTACATGGGCATCGGTTTCGCCATCCCGTCGAACATGGCGAAGAACATCATGGACTCGATCATCTCCACGGGCACGGTGCAGCGCGGCTGGCTGGGCGTGGGGATCCAGCCCTTGGACGAAGCCACCGCGAAGAGCCTGGGCTTTGACCGCACCGAGGGCGTGGTGATCAACAACATCGTCGCGGGCGGGCCGGCGGAGAAGGCGGGCCTTCAGGCGGAGGACGTGATCACGGCCATCGACGGGCGCGTGACGGGCAGCGACAACGCGCTGCGGAACATCATCGCGACGCTGCCGCCGGGCAAGACGGTGAAGCTGAGCGTCTTCCGTGGCGGGAAGAACATCGAAGTCGACGCGACGATCGCGCGGCGCGATGAGGCGAAGATCGCCGCCGCCGCGGGCGCGGTGGGCACGGACAATCGCTTGGGCGTGGGCGTTTCGAACGTGACGGCGGAGGTTGCGCGGCAGCTCGGGATGGGCCGGGCGGTGGGCGTGGTGGTCACGGAGATCGCCGAGACTTCGCCCGCAGCGGGGTTCCTGAACCCGATGGATGTGATCCTGCGGATCGACGGGCGCGACATCCGCTCGATCGACGATTACCGCGAGGCGACCCGCTCGGCGAGCTTCCGCAAGGGCGTGCGGATCATCGTCTTCTCGCAGGGGATCCAGCGCGTGCTGACGCTGCGGGACTCGCGCATGGGCGAGTGAGCGACGAAGAAGAACGGACAACAAGCCTTGTTCACGCGGGCGGCCCTCGTTGGGCCGCTTGCTTTTTTGGGGAGGTGCGTTCTCACTCGCCGCGCAGGCGGGGCCTGGCGGCCCAATGCATCTTCTGCACCAGCGTGTCCCAGTAGTTGCTCTGCGGGTTGCGCACGAAGAGCACGGGGTCTGGGTGGAATCGCACGATGACGCGGTCGTTGGTCTTCAGTCGGCAGACGGGTTGGCCGTCGAGCAGCAGGCACGTGCCGCCGACGCCCGCGTTGCTCTGCGCGCCGCGCGGGGTGTTGACACGGCCCATGGTCAGCGTGACTTCGGAACTGCCGCTGACGACGACGGGGCGGAAGGAGAGCGACTGGGCGGCGATAGGCGTGATGACCATGGCGTCAACGTCGGGGGCCATGATGGGTCCGCCGGCGCTGGCGTTATACGCGGTGGAGCCGACGGGTGTGGAGACGACGATGCCGTCGCCCGCGGCCGTGGGCCCGGGTTGCCCGTCGATGGACATCTGGGCCTCGATCATGCGGAAGGGCTCGCCGGCGGCGATGACCGCGTCGTTGAGCGCCAGGCCCACGTCTTCATCGGTCATGCCCATGCCGCGCCCGGGTGCGCTGGCCCGGCAGACGCGCACGGTCATCATGCGGCGCTTCACGAGCGTCGCTGGCCCGGAGCAGAAGATCGACCCGGCGTGCTGGCGAAGCGTGGCAACATCGAACTCCGCAAGGAAGCCCAGCTTGCCGAAGTTCAACCCCAGCAAGGGCAGGCGGAGGTGGATCGTGCGCCGGGCTTGCGAGAGGATCGTGCCGTCGCCGCCCAGGATCATCAGCAGCTCGGCCCCGCGTGCCTGAGCGGCGGAGAGGGGCCCGTCGACGAGGGCGTCTTCCTCGCCGACGATCTGCCCGCCGGCATTGTGAACGATCGCTCGAACCTCGTCGAGGGAGGAGCAGATCTCGGGCTTGGAACGGTTGACCAGCAGCAGGACCTTGGCGGGCATGCAGCGAGGGTAGACAATCGTTCGGGGCGGTTCACTCGGCCTTTCCGCAAAGAAACCCGCGGTCATCGACCGGATGCCGTACACAGTTTCACGGAGATTCAACCGTGATTTCGGTCGACAAGGCCCGAGAACCGTGACACACTTACGCCGGAGTGTCGTCCGGGCCTGTCGGCCCGGGCTCTTTGTTTTTTCGTGGGAGATGAACATGAACCGGATCAAGATGTGCGCGGCGGTCGCTACGCTCGCCCTGGCCTCGATGGCCCAGGGACAGGTGTGGCTCTCGGGTGTTGTGAACTATTCGACGTTCTTCGGCGGCTCAAGCTCGAGCGAGCCGGCGGAGTATGACAACATTCTTGGAACGGGCAACAGCCCCATCACCATCAACGGTGCGGCCCGCGGCACGACCTTCCCGCTCGTGGTGGGTGTCAACAACTTCACCACCAGCCTGCAGTCGGGCTACAACGGCTTCTCGCTCTACTTCGCCACCAACGCCAACCCGTTCAACCGCCCGTTCGGCTCGCTGCCCGATCTGGTGACCTATGGCTATACCAACGTCCCGCTGGCGCTGAACCCCGGCGCGCTCGTGCAGACCAACGGGCGGCTCTCCGGCACCTTGCCGTACAGCGGCGCGACCTCGGTGAACATCGGCGACTACTCGCTGACCGTCACGGGGCTGGGGATCGTTGTCAACGGCAACAGCAACACCTTCCAGATCACCATGACCCAGATCCCTGCTCCCGGTGCCGGCGCGATGCTGGCCCTTGCGGGTCTGGCGGCCGCTCGGCGTCGTCGGTCGGTCTGAGATCATCGAACGTTGATGGACGTTCAGGTCGAAGAGAAATGAAAAGCCCCGTGAGTGCTTGCTCACGGGGCTTTGTTGTTTTCTTTGATGTGCGTGCGGAGTTGCCGCACGCGAGTTTTTGTTGCCGTTGGGATTACTTCGAGCTGCGGGCCACGCCCGCGACCTTGACGTGAACCTCGGGTGAGCCTTCGTTCGAGGCGAGCGCCGCGGCCTTGCGGATGGCCTTGGCGATCCCCGACGCATCGAGACCCACGAGGGCCTGCTGCTTGGCGCGCGAGTCCTGATAGACCCAGGCGTCGGGCAGGCCGACCTTCACCACGTGGGAGGCGTCGAGGTTCATCTCGCTGGCGGCCTCAACCACCGCGGCGCCGAAGCCCGCGACAACCGAGTGGTCTTCAACGGTGACGATCGGCACGCCGGCCTTCAGCAGGCGGGCGATCAGGTCGGTGTCGACGGGCTTGGCGAAGCGTGCGTCGTACACACACACGCGGAGCTCGCCCTGCAGCTCGTCGAAGGCCTTCATGGCGTCGATGGCGCAGGTGCCGAAGGCCAGCACGGCGACTTCGGGAACGCCCGCGCCGTTGTTGCCCGGGGCGCCGAGATCGAACTGCGGCGTCAGGCAGCGGGCCTTGCCCAGCTCAAATGCGGGGCAGGCTTCCTTCGCGAAGCGATCGCTGACGCTGTCGCGCGGGTAGCGCACGCTGCTGAGGCCCTGGTCGTAGGTCCGCATGAACTCGACCGCGGCCTTGAGGCTGGGCTCGTCCATCGCGGCCATGATCGCGGCCTGGGGCAGAACGCGGAGAATCGCCACGTCGCAGAAGCCGTGGTGAACGGCACCGTCGCCGCCGACGAGCCCCGCGCGGTCGAGCAGCAAACGCACGGCCAGGCCCTGGAGGCTGACCTCCTGGAAGCACTGGTCGAAGGCACGCTGCAGGAACGTGGCGTAGACGGCGAAGAAGGGCTTCCACCCGGTCTTGGCCATGCCCGCCATCATGTCGAGAGCGTGGCTCTCGCAGATCCCGGTGTCGAAGGAACGCTCGGGGTGCTTCGCGAGGGTCTTGGCGATGCCGGTGCCGTCGGGCATGGCGGCGGTGGCGGTCACGATCTTCGGGTCTTTGTTCATGGCCTCGACCATGATGTCGCCGATGGCGGCGGTGAAGGAGCGGCCGTCCTTCTTGATTTCGACGCGGCAGCCTTCGTTTTCGAGGTTGCTCGAGTCGGGGTCGCCGATGACGGTGAAGGCGGCGGGGGAGTGGAAGGTGCTGCTGTCCTTCTCGGCGAAGGAGAGGCCCTTGCCCTTGATGGTCTTCACGTGCAGGACCATGGGGCGGTCGAAGTTCTTGGCTTCACGGAGGACTTCGATCATCTCGGGGAGGTTGTGCCCGTCGACGGGGCCGACGGTGACGAGCCCGAAGTGCTCGAACCACGCGCCCTCGTTGAGCACGGCCTTCATGCCCTCGCCCATCTTGTGGTAGGCCTCACGCACCGCGCCGCCGCCGGGAACGCTGGCGAGCAGTTCCTTCGCGGCCTGCTTCATGCCCGAGTAGGCGGTGGAGATGCGGAGCTTGTCGAAGTAATGAGCCACCGCGCCCTGGGGCTTGCTGATGCTCATGCCGTTGTCGTTGAGGACGACCATGAACTGGCGTTTGAGGGTGCCCGCGCCGTTGAGGCCTTCCATCGCGACGCCGTTGACGATCGAGGCGTCGCCGATGATGGAGACCACGCGGCGCCCGTTGGGGGCCTTGGCGGGGTCGAAGCCGTCGCCGTTAAGCGTGTCGCCGCGGGCCATGCCCACGGCGGTGGAGATGCCCGTGCCGGCGTGCCCGACGGAGAAGAGGTCGTAGCTGGATTCACGCGGCTCGGGGAAACCGGCAAAGCCCGCGCTGGTGCGCAGGCCCGCAAGGCCCGGCAGTCGCCCGGTGAGCAGCTTGTGCGGATAGCACTGGTGACCGACGTCAAAGAGCAGCCGGTCGTAGCCGAAGTCGAAGACGTAGTGCAGCGCGATGCTCAGCTCGACCACACCGAGGTTGGGGGCCAGGTGCCCGCCGGACTTGGAAACCTGCTCGTAGATCGCCTGACGGATCTCGGCGGCAAGCTCGGGGAGCTGCTCGATGGACAGGCGCTTGAGGTCGGCGGGTGAGGCGATGGTCGGGAGAAGTTTCATAAGAGCGTCGTGCTCCAACTTTCAAGAATGACTGAAAACAAACCGTAGGCGGTCCGGGTGTGCCCGGCTGGTGGAAAACCCACGTCCTGGGTTGGGAAAGCGGGGAAATCAGCCAAGCCAACGACGGACCGAACGGGGTACAAAGACAAAGAACGAACTGCGTACAAGGGGAGAGGATAGCACCCTGTTTGATTCCCCGCCGCCCGGAGGGCCTGTGGGGATTGCTTGGACGTCCGGCGGGCCCGCTTGGTTCAGCCGTCAGCAAAAGACCCGAGGATTCTCGGGGGCCGAGGCATGGCCTATGAACGAGGCACGGCGGGGGGCATGGGTCACTTTGTGCGAACGGCCATGTACCGGGCGATCTGGGCCAGGGGTTCGGCCGCGGGGCCCAGGGGGGCGATGGAGGCGAGGGCGTGGTTGAGCAGTTCGGTGACGCGCTTGCGGGAGAGGTCCATGCCTAGGACGCCGGGGTAGGTGAGTTTGCCGGCGTCGATGTCCTTGCCGGTCTTTTTGCCCGCGTGCTCGGGGGGTTGGGTGACGTCGATGATGTCGTCGACGATCTGGAACATCAGCCCGATGTCGTCGGCGTAGTGGCTGATGGCGCTGAGGGCGGGGAGGTTCTCGTTGGGCGAGAGCTGGCAGATCGCGCCCATGCGGCAGGCGGCACGCAGGAGGGCGCCGGTCTTGTTGACGTGGATGGTGCGGAGCTTTTGTTCGTCGGAGAGGCCTTGTTCGAACCCCGCGAGGGTGTCGTAAACCTGACCGGCGATCATGCCGCTGGTGCCCTGGGCGAGCTCGCGGACGAGGGAGCGGAGGGTGGCGGGGTGGTCGATGACCTGTGCGAGGTGTGCGTAGGCGAGGTTGAGCATGGCGTCGCCGGCGAGGATGGCCATGGCCTCGCTGGTGGCGATGTGGAGGGTGGGCCGGCCGCGGCGCATGTCGTCGTCGTCCATGGCGGGCAGGTCGTCGTGGACGAGGGAGAAGGCGTGGACGAGTTCGACGGCGGCGCCGGCGGGGAGGCTCTTGATGCCGGCGTTGTGGTCGGTCTGACCGGAGACGGCGGCGGCGCACCACCAGGCCATGAGGGGGCGGAGGCGTTTGCCCCCGCCGTAGAGCGCGTAGGCGATGGCGTCGCGGAGGTTGGTGGGGTAATCGAGCTTTCCGACGATGTCGCGGAGGTAGTCGTCAACGGCCGAGAGCGGCGTGAGGATGTGCTGGGGGAGTTCGGCGGCGTTGACCGGAGCGGGGGAGAGGTTTGCAGGCGCGTGCGGCATATCGGAAGACCCGTGGTGGGAATGGCGGGAAGACGAAGGCCTGTTTTTCAGGCCGGTTCCTGGGCCTTGATGAGGGCGAAGAGTTCCTCGGCGGACTCGGAGGCGAAGAACTGCTCGCGGAGGTCCTTGACGAGGAACATTTTGCTGATCTTGGCCAGGACGGTGATGTGGTCCTGGCCGCGGTCGGGGGGCGAGGCGAGGAGGATGATGAGCTTGACGGGCTGGCGGTCGATGGACTGGAAGTCCATGGGCGAGGCGGGCTTGCCGATGGCCATGACGAGTGCGGGGATGCCGGCGCACTTGCCGTGGGGGATGGCGAGGTTGTTGCCGATGCCGGTGGTTCGGGTCTGCTCGCGGGTCCAGACGGCGTCTTTGAGGGTGGTTGCGTCGGTGATGCGACCGGCGGCGGCGAGTGCGTCGACGAGTTCGTTGATCGCGCCGCGCTTCTCGGTGGCCTGCAGGGGCACCTTGATCGAGTCTGGACGGATGAAGTCGGTGAGGTTCATGCGGGGAAAGAGTGTAGCCGGGGGCGGGTGTGGACGGGGTTGCGGGGTGATCGACGTCTGGGCTGGGTGACGAATGAAGCGGATCGTTCACGGGCTCTTGATTGCCCTCGGGGCATTCTCACGTCGGATTGTGTTCGCCTTTGCCCCCGGTTCGTCGAGTTTCTTCGCGAGTTCGTCGAGTTTCTTGCGGTCTGAGGCCTTTGCGGCGGCCTCAGGGGAACCCAGAAGAGCCGGTGCGAAAAGCGCGACGCGGAACTCTTCAAGGGCCCAGCGGTAGGCCTCGGCGGCTGGGCTCAGTGAGCCGGGCTGGAGCGAGTAATGGCCCGCGTCGAGGTTGACCGTCGGTGCGGCCCGGCGTGAGGCGGGGACGGCGCGGGCGAGGTTCGCGGTGGATTTGATCGACGCGGTGTGGTCGCCCTCGGCCAGGGCGGCGGCGGCTTCTTCCTGACGGATGGCGAGCTGGCGGGCGACGTAGGCGGTGAAGCGTTTGTGATACGGCGCGAGCTGAGCCAGGGCGTCGGACTCGGCGCCGCTGCCGTCTTCGCGGAGGTTGAGCAGACGCTGGCGCATGGCCTGTGCGTAGAGCGGGTAGCGCTGCAGGCGTTCCCACGGGAGGGTGTGGAGGAAGCCTTGCGGCATGAGGTAGGCGGCGTGCTCGCGGATATCGGCGATGCTGGCGGCCCAGAGGCGGTTGGTGCCGCTGGAGAGACGCTTGGCAACGAGGAAGCGTGGCTCGAGCACTTTGGCGACGAGGGTGGCGGTATCGATGAGGGTTTGGCCGAGGCGGCCCCAGCCGGTCTCCTTGCGGAGCTCGAAGGCCTCGCGGGTGCGGATGGGGGCTTGGCCCGCGAGGAAGACGCGCTCGCAGGTGATGCACATGAGATCGTCGCGGAGATCGCCCGGCGTGCCGAGGCCTCCCCCACTGCCCCCGCCGGACGAGAACCACCGTTCGATCTCGGTGATGTTGGGCAACGCGTCGATGCGCAGCAGCAACTCGTCGCGGGCGCTGAGGACAAAGAGGCGGCGGACACCCAAGCGTGTGATGGCCTCGGCGCGCGATTGGTCGGCCTCGAGGGTGAGATTGACGTGCGTGCGCTGATCGATGAGGGCGGGGTAGGCGATGGCGGATGGTGCGGATGACGCGGCGGTTGAGCGCGGGTCGTCTGGGCCGAGCGCTTGTTCGTTTTCTTCGTCGATCGCGTCGGCGTGATCGCTCTGGCGTGCGACGGAGTCGGGCAGGTCGGGGAAGTCCCACGATTTGATATTGCTGCGGGCGAAGGCCTTGCGCTGCGCGACGGCCTGGGCGCGTTCGATGCGCTGTGCGAGGCGGGTTTGCAGGGCTTTGGCGTCGCGGCCGTGGGCGATGACCTGGCCTTTGTGGTCGGTGACTTCAAGGCGGAGCAGGAGGTAATCGGAGAGCGCGGAGATGGGCCAGAGGGCAGGTGGGATGGTGACGCTGAGGGCGATCTCGACGGCTTCGCTGAGGGCTTCGGGCAGAGGAGATTCAGCGAATGAGACGAGACCAGCGAGATCGCTGGCGATGCGGCGCGGGCGGTCCTTCTCGCTGATGGTGGAATCGGCGGCGGAGGATTGCCAGGCGGTTTCGAGGGACGAGCGCTCGGCGCGGGGGAGTTGTTTGATCAGTGAGGCGATGGACTCGGTCAGCCAGCCGGGGACGCCCCATGAGCAGCGGTGCGGGGCGATGAGCGGCAGGGCGAGGAGTGGGAGGCGGGCGGTGACGCCGTCGGAGTCTTTGCCCGGGGCAAGGCGGTAGGTCAGGGGGCAGAGGAACTCGTCGCTGGACGAGGCGAGTGTGAGCTGATCGGGGAAGAGGGCCGAGTCGAGGGCGGCGTGGGCGGCGGGGCGCACGGCCTGCTGGAGCGTGAAGCGGAGCGGGTCGGGTGCGGCGGGGTTCTCTCGGCGGAGGGATACGTACCAGCGGTCGAGGTCGGCGCGCGAGGCGACGGGCTTGGGGATGATCGCGTCGAAACGGGTGAAGAGCGCGGCACGGTCGATAAGCTCGTCGGTGCTGCGCAGGCGTGCGCGGAGCTGCTCGGCCTGCGAGAGCACGTCGGCGTTGTGACGGACAAAGTCCAGCGGCGAGGGGTGCTGGTTGTCGATCAGCAGTTTGTCGATCAGGAGCGCACGAGCGGCGGCAGGGTCGGCCTGCGAGAGGTTGACCCGACGTCGCGGTTGAACCGTCAGCCCCGCGAGCTTCAGCGTCTGGAAGCAGGAGGGCTCGGAGGTCTCCGGGTCGATGTGCGGGCCTTCGACGTTGGCGTCGAGCATGTGCGGGGCCGCCTCGACGATCCACGACGGGTCGATCGGCGCGACGGTGCGGGCGTAGAGCTTGGTGGTCTGCACGAGCTCGGCGGCGAGGATCCACTTCGGGCGCTTTTTGAAGAGGCCCGAACCCGGGAAGATGTGCACGAGATTGCCGCGGACGGCGCGGTACTGAAAGCTGTCGGCGGCGTCATCGCGGCAGCAGACGCTGGTGAGCAGACCTGCGAGCAGGGAGCGGTGCAGGGCCTCCGGGCTCGCGTGCGGGATCGCGCTCGGGTCGAGCGGTTGAGATTTGCTGAGCAGGCCCGCGTCGCGTGCGGCGCCGGCGAGTTGGAAGAACAGGTCCGTCCACTCGCGCATGCGGGCGATGGAGACGAAGTGCTCGCGGCACCAGCGGGCGGGGCCGGGCGAGTCGGCGTCGTCGCCGCGAGCGTATTCGTGATACAGCCGCCAGAGGTTCAGCAGCGTGGTGAAGTCGCTGGACTCGCTCTTGAAGCTGGCGTGGGCGGCGTCGGCCTGGGCTTGCATGGCGGGCGGGCGCTGGAGTGGGTCCTGGGATTCGAGGGCCGCGGCGAGGACGAGCAGTTCGGGGAGGCAGTTGCGGTCGGCGCTTTCGATGAGCATGCGCCCGACGCGCGGATCGACCGGGAGAGTGGCGAGGCGGCGGCCGACGGGTGTGAGCGGTGCGGCTTGATCGCGCGAGTCGAGGGCGTGGAGTTCGAAGAGCGTGTCGAGACCGTCGCGGACGGAGGCGGGTGCGGGCGGGTCGATGAAGGGGAAGGACTCGACGGGGCCGAGGTTGAGCGACTTGCAGCGGAGCAGGACGGAGGCGAGATCGGTGCGGAGGATTTCGGGATCGGTGAAGCGTGGGCGTGCGCGGAGGTGGGCTTCGTCGTAGAGGCGGATGCAGACGCCCTCGGCGACGCGGCCGCAGCGCCCGGCGCGCTGGTCGGCGCTGGCGATGGAGACGGGTTCGATCGGCAGGCAGGAGACTTTGCGCTTCGGGTCGTAGCGGTCGAGGCGGACAAGGCCCGCGTCGACGACGTAGCGGATGCCCGGGACCGTCAGCGAGGTTTCGGCGACGTTGGTGGAGAGGACGATCTTGCGCCGGCCCGGCGGTGAAGGTGAAAAGACGCGGTCCTGCTCGCTCTCGCTGAGGCGCGAGTAGAGCGGCAGGACGTCGGCGCTGCTGAACCCGGCGGCTTGAACGGCGCGGGCGGCGGCGCGGATCTCGCGCTCGCCGGGAAGGAAGACGAGGATGTCGCCCATGGGGAGCTTGGGGGAGCAGAGCTCGCCAACGGCGTCGACGATGAGGGTGTTGTCGACCTGACCGGAGAGGAAGTCGCGCTCGTCGCCCGGGAGGTAGCGGAGTTCGACGGGAAACGTCCGGCCTTCGACGGTGATGACGGGCGCGACGGATGGGCCGCCGAAGTGGTCGCTGAAGCGGCGCGGGTCGATGGTGGCGCTGGTGATGATGAGCTTGAGGTCGGGTCGCTTGGGGAGGAGGTTTTTGAGGTAGCCGAGCAGGAAGTCGATGTTGAGGGAGCGTTCGTGGGCTTCGTCGATGATGATGGTGTCGTAGGCGAGCAGGAGCGGATCGCCCGAATCGCCGGTGGCTTCGGCGAGGAGGACGCCGTCGGTGACGAGGTTGATGAGCGTGCGCGGGCCCGAGCGATCATTGAAGCGGACCTTGAAGCCGACCTCTTCGCCCAGGTTGACGTTGAGCTCGTGGGCGATGCGTGAGGCGACGGCGCGGGCGGCGAGGCGTCTGGGCTGGGTGTGGGCGATGGTGCCGCGGACGCCGAGACCGAGGGAGAGGCAGATCTGCGGGAGCTGGGTGGTTTTGCCGCTGCCGGTGGCGCCGGCGACGATAACGACCTGGTGATCGCGGATGGCGCGGGCGATGTCGTGTCGGCGGGCGATGACGGGCAAGTCCTGATCGAAGCGGGGAGTCGGGACGCTCGCGGCGCGGGCCTTGGTGCGCTGCTCGGCGAGTTCGAGGCGTTTGATCAGCGGGGCGAGTTCGGCCTCACGCGGGTTGGTGGGAAGCGTGCTGAGTGCGCGGCGGATGGCGGCGGCGTCGGCGATCGAGACGGCGCTGAGGCGGGAAAGGATGTTCTGCGGATCGATGGGCACCGAGCGAGGGTATCACCACGGGCTGCGCGGTATGCTGAGCGGATCATGAGCGAGAGCGTGCGGACAAGCTGGCTCTACCGGCGTGTGAGCGTGGAAGAGGCGGAGCGGATTCACACCGATCCGAGCACGCACGGCGGGCGTGCGCTGGGCCCTGCGCACGACGCGTGGGAGAAGATGAAGGCCTCGATGAAGGGCGGGGATGAGCTGTGGATCTACGACTCGCGGGCGCACATCTCGCCCGGTGCGTGCGCGAACTATGGGCTGTGCGTGGTGCGCGGCGGCCGGGTGGTTGCGCAGTTGCTGCTGCGGATCGGGTGATGGCGGGGCTGGCCGGTCGCGGGTGGTGAGCGGGCTACATGCTGGAGGAGTTGCCGCCGGAGGTGCCGCCGGACGCGCCGTCGTCGGGCCCGCAGACGCCTCCTGAGTCGTCGCCCGCGGCACCGCCTGCGCCGCCGCTGGAAGAGGAGGATGAGGAGGAGCTTGTACCGCCGCCGGAGGAACCGCCGGATGTACCGGCGCTCGAGCTTGAACTTGAGCTCGATGAGGAAGAGGACGCGCCATCAGCACCGCCCGAGGTTCCGCCGCTGGGGGAGCTGCTTGAGCTGTTCGCGCCGCCGGCACCGCCATCTGCACCACCTGCTCCACCCGAGCCGCCTGCACCACCGGCACCACCTGCGCCACCCGAGCCGCCCGCGCCACCTGCTCCGCCATCAGCGCCACCAGCGCCGCCCGAGCCGCCTGCGCCAGACGTTGAGGCGGAAGAGGTTGATCCTGCGGGAGGCGGGGCGTCGGATGGACCGGTGTCCCATGGGCGTTCACTGCCGCCTACGGCGTCGGCGGCGCGCCCGCCCAGGAGCCCGATCGCGGCGGGTGCACCGAAGACACTGGTGCCCATGATGGCCGCGCCGCCGGCGAGGCCGCCCCAGGTTGGGAAGGCTGAGTTGAAGACCGACTGCATGATCCCGCCCATCGTGTTCATCATGACACCAACGATGATGCCCGCGGCCTCGCCTTCGGCACCACTTGTCATCGCGTTGCCCATCGCACCGCTTGCGGCGGCGGTAGCGGCATCGGCGGCCATCGAGATCATCCCCGCGGCAAGGTCGCTCCATGTGAAACCGACCCAGCGCGTGCTCGGAACCTGAAAACCAACCCCGAGCGGCGCAACGAGTGCGCACGGCTTACCGGTCGGCGCCGACCCGCCCACGTCGATACACACTTGACAGGGGATCAAGAACGCGGGCGTACTGATGGCCACCGCGGTGCCCGTCGGTCCTGCCGCGGCAATGGCACCGCCGGTTGGAGACTGCTGCACCGCGTAACTGGGAAGGAAGTACTTAAAGCTCGAACCAAAGAAGGTTGTCAAGAGCGCAGGCGTCGCGGTGTATGGAGGCTTCGGGAAGTGCGGCTGCAACATTCCCCAGTCGTGACCCATCAGAATATCGCCCAACCCCTCGGTTGTGACCTTGAACGTAAACTTCCCGAAAATCAGCCCTGAAACAGGGTTGCTGGCCAACTGCAACCACGGGTGCGCGGGAATCGGCAGTGGGACAGCCGGCGGCGGCGGTGTTGGTGGTACTTGCGGTGGGGTCACACAGTGGAAGTCGTTACCCCTCCCCATGATCGGAAGGTACTTGCTGATGCGCATCGTCACGGCGCGGCCCTCCCGCCCGGGCTGATCGGGCTTGTCTGTGGGCCGGCGCCGCTGTCGTCGAGCGTGCGCCACTTGGTCATCTCGATGATCTTCTCGTTGTCCGCTGTCGACAGCGTTTTATTGAACGGCGTGCGAGCGATCCATATGAGCGTCAGCAGGCCTTGATCCACGTCGATGAAGACCTGCGCAAGCTCGCCGTAGGCCTCGATGAACTTCTCTCGCACGGGGATGGAGAACTGCACCCGTTGCCGCGGCAGGACCACGGCGAGTTGCTCGTGGGCCGGGTGCATGCCCGTGAGGGTGATGGTCTCATCGCCCATGAGCGTCTCGCTGCGCAGCCCCAGCGGCGCACAGCGACCGAGCAGCGGATGGATCAGCCCGGGCTGGGCTTCGCGCTCGGCCGTGAGGAAGTTGCCCTTGCAATAGCCCGCGGGGACGAAGCCTTTGGTGACCTCCGCCAGCGAATCGAGCGGCGCGTCGCAGATCGGCGGCAGGCCCATCATGGCCGTTCGCGGAAACTCGAAGACGCTCATGAAGTCGAAGCCGATGGACAGCGGCTGGGCGTGCCAGCGGGCCGGGTCGGCGCAGATGAACCGCTCGGGCGTCAATCGGTCGTTCGCACGCTCGATGTTGGGCAGCGCACGCCCCGCGGCGAGCTTCATGTCGGTGGTCAGGCAATAGCCGCTGCCGACGCGGTTGCGCGGGTAGGCGATCGGCGGGATCGGCTTCTTCAGGTCTTGCGCGAAGGCGAACGTGCGCCGGAGCTGTTCGCTGGTCATGTGCTTGGCGATCTGGTTGCCCAGGTCGGCTTTGTAGATTTGGTCTTCGCCGCCGTAGGAAAGCTCCCATCGCAGGGGCATGGATTCGAAGGGCTTCGCGGGCGAGAAGGCGAGTTTGCCCTGCACGAGATCGACGGTGCGGTCGCCGATGACCTCGGCCTCGTGGTTTAGCGAGCCGACGCGCACGCCCACGCGCATCGACGTCATGGGCGAGGCGGGGCGGGCGTGCCCGCGGACGATGATGTCGGTGCCCGGGCGATTGCCGACGATCTCGGGGACTTCCTTGTACGAACCGGCCTGTCCCTTCGGCAGCGGATCGTGCAGGACGTTTTTCAGGCTCAGCGGCAGCTGCTTCTCGTGCACGGTGGCGCGGGTGTTGTGCTTGAAGCTGTACGTCCGCTTCAGAACCACCGCGAGATACGCCACATCGCCGTCGGCAAAGACGCACACGCCCAGCGGCATGGGCTTGGGGATCAGCTCGGGCGGGATCGGCGGCACGGGCATCGTGCTCAGCGGCGTCGGCTTGGGGATCGGCATCGTCGTCATTGATCGTGGCTTTGCTGCGGGCGAGGGTGTTTGCGGCTGTCTATCCGGGTGAGTTCTTGAACAGGGCTGCGCTAGGCCGAGCCGACCAACTGGCTCCGTCGCTGCGGGGTGATCGGTGCCTGCGCCACCGGGCCTGTCCAGGTCATGACGCAGGAGCGAAGCTGCTCGGGGATCATCAGGTAGCGGAAGCACGCCGCGTATGTGACGACGAGCGCCCGCTGCGGCACAAAGACCACGATCGACGAGATCGACATCGCAAACCGCGAGCGCTTGTCGCCGACGCTCGCGTGCACGACGGGCCCCCACTCGCCGGGGGTCGAACGCTCCGGCGGCAATGGGAAGACCACCTCGCCGCGAGGATCAAAGCCGCTCAGGACGAGCTCTTTCCCCAGCCCGCCCGACGGACAAATCAGCCCGGGCACGGCCTGATTGAAAGCCCGCGGCAGCACCACGCGCGATAGAGCCATCGGGTCCTTGCTCTCCGCGAGCGCCTTGAACGAGCCGGGACCCGTCGAATCCAGCAGCGGGCCCTGCGGCTTGTACAGGCACGCGGGCGTTGGATTGTCTTCCCATGAGCGGATGAGCATCTCCGGACGCTCAAGGTTCGGCAGCGCAACGCCCTCGGCATCCTTCTTATTCAGGCAGAAGCCCTTGCCCTTCGGATTGATGGCGTGGTCCATCGGCATGTTTTCGAGCTTCGCCTGCCCGCCGAAGGCGCTGTCGTTGGTGATGGGCATCTCGACGAAGGGCTGCGCTTCAGAGATCGTCAGCCCGTCGGAGGTGCGTTGCCAGACGCGATTGCCGAAGACGATGACGCGGTGATCGAGCTGGCCGCAGGTGATGCGGAGTTGAGACTGCTTGACGGGTTTGGATTCCGGCGCGTGGGCGGAGCCGAAGACGATCAGGTCGATGCCCTGCTTGCGATACTCCAGGTCGGGCATGAGCGTGACGCCCTGCAGCAGCGCGGGGCCAGAGACAATCTCCCACATCTCCTCGCTGGGGACGGGGCTGAGTGCGTTGCGTTCGTCGAGGCGGTAGGTGACCTTGCAGGCGAGCATCGCGGTCTGCTCGTTGTCGCTTGTGGAGGCGACGAGCATCGCGCCGGGGAGGTTGGTGCGGTTGTCGAGTTTCACGCCGCACCCCCGTTGCGGTTGCTGACACCGGTGATGGCCGCGGGTTCAGAAGCGGGAGGCGGCGGAGGCGGCGGCGGGTCCGGGTCGGCGAATCCCTGCTGGCCGACGTACGGGATCTTCGTTAATCGGCGGTGCGAGTCGAGTGTGGCTTCTTCGACCAACTGCGTTTCACGCTTGGCAAAGTCCGCCTCGTCGCTCATCGCGGCGGCCTTGTCCGCAGGAAGAAAGAGCCCGCGGGCGCTGGCGTTGAAGTAGTCTCGCTTGATCACCGCCACCGCTTCACGCTCACCGACTGCCAGTTCCTGATCGGTCATGGGCTGCCCGCGCAGGCCGCGGCGGAGCTGCTCGTCGCGCAGCTTGTCGAGCTGCTTCCCATAGGCGATGGCGGCGGCAATGTCTCGGGCGTCTCGGAGCATGGTGATGGTCGAATCGTAAAGCGTTGGCGAGGTGAATCGGCGGTGCGAGTGATGCGGGTGAGTGCGGATGCTTGTCAGAGCGAGGCGATGGAAAATGTTCAGCAGTTCATGCGGATGCGCTCGCCGTCGACTTTCACGTCGTCGTTGGCGCGGATGTCGATATCGCCGAGGGTGGAGGTGATGGCCTGCCGCTTGGCCTGCTGGCGGAGCGTTTCGCCCGCGTTGACGGACATGTCCTTCGCGGAGCTGAGACTCAGCGACTGGCGCGCGTGCAGCGCGATGTTGTCCGCGGCGATGCCCAGGTCGCCCTGCACGTTGAGCGTGACCGACCGAGCCCCGAGCTCCACCACCGCGCCGGCGCTCGACACGCGGATGGTGATCGTCGGCTGCCCCTGCGGGTCGAGCAGTTCCAGAACGTCCTGCGCAGGTTCACCGCCATTGCCCGCGGCGTGCGAGGCATGATCCGCCTCGGCGACGCGGGTGATGATCAGGCGCTGATTGCCCGCGAGCTGAAGGGTTTGTGTGTTGTTCAGCAGCATGAGCGTTGCGTTCCTCTGCGAGTTCGATTCGCCCGGCGGGTTGAGGCGTGCGCTGGATAGGCTGAGAACGACCGGCACGCGCGCGGTCATCAGCCGTTGTTCTTGATCATGCCGCCGGTGACTTCGACCATCGGGCCAGAGATCTTCACGCCCGAGGGGCCGATCTCGATCGAGCCGCCGCCGGCGGAGAGCTTGATCGACGCGCCGGCCTTGATGTCCATCGTCGCGGCGGCGGAGATCTCCATCGTCGCGCCCGCGCCGATCTTCATCCCGGCGCCGGACTTGTACTCGGCGTTGGCACCCGCGGAGACCTTCGAGTTCGCGGCGATGATCAGGTCGCCGTTGGCGCCGGCGTCCAGCTTGTAGTTCGCACCGACCTTGGTGGACTGGTTCGAGCTGACGTCGACATTGTGATTCGCGCCGATGGTGGTCTTCTGATTCGCGCCGATCTTGACGGTCTGGTCGGCGCCGACGTCGAGCTTCTGGTTGCTGCCGACCTTCTCGGTGTCGTCCACGTCGATGGTGGTTGTGCGGTTGTTGTTGACCGTGTTGGTCTGGTCGTGCTTGACGGTGGTGGACATGTCGTACTGGGCGTGGATGGTGACCTTCTCCTTGCCCTTGGTATCGTCCATGGAGATTTCGTTGTACCCGCCGCCGCCGGTGGTGCTGCACGACTTCATGCCCAGCGTGTTCTTGTTGTCGGGCATCTTGAAGGGCGACTTGTTGTCGTTGTTGTAGAGTCGCCCGGTGATGATCGGTCGGTCGGGGTCGCCCTCGGCGAACTCGACGATCACCTCGTCACCGACACGCGGCAGGATGACCGATCCCCAGCTCCGACCTGCCCAGGTTTGCGAAACGCGGACCCAGCAGCTTGAGTTCTCGTCCATCTTGCCGTCGCGGTCCCAGTGGAACTGGATCTTCACGCGTGCGTGCTCGTCGGTGTGGATCTCCGAACCGGAGGGCCCGACGACCACCGCCGTCTGCGGACCGGTGATCACGGGCTTGCGTGTGCGCTGCGCGGGCCTGAAGACGCGTTTGGCGGGGATGGCGTTGAACGAGGACTGCACCTTCGCGCCGCCGGACATCTTGCCGCCGCTGGAGAAGGTGTCGTTGCGCCCCTGGATCGACGCGCTGATGATCGTGTAATCGGCCTTCAGCCCCGACCGCAGCGCGTTCATCGGATCGCCGAGTGTGAACTTGTGCCCAACCGCGATCCCGCGGACGCTCCCCTCGCCGTGATAGATCTCCGCACCCGTTGCGATATCCTCGGCCCGGTGCGTCGCGACGTTCTCGCCTTCGGAAGGCTCCCAGTACTCGCCCGGGTAATCGTACTGCTCGGTGCCCTTCTGCACGAGCTTGAAGTCGACGTTCTTGCTCTTTTGAAGCTCCTTCGTGGGCACGATGAAGTCGTAATCCTCGAAGGTGACTTTCTCCGTCTGAAGGGTCATCGAGACGTTGAACGAGGTGATCGAGTCGTCCTCGGCACCTCCCGTGGGGTCCACGAAGTTGATGTCCTTGTACCCCTCGAAGGGCTTGATCGCCGCGGTGGAATCCACCAGGTGCATCTCGTCCTCAGAGTCGTTGAACGTGTGGAAGAAGCTGATCCCCTCCTGCTCCATCAGCCGCGTGACGAAGGCCAGGTCGGTTTCGCGGTACTGCACGCAGTACTTCCACTCGCGGTAACTCTCCTTCAGGTCGTCAACGACCGTGACTTTGTACTTCTTCAGCACGTCCTTGATGATGTCCGGGACTTTCTTGTTCTGAAAAATCTTGCAGTTGGTTGACAGCGAGGCCAGCCAGAGCTTTGGACCAACCGAGAGCGTGAAGATCCGTTCCGCCTGCTTGTTGCCCGGCTCGGTCACGCCGCGCACCACGCCGAAGAACTTGCGGAACTTGCCCTCGTCCACGCGCAGCGCCACGCCCAGCCCGTTCCCCACCGTCTTGTACATGTCCACCGACTGATCAACCAGCCGAAGGCGCACGCTCATGGAGAACGGCTGCCCCATCTCTTCGCTGTAGCTGAAGCTGTCCAGCACCACCTGATCAGGCCCAAGGGTGGAGACCGAGACTTGAATCTCGCGGTTGGCTTGCAGTTCGGGCATTGAGATCAACTCCCAGCGGGCTCACCGCTTCAGTGTACCACATCATCCAAGACCGACCAGCACCCAAACCACACCACCCGCCAAATCACCTGTGCTTCCTCAGAAACCACTCTTTGATCATCAGAAACCCGGGCCGCTTCCGGCCGTGGGCTTCATGTTCACACCCTTTCGACCGAGCTCCATCTCGCGAGTGGGGACATCCGTTGACCACGCCAGCCCCTTGAAGTATCCGGCTTTCTCCAGCGCGTACAGGTAGCTGGCGAAGACGTGCCCTCGGTCGATGTGGTTCCAGTCTCCGCCGAAGGTCGGTGCAGAGCACATGGCGCTGGCGTAGGTCAGCTCGAACTGAGCGTATTGGTGGGTCGTCAGCAGCCTGGTCAGCTCGGTGCGGAAGCGTGAGTACTGGGTCTCTTCCATCGCCCCGGTGACCTTGTTCTTGATCCTACGCTCGTTCTCGAAGTCGTACGTGTCGCTGACGCGGATGCTCATGGTGTAGTTCAGCGTGTCGTCGCCGCTGAAGAACCCCCTGGGCTTGGTCTGCACGTTGACGGGGCTGAGTCCAGTGACCCCGCCGATGATCGGTTGCAGGCCCTCGCCGCCGAAGTAAAAGCTCTGCCCGCCGGCGCTCTTTGACCGCCGCGCCAGGTCCATGGCTTTCTGGGCCGCCTTCTGGATCTCCATCACGCCCACCCGTCCGCTGCCTTTGCCCAGTTCGTCCTGCACCTGCTGCTCGACAAAGTCCACCAGCCACTTGAACGTCTCGCTGACCGCGACCGCCTCGTTCACGCGTTGAATCAACGCCGGGTCGAGCTTCTCCTCAAGGTACATCTTCAGCATCAACCCCGAGATCTCGGCGTTCGTCTTCCCCTGGTCCCATTCAAAGCTCTTCACCGCGCGCCACGTCTGCTCCGTGCTGACCGCGAAGACGCCCAAGCCCTCGGCGTACTTCCGCGCATGGGCCTTGTACAGCTTCGCGCCCTCGGTGGCCAGGCCCATGTCACGCAGCAGCTCGGCCGTCTTTGCCACGTCCGCATCGCCCGGCAAACCCAGGCGGCAAACACGGTCGTTGACGCCCGCGGCGACCTCGCCGTAGCGCTCGGACAGCCACTGCCCGGCATTATCAACCGATCCCTTGATGTCGAGATTTGGTCCCGTCCAGAACGAACTGCACATCGCAAGGCTCCTTCCCCGTGGGCAAGGGAGAAGGTCTCTCTTTCCCGCTTCTTCGCCGCGAAGAACTCAATCGAAGGCGTACTCGAACTCGCTCTCCTTCACACCCACGTGCACGCGGTTGACCGGCTTCGCGTCCATCAGGCGTGTCAGAAGTTCCTTGCCGATCGCCGGGAGCATCTGCCGCGTGATGATCGCGTCGATGGCGCGGGCGCCGCTGTCCAGCTCCGTCACCCGGCTGACAATCAGGTCCGAGACCTTCGGGTCGTACGTGAAGGGGACCTTGTGCCCCTCCATCACACGCTGCCCCACCCGCGCCAGTTGCAGCGTGATGATGCTCCGCATCATCTCGTCGCTGATGGGGTAATACGGCACGATGTTCACGCGGCCCAGCAACGCGGGCGGGAAGACCTTCAGCAGCGGCTCACGGATGGCCGCGACCAACCCCTGCGGGTCGGGCTTCAGCGTCGGGTCCTTGCACATCTTCATCACCAGATCGGTCCCGACGTTGCTCGTCAAGAGGATGATCGTGTTCTTGAAGTCGATGTCGACGCCTTCCGAGTCCTTCATCATGCCCTTGTCGAAGACCTGGAAGAAGATCTCGTGCACGTCGGCGTGGGCTTTTTCGACTTCGTCCAGCAGCAGCACGCTGTACGGGCGCCGCCGAACCGCCTCGGTCATCACGCCACCCTTGCCGAAGCCGACGTAGCCGGGGGGCGAGCCCATCAGCAGGCTGACCTTGTGGGCTTCCTGGAACTCGGACATGTTGATGGTGATGAGCCCCTGCGAGCCGCCGTAGAGCGCTTCCGCCAGTGAGATGGCCGTCTCGGTCTTGCCGACGCCCGAAGGCCCGACGAGCAGGAAGACGCCGACGGGTCGCCCGGGGTTGTCGAGCTTCGCGCGCGAAAGCTGGATGCGCTCGGCGATGGAGTCCAGCGCGTGCCGCTGACCGATCACGCGCCGCTCGAGCGTGCTGGCGAGCTTGAGCACCGCCTCCATCTCGTTCTTGACCATGCGCCCGAGCGGGATGCCCGTCCAATCACTCACCACCGCCGAGACCGCCGCGGCGTCAACGCTCGGCAGAATCAGCGGGTTCTCCCCCTGCAGTTCGACAAGCTGCGCTTGCAGCTTCTTCAGTTCGTCGATCGCCGCCGATCGCTCGGCATCGCTGAGCGGCGCGGGCGCGGGGGTTGTGGGTGCGGGTGCCGCGGTCTTCTCGGCGCCCTTCTCAGCGCCCGAGGCCTGCATCGCACCGGTATCGGGCGAGACGCCCGAGCCGCGGAGCTTGCCCCGCAGATCGAGGATCTTCTCGACAACCGCCTTTTCCTTATTGAACCGCTCCGTGAGCGCCGCAAGGCGGCCCTTCTCGTTCTCCAGCTCGGCCTGGGTTTCCTTCCGCCGGCTCGTGTGGTCCACGCCCGTGGTGATCTCGCGGTCGATGATCTCCAGCTCGGTGTTCAGCGCCAGAATGCGCTTCTCGCTGTCGTCCATCTCCGCCGGCTTCGCGTGCAGGCTCACCGCCACGCGGGCGCACGCCGTATCCAGCAAGCTCACGGCCTTATCCGGCAACTGCCTGCCCTGAATGTACCGCTTACTGAGCTTCACCGCCGCTTCGAGCGCCTCGTCGAGCACCTGCACCTTGAAGTGCTTCTCCATCACCGTCGCCAGGCCGCGGATCATCAGCAGACACTTCTTCTCGTCCGGCTCATCGACCTTCACCACCTGGAACCGGCGCGTCATGGCCGGGTCTTTCTCGAAGTGCTGCTTGTACTCGCTCTGCGTGGTGGCGGCGATGGTCCGCAGCGTGCCGCGGGCGAGCGCGGGCTTGAGAAGCTGCGCCGCGTCGTTCGTCCCCGCCGCCCCGCCCGCGCCCATCAGCGTGTGGGCCTCGTCGATGAACAGGATGATCGGCTTGGTGCTCGCCTGAACTTCGTCGATTACCTGCCGCAGCCGCTGCTCAAACTCGCCCTTCATGCTCGCGCCCGCCTGCAGCAGACCAACGTCAAGCTCAAGCACGCGCACGTCTTTCAACTGCGGCGGCACATCACCCTTGACAATCCGCTGCGCGAAACCCTCAACCACCGCGGTCTTGCCCACGCCCGCCTCGCCCGTGAGGATCGGGTTGTTCTGCCGCCGACGCATCAGCACGTCGATGCACTGACGGATCTCCTCGTCGCGCCCCATGATCGGGTCCATCTTCCCGGCCTTGGCGTTCTCCGTCAGATCCTTGCAGAACTTCTGCAGCGCTTCCTGCTTGCCCATCTGCGCCGGCGCCATCGCGCCGCTGGTCTCGCCCGGTGAGGCCGCGGGCCCGAGCGCCGAACCGTCCGTCGCGGGCATCGCGTCCTCGGGCGAGCCGCCGACGATCTTCTGAAAACCATCGGTGAGTTGTTCTTGCTTGACCTTTTCGAACTCTTTGCTGATCGACAGCAGCGCGTTGCGCAGGTTGGGCGTCTTCAGCAGTGCCAGCAGCACGTGACCCGTGCGCACGCGCGACTCACCGAATCGCAGGCTCGCGTACGCCCACGCACGCTCGGCCGCTTCGTCGAGGTGGCTGGACAGGTCGGTGATGCTCGTGGCCCCGCGCGGCAGGCGGTCCAGCGCCGCCGTCAGATCCGTCACCAGCTTGGTGGGGTTCAACTGAAAGTGCCGGACGATGTGGTGAATGTCCGAGTCCTGGTTCTGCATCACCTGATGCACCCAGTGCACAAGCTCGACGTACGGGTTCCCGCGGAGCTTGCAGAAGACCGTCGCGCTCTCCAGCGCCTTGTAGCCCAGGGGGTTGAGCTTGCCAAACATCGCCTCACGAGGAATCTCGCCCATCGTTCTTGCTCCCGCGTTTGCTCAACGCGATCGTGTCTGTTTCCCGACTCCGTCACACTCCGACTTCATCGCGGCTTACGCCGTCGTCGCCACCGCACGTACGCCGATCTCCGCGCCCATCCCACCGTTCATCCCGTTGCTCATTCCACCCGCCACCGAACCACCCGCGTCGGCCTTCCGCCGCTCCGCGGCCTTCGCCACACCCTGGGCCGAGATCACCAGATCGTCGCGGTCCGTTTCCATCGCCTTGCTCGAAAGCCACGTCGTCCAGCCCAGCCTCGCCCCGCCGCCCGGACCAGCCGCCGGCCCGCCGAGCTTGCACATCGGCACGTCTTCCTTGCGCAGCACAAGCTGCACCTGCCACGTCAGCTCAAAGCCCAGGTAGTTCAGCACGCACGCCTCAAGCCGACGGAAGCTCCGCCCGCCCTCGATCCCCGCGCGGTGCATCGGCAGCAGCCGCTGATAGTCCGCGAGTTTCATCGGCCCAAGCCTGATGCGGAACTGACCCTGGCAGTCCCAGAACTTCGTCCCCATCGCGCAAAGCCCCTCGCCACCAAGGCTCGAAGACTCACGCGATTTGCCCAGCGCACAGCGGTACTCCGCCGGCAGCTCACTCCACTTGCCCACAAACTCGATCATCGTCGCCGGCACGCGGAAATACTCGCGCACAAACGCCACCAACCCCTCGGGGTTGGGGCTCGGACAACCAAGCCGCCCGGAGAAAAAGAACTTCGCCTCGTCGGGCAGCGCGTCGCGCCCGCGCAGCGAATCCTGCCCGATCCCGATCATCGACGCCACCTGCGTCGAGAACGGATCGTGCTCGCCCTCCTCCGTCCGCTCGTACTGCACGCAGGGCTGGTTCAGCGCCCACGCCCGGAAGAACATCGACACCATCCGGTGGTTGAAGATGTCCAGAAACCGCGCGAATGTCGGGTCGCGGTGGTTCCGCTCACGCTGACGGGCAAAGTCCGCAAGATGGATCGGCAGCGGCCCGCTGGGCCCCAGCAACCCCATGAAGTTCACGAACAACCGCGGCGCAACCTCGTTTGGCTTCTGCTTCAGCCCATTCAGCGTGCTGGTAGCGAACCCGGTGCTGGGCTCCTGGCTGAACCGCACCGCGTCCTCGCGCGGTCGCTTGCTCAGCCCCACCGCGGGCAAGTCCCGCCGCGCGCACTGCAAGCGCCGAACCGCTTGGAAGAAGTCAAACTGGTACGGGTCCGCCGACAGACGCTGCATCAGAGCATCGGCCGACGACCCACGATCCGCGGCCATCGCTTGATCTCCCCACGCTGCACCGTGCTCACAACCGTCTCCGTAAACGAGTTGATCGACACGTACCGCGCGAACACCTGCTCGAGCACCGCGCCCAGCAGAAACACACCCGTCCCCTCAAAGAGCGTCTCGTCCATCGTCACGTTCACCTCAAGCCCGCGAACGAACGTGATCGGCCCCGGGCCCGGCACCCGCCGCGTCAGCGGGCTCGAAACCACGCTGCTCAGCCCGTCGATCTGCTGACGGTGCGAAGGATCTCCCTCGTCGCAGTACAGCTTCAGCAGATCCCGCAGCGCACCCGCGCCCGAGCCGTCGGCCATGTCCACCAGCGACAGATAGTTCTGCGACAGATGGCTGATCGCCCGCCAGGCCATCTCGCCCTCCACCCACGACGCCCGCGGCACCGTCGGCGAGCCCACAAACCGGATCGTCGCCAGCGGCGCGCCCAGATCGATATCCAGGTCCCGCGCCCCCACACCCACCGGCATGCTGATCGGCAGGTCCCGGTTCGTCGCCAGAACCTCGATCCCGAGCTGCGTCAGATCGTCGCTGTACGGCGCCGCGTGCGCGTCAACGATCGACAGGTACACCTCGCTGCCCTTGTACAGATTCGACCGCGGACCACGCAGCGTCTCGCGCTGGCTGAACTGCCTCGGCACCCGGTTGAGCACGTAGTACGCGCCGTGCCGCTCGTCGCTGTCAAAGTCCGTCGCCGCAAAGAACGGCCTGAAAATCCGCTGCTCGTCGTTCGCCTCGCCATACCCCGTCACACGCGTGACCGAATGAACCTCGAAGTCTTGCGGGCGTGTGCGGTCCACCACCACCTGATGCTCCGGGCGACGGTCCGTCACGAAGATCCGGTCCGCCCGCTTGGGAAAGAGATTCACCGCCGGCGTGCAGAACGGCGCGAACGTCGTCGCGTCGATGTTCCGCTCCAGCCGAACATCCTCACCCTTGAACGTCACGATCAGGTCGATCTCGCCGGTCTGCGCCTGGCTCAGCGCCGCCCGAAGCCCCGTGAACCGCGCGAACATGAACCGCTGCGGGAACGTGAAGTACTCGTGGATCAGTCGGTACCCCTGGAACGTCCTCGCGTCGGACGGCAGCAGCGACTGCTTTTCATCAAAGCCCTCGCGTTGAATCGTCTCGGCGCCCAGCACCCGCTGCCAGGGCAATCCGCGGAAGCTCATCCCCGCCTCGGGTGCAGGCCGAACGATCACGTTCGTCGCCGAACCGAAGAGCTGCTCGTACACCCGCATGCGTGTCGAATCGCTGGCGCGGATGAACAGCGGCAGCTCGTCCATCGCGATCTTGTCCCACGTCAGCCCCGCGGTTGCCGAGAGCCTGATCCGCACCGCCGCCCGCACCCCGCGCAGCCCCTCGGGCAGTTCCAGCACGCCCAGATCGCGCGTGTAGTACTGCGCGTCGCTGATCTTCAAGGGCCAGAGCTTCACCTCGTGCGCAGAGCGGAACTCGCACGGCGCGGTCCGGTCCATCGGCCGGCCGCGCAGCGTTGTCCCGCGCGGGATCGAGTACCCAAGCGCCAGCCCCGCCTCCGTTGGCGCGGGGGTGAACTGCACCATCGCCATCGAAGGCGTCGGGCACAGGTACTGCGGGTAGATCACGTTCAGCAGGTTCTGCGTGAACCGCGGGAACTCGCTGTCGAGCTTCAACTGCACCCGCGCCGCCATGAAGGCGAAGCCCTCCAGCAGCCGCTCAACGTACGGGTCCTTGCACGTGACCCCGCCGTCCTTCGGGTCCAGCGCCAGCCGACCGGCGATCTTCGGGAACTGCAGCGCGAACTCACCCGCCACCGAGCGAAGGTGGTCCAACTCCTGCTCGTAATAGGCTAAAAACCGGCTATTCACCGACGCTGTCCCCGACCTTCCACTGCCCCAGTTCCATGTCAACCTCGGTCCGCACGAACAACGACTCGGGCATCGGCAGGGGGCAGATCTCGCCCGAGATCTCGTAGACCAGTTTCACCCGCGAGGCTTCGTCTTCACTCTCCACCGCCGACACGCGCAGCGAGTGCGCCACCATCCGCGGCTCGAACATCTCAATGGCCTGCTCCACCCGCGCCCGAACCTCGTCGCGCCGCCGACCGGTGATGGTCTGCCCCGCCGCGTCGGGCAGGCCATAGTTCAGCACGCTCGACGCCACGTTGGGGTAGTGATAAATCTCATCGTCCGTCGGTCGCGACTGCGCATTCAAAAGCCACTGCAGGTCGCGCAGAATCGCCCGCCGAAGTCCCGCCATGTTCATCACGCGCCGGTCTCGACTCTCGACCTTTTCCTCAGGCCGATCGTCCACAAGCCGATCCAGCAGCGCCGGCTGCAGTTTGTCCGCGACGGTCAAGTCAGGCATTGCTCGCCCCCGCCGCGGCCGGTCCACCCGCCGACACACCCGCGTCAAAGACCAACTCGCGAACCTCCAGCAGCGCCAGGTCCCCCTCATCGGTCGCAAGGATCCGCTGCCCCAGCCCCTGCTGCACCCCCTCCGCCACTTCGCTCCAGTCCGTCTGCTTGCTCAGCGCGTGCTTCGAGTCCGAGCTCTCCGAACCCGCGTACCGCACCGGCACCAGCCCCGCCACCTCGCCACCGTTCGTCCAGGTGAAGTGCGCCTGCGCCCACACCAGATCGCGCAGGTCCTTCGGCGCATCGAACGTCACCTTCGCGATCCGGTGCATCGGGACCCAGTAGTACTTGCCGTTCAGCACACACTCCAGCGTCGGCCCCAGCCGCGCGTCCGCGTCCATGATCCACTGGAACGCCCTCCCGTCGGCCTTCCCCGGGTGCGCCGGCGCTTCGTCGAGCGCCTTGCCGCGAAGCTCGTTCGCCTGCGCGTGCTTCCCCTGCGCCTGGAGCTGCGCCGCCTGCACCAGCCAGCCCAGCCACGCCTCGGGCTCGCCGAAGATCAGCGGCGCTCGCTCACCCCGGAAGACCTCCGCCCGGAACGCCTCCGCCTGCATCGCCGGGCCGTACAACTGCACGTCCAGCAGCAGCGCCGGATCCATCTCCGCCGAGACGCTCAGCTGGTCCGCCGCCCGCTTCCAGTTCCCCATCACCGCCAACAACTGAAACAGAAAGAACCGCTGCTTCGCGTCCGCGGGGTTCTTGCGGATCTGCTGCTCCAGCTCGCGGAGCGCTTCGGGGAGTCGGCCGGCCTTGACCAGTTCCTGGGGCTGCATCGTTCTTCGCTCCACCGCACCCGCCGCCCGATCCTCTGCGATCCACAACGCCCGTCAACCACGATCCCCCCCCACGCCCCACCCCCCCACCCCCCCCATCCCTCCCCGGGGTCCTTGTCATCACGTTCGACCGATTCGACGGTCCATCTGCGCGATCACTTCGGAAAACCGGCCCGCGGAGCGTTCGCCCGGCGGGCCGGCATTTTTCAGTCTCCACATCGTCGCTACCGGCGTTCAACGAACGCCCGGTACGCTCGACGATCGACCGTTCGGCAGGATCGTTCCGCTCGGCTTCGTTCAGCCGCCGAAACTCTCCGCCGCCGATCGTTCAACCGCCCCACAGGGCGGCGCGGGAGTGGCGAATCAGCCGCCCTTGTTCTCGACGACGCTCCAGTTGTTCTTCGCGTCGCCCTTCTTCTTGCCGTCTTTGCCGAACTCGGTGTAGGTCCACTCGACCTTGCCGAAGCGGATGGAGACCTGATCGACCGGGCGGCTGTCGCCACCCTGGGCCGAGCCACCGGTCTGCACGCTGGTGACGAAGCACTGCGTGAACTTGTACTCCATGTACTTCGACTTGTCACCCGTCGCCAGGCACAGCTCGATGGTGATCTCGGGGATGTGGTCACCCTTGGCGCACATGAAGGCCAGCTTGGGGGTCGACTTGTCCAGCAGCTTGGTGAAGTTCAAGTCCTGGAAGTCCGCACGACCGCCCGAGATCGAGCCCGTCGCCGACATCTGCCCGCCGTGAGGCTGCGAGACGCCGAGCGTGAAGCTCATCACCTCGATCCATTCCTTGTGCTTGTCGTCGCTGCTCTCGCCGGGACAATCCTTGATCTTGATAAACACGTCGAAGGCCATATGCGGACTCCTCTTTCTTGCCAGTGGGCGGACTCAGGCCAGCGGCCTGATGCGAACCATTTCAACCATACCTCAATCAACCTTCAACCGTCGCCGCGCACGCCCGCGTGCCCACGCCGCCGATCGACCCTGCCTCGTTCCTTCGTCCTCCGCTCCACCCAGACAGGGTTGAGTCGAGCGGTCATCTTCTCACGCTCACGCGGGCAACGATCTTCGCCCGCGCCACGCCGCACGTCTCACGCCGATCAACCCTTCTTCAGCGAGGGCAGCTTCGACACCAGACGCAGCGAGACCGTCAGACCCTCAAGCTGATAGTGCGGCCTGAGGAAGAACTTGCTGGTGTAGTACCCCGGGTTGCCCGGGACTTCCATCACCTGAACCTCCGCCGCCGCCAGTGGCAGACGCGCTTTCGTCTCCTCGCTGGCGTTCGGGTCGATGCAGACGTAGTTGGCGATCCAGTTGTTCAGCCACTTCTCCATGTCCGCCCGTTCCTTGAACGAGCCGATCTTGTCACGCACCATGCACTTGAGGAAGTGCGCAAACCGGCACGTGGCAAAGAGATACGGCAGCCGCGCACCGAGGTTCGCGTTCGCCGTCGCGTCCGGATCTTCATACTCCGCCGGCTTGTGCAGCGACTGCGCACCCATGAACACCGCGTAATCGGTGTTCTTGTAGTGCGAGAGCGGGATGAGCCCGTTCTTCGCCAGTTCCGCCTCGCGACGGTCGGTGATGGAGATCTCCGTCGGGCACTTCATGTCCACCCCGCCGTCGTCGGTGGGGAAGGTGTGGCAAGGCAGGCCTTCGATCATGCCGCCCGACTCGGTCCCGCGGATGCGGGCGCACCAGCCGTACAGCTTGAACGAGCGCGTGACGTTCGCGGCCATCGCGTACGCGGCGTTCGCCCAGACGTACTTGTTGTGATCCGCGCCTTCCGTGTCCTCTTCAAAGGCGAACTCGTCCACCGGGTTCGTCTTGCTGCCGTAGGGAATCCGCGACAGGAACCGCGGCATGCACAGCCCGAGGTACCGCGCATCGTCGCTGTCACGCAGCGAACGCCACGGGGCATACTCCGCCGACTGGAAGATCTTCGTCAGATCGCGCGGGTCGCTGAGCTGCTGCCATGAGTCCATGTTCAGCAGCGAAGGCGCCGTGCCCGAGATGAACGGGGTGTGCGCCGCCGCGGCGATCTGCGCGATCCCCTGCAGGATCTCAACGTCCGGCGGGGTGTGGTCGAAGTAGTAGTCGCCCACCAGCGCACCGTACGGCGCACCGCCCGGCGAGCCGAACTCTTCCTCGTACATCTTCTTGAACAGCGGGCTCTGATCCCACGCCACGCCCTTGTACTTCGCGAAGGTCTTGCTCAGTTCCTTCTTCGAAATGTTCAGCACGCGGATCTTCAGGGTCTCGTCCGTCTCGGTGTTCTTCACCAGGTGCGCCAGACCACGCCACGAACCTTCCAACTGGCGGAACTCGGCGTGGTGCAGAATCTGGTTCACCTGCTCGGTGAGCTTGCGGTCGATCGCCGCGATCATCGCTTCGATCGTCTTCACCGCGTCGTCGCTGATCAGGCTCGCCTGCTCCAGCGCGAGGCCCGCGAGCGTATTGACCGCCCGCTCGATGTTCTGCTGCGCGTCGCTGGTCTTCGGCTTGAACTCCTTCTTCAGAAGCGAGCTCAAATCTCCCCCTTGAAACTCCACCGCGGGGAGCGCGGACTGGCTCTGGGCTGCGTTCTCGGCCATGAGGCTTTACTCCTTCTTCGGTTCTTCCGCGGGCTTCGGGGCCGATGCCACGGCCTTCAGCACGGTCGGGTCCTGCATCACCTTTGCCAGCAGCTCCTCGGCGCCGCTCTTGCCGTCCATGTACGTCAACAGGTTCGAAAGCTGCGTCCTCGCCTCCAGCAGCTTGCGCAAGGGCTCAACCTTCCGCGCAACCGCCGCCGGCGAAAAATCTTCCATGCTCTCGAACGTGATATCCACCGAAACGTTCCCCTCGCCCGTCAGCGTGTTGGGCACCTGGAATGCCACCCGCGGCTTCATCGCCTTCATCCGATCATCGAAGTTATCGATGTCGATCTCCAGGAACTTCCGCTGATCCACCGGCGCTAGCGCCTCCGCCGGCTTGCCCGAAAGGTCCGCCATCACGCCCATCACGAACGGCAGCGTGACCTTCTTCGCCGAGCCGTACACCTCCACGTCGTACTCGATCTGCACGCGAGGAGCCCGATTCCGCTGAATGAACTTTTGACTGCTGGCCTTCGCCATAAGACCCTCCGGTTGATCGGGCACTCGCCCGAACACGCCCCACGCCCCGGATCCACACTCGTACCCACCTCACCCGAAACGTTTGCCCCGACCCCGCCTTTGTCTCTTCTCAATCCGACGCGTCACTTAACTCGTCGGCGGATTCCCCGACTGACTGATCTCCCGAAGCATCGCCACATACTCAGGCTTCACAATCCCCGTCAGCGTCAAAAAGTCCTTATTCACGCACTGCTTCGCACACTGAACAATCAACGCCACCGGGCTGCTGGGCTCTCTTTGCTCATAGTACCGACAAACGGCCTCCAACGCAACGACCGCCTCCGCCGCGGTTCGAACCTCCCCGCTGATGCTGAACGAACCCCCACCGCCCCCACCTC